>ENA-ORPK01000449-ORPK01000449.1-human-gut-metagenome-genome-assembly--contig:-NODE-449-length-39116-cov-4.781291_pt1 | contig 39116 bp, 7 predicted proteins | sample MGYA00242139_ERZ509068 | MGnify/ENA primary metagenome ERZ509068 (study PRJEB26280, sample SAMEA2338687) | human gut metagenome | biome: human gut; feature: human-associated habitat; material: faeces...
TCTTTCGGCAGACCACACTGATAGATCTTCAGTTCTGGTCCAACGACGATAACAGAACGTCCTGAATAGTCAACACGTTTTCCAAGTAAGTTTTGACGGAAACGTCCTTGTTTTCCTGTTAACATTGCTGTTAAAGATTTCAAATCTCTTGCTTTTGCGCCTTGAATTGCTTTTCCGCGTTTTCCGTTTTCAATTAAAGCGTCAACTGCTTCTTGGAGCATACGTTTTTCGTTTCTAACGATAACATCTGGTGCGCCAAGTTCCAAAAGTTTTTTAAGACGGTTATTTCTGTTAATAACTCTTCTATATAAATCGTTAAGGTCGGTTGTTGCAAATCTTCCGCCGTCAAGTTGAACCATTGGTCTAAGTTCTGGAGGAAGAACTGGAATAACGTCCATAACCATCCATTGTGGTTTATTTCCGCTCTTTAAGAACGAATCAACAATTTCAAGTTTTTTAATTGCTTTTAATCTTTTTTGTCCTTTTGCGGTTTGCAAAATTTGTTTAAGTTCTTTGTCTTCCTTTTCAAGATCAACTTCGCTTAAAAGTTTTTTAACTGCTTCCGCACCCATTCCAACTGTGAAACCATCTGCCCCATATGTTTCAAGAGCATCGCGATATTCTTTATCGGAAATAACTTGTTTATAAGTGAAATGAGTTGCTTTAGGATCAAGAACGATGTAGCTAACATAGTAAACAACTTGTTCCAAAAGTTTTGGAGAAATGTCCAAAATTGTTCCAATTCTTGATGGAACAGAACGGAAGAACCAAATGTGGGTAACAGGGGCAGCAAGTTCAATATGCCCCATTCTCTCTCTTCTAACTTTTGAGCTTGTTACTTCAACGCCGCATTTATCGCAAACAACGCCTTTATAGCGAATGCGTTTATATTTTCCGCAGTGGCACTCCCAATCCTTTTTAGGTCCGAAAATTCTTTCGCAGAAAAGACCATCTTTTTCTGGTTTTTGCGTGCGATAGTTAATGGTTTCTGGTTTTGTTACTTCCCCGTGAGACCATTCTCTAATTTTTTCCGGCGATGCGATTCCAATTTTAATGGAATCAAAATTTGATAACTCAAACATAGTTCTTTCTCCTAAACTAAACTGTTTTAATCTATTTTTTTTGTTAAATTCTAGTCGTCCAAATCTTCCAAAAGTCCGCTAGCATCAAATTCGGAAGATGTTGCTGTTGTGTCTTTTTCAATTTCTCCAAGCAAGTCGGATGTTGCGTCATCGGTTGGAGTGTCGAAATCTAAGTTGATTTCTTTAAGTTCGTCTTCAACTTCTCTTGTTAATGGCGAAATGTCGTCTTGTGTCATTTCTCCAATTGAAATTTCTTGATTATTTTCTGTTAAAATTTTAATGTCAAGACCAAGGGCTTGAAGTTCCTTAACAAGAACTTTAAACGATTCTGGAATTCCAGGTTCTGCAATTGGTTGGCCTTTAACAATTGCTTCATAAGTCTTAACTCTTCCAACAACATCGTCGGATTTAACTGTTAAGATTTCTTGAAGAACATTTGACGCGCCATATGCTTCAAGAGCCCAAACTTCCATTTCACCAAATCTTTGTCCGCCAAACATCGCTTTTCCTCCAAGAGGTTGTTGGGTAACAAGGGAATATGGACCAATTGAACGAGCGTGCATCTTGCTGTCGACCATGTGGTCAAGTTTTAACATATATTTATAACCAACAGTTGCAGGAGCAGCAAATGGCTCGCCTGTTCTGCCGTCATAAAGTTGAATTTTCCCGTTTGCAAGGAAATTATTTGCAACCAAAAGTTCTTGAATGTCTTTTGCTGTTGCTCCATCGAAAACTGGGGTTGCAACTTTCCAGCCTAAACTTTGTGCAACAAGTCCAAGGTGAACTTCCAAAAGCTGTCCAACGTTCATACGAGATGGAATTCCAAGAGGGTTAAGAACGATGTCCAAAGGTTGTCCGTTTGCCATATATGGCATATCGCAAACTGGAAGGATTCTTGAAACAACACCTTTGTTTCCGTGACGTCCAGCCATCTTATCGCCAACGGAAAGTTTACGTCTTTGAGCAACATAAACTTTAACCATCATGTTAACGCCTGGCTCAAGTTCGTCTTTGTTCTTTCTTGAGAAGATTTGAACATCAACAACAACGCCGCCGCGTCCGTGTTGAACACGAAGCGATGTGTCGCGAACCTCGCGTGCTTTTTCGCCGAAAATTGCGCGAAGCAATCTTTCTTCTGGTGTTAATTCTGTTTCGCCTTTTGGTGTTACTTTTCCAACAAGAATGTCGCCAGGAACAACCTCTGCCCCAATTCTAACAATTCCGTTTTCGTCGAGGTTTCTAAGCGCTTCTTCGCCAAGGTTTGGAATGTCTCTTGTGATTTCTTCGTCGCCAAGTTTTGTTGTTCTGCACTTAATTTCTTCTGCTTTAAGAGTTATTGAAGTGTAAACATCTTCTTTAACCATTCTTTCACTAACCAAGATAGCATCTTCGTAGTTATATCCTTCCCAGTTCATATAACCGGCAAGAACGTTCTTACCAAGAGCAAGTTCTCCGTTTTGAGTTGAGTAGCCATCTGCCAAAATGTCGCCGGCTTTAACTTTTTCGCCGTGTTTAACAAGTGGTTTTTGGTTAATGCATGTGTCTTGGTTCGTTTTGCTGAATTTAATAAGGTCGTAAACTTCTTCGCCGTCTTTTGTCATAAGTTTAATTTGCGAAGAACTTACATATGTTACAATTCCGTCATTTTTTGCAATTACCATTGCGCCGCAATCGTATGCAATTTTTGCTTCCATTCCAGTTCCAACAATTGGAGATTCTGGACGCAAAACAGGAACAGCTTGACGTTGCATGTTTGCTCCCATAAGAGCACGCATACTATCATCGCTGTTAAGGAAAGGAATCAATGCTGTTGCTGCCGAGATGAATTGTCTTGGCGAAACGTCAACATAGTCAACCATTTTTCTTGGAACTTCAACAATTGTGTTTTTATGGCGACAAACAATTCTGTCTTTCAAGAAACGGCCGTCTTCTGTTAATGGTTCAATTGATTGGGCAATGTATGCCGTGTCTTCAATATCTGCCATTTTATATTCGCTAACTTTTGAAACAATTCCTGTTTCTTTGTCAACTTTTCTATATGGTGTTTCCAAGAACCCATATTCATTAATTTTTGCATATGAAGCAAGAGTGCTGATAAGACCAATGCTTTGACCTTCTGGAGTTTCAATAACGCAGATTCTGCCAAAGTGGGTGTAGTGGATATCACGAACTTCGTCGCTTGCTCTTTCTTTCTTAATTCCGCCAGGGCCAACAGCCGAAATTCTTCTCTTTTGTGTTAAAGAAGAAAGTGGGTTTGCTTGGTCCATAAGTTGCGAAAGTTGAGATGAAGCAATGAAATCTTTAAGAGCCTTGTTGATTGGACGAGGGTTAATGATTTGAGAAGGGGTTACCTCGCTTAAATCTTTTCCTTGAAGGCTTTCTTTCATGCTTACGCAAAGTTTGTTAACGCCCGAACGGAATGCATTTCTAATAAGTTCCCCAACAGATTGAATTCTTCTGTTTGAAAGGTGGTCGATGTTATCAAATTGACCAATCCCTGCCAAGATGTCTAAATAGTAGCTGATGCTTGCAAGAATGTCGTCAATTGTTAATGTTGTTATTATAAGTTGTTTTGCATTTTCTTTAATTGCTTTAAGACGTTTTTCTTTTGTTTTGTTGTCTTTAAGAATTTGCATTAATGTTGGATAGTAAACTTCTTCGTTAATTCCAAGTTCTTCTTCGTTGCATGGGAAAACGCTTGAAAGGCGAACTCTGTTATTTCCGCGAACAAGGTGACGATTTCCGTGAATTAAAAGCCAAACTTCGTTAATTCCGGCGTCTTGAATTCTTCTTGCAACTTCTTCGCCAATTCTCTCGCCTGTTTTAACAACAACTTCGTCGTCAATAACAATGTTGTCGGCTGAATATTGGTTTGTTATTCTTGTTGCAATTGAAAGTTTTTTATTGAATTTATATCTTCCAACTCTGCTTAAATTATAGTATTGGTCAGAGAAGAAGAACAAATTAAGATAACTTCTTGTTGATTCGGCAGATGGAACTTCTGTTGGTCTTGTTTTTCTGCTGAATTCAATTAATGCCTCTTCTTGAGTTGTTTGAGGTTCTTTTTCCAAAACATTTTTAACATATTTATTGTTGCCAAAAAGGTTTAAGATTTCGTCGTTAGTGTAGCCAAAGCATTTAAGGAAAACGCCAAGGGTAACTTTGCTTCCCCTGTCGATGATAACTTTAATAATGTCGTTTGCACCTTGTTCAAATTCAAGCCACATTCCACGAGTTGGAATCATTTGACCTTTAACTGTTTGAAGGTTATCTGGCTCGTCTTGAGTGAAATATACGCTTGGAGAACGAACGATTTGAGAAACAACAACTCTTTCAATTCCGTTAAAAATGAAAGACGCTTCGTCCGTCATAAGAGGAATATCCCCCATGAAAACTTCTTGCTCAACGCCTGCTTCGTTTTCATCGGTTACGAATCTTGCCTTAACTTTTAAAGGAGTTGTGTAAGAAATCCCGCGACGTTTGCATTCTGCGCGAGAAACTTTTGGAGTTTTTTCAACAGAAGACGAAAGGAAGTATAATTTTCCTTTTCCGCTGTAGTCAACAACAGGCGAAAATTCTTGAAGAACTTCGTCAATTCCGGTTTCAAGGAATTTCTTATATGCATCCCTTTGAATTTCAAGAAGATTTGGGGTTGGACAATATTCTTCAACTTTACCAAAAGAATATCTTTCTCCTCTTCCGCTTTTAATTTTTTTAACCATTGTTTCTATCATATGTTCTCCTTATAGCAAAAAAAAGAGTGGCAAAAAAAGCACATTTTTGCCTTAAAAAAATATAAATCAACTAAAAAATGCCCAATATTTGTCCACTTTAGCCTATACAAAAACGAATTTTAGCACCAAAATTGAAATATGTCAACTACTTTTTAACAAATTAGTTACATTATTGACTTTTATTGTCGTTTCAAAACTTTTTCGTTTTTCTATTTAAAATTAAAACTTTCTTATTTCTTTAATATCAACATAATAAAAAAATCAAGCACATTTCTGTGCTTGAAATTTTATTTTTTTGCTTTGGTTGGATCTTTTCCGTTTTCTTGATAACTTTTAATTAATGGAACATAACAAGTTAAATCGCCATTCGCAATTTCATATTCGCTAAGTTTTTCGCTAGGTGCTTCGCTAGGTGTTTCGCTAGGTGCTGCTGGGAATAACCCTCTCTTATAGGATGAGTTTTCCGTTACAATAACGCCATACCAAACTTCTGCAAAAGATGTTGCATAGCAGGTTATGTTAACCTTTCTTGTGTATTCCCCGCTTTCAAGTTTTGCTTTAACTTCACTAACAAATTCTGCCGTGTTGGCAATTCGAATTTTTCCGGCTGTTGGATATTCTACTATGTCTTGTTCGCCTTGATTATATTTTTTATATTGTATATCATCTTTAGTATCATCTTTATCATCTTTATCATCTTTAGTGTAGTTATTAACAAATCCAATTAAAGTTCCAATTGTAACAACTTCGGAAGATGAATTTGAGGTTATTGTTCCGCTGTGGATGCAGTTTTGAATTTTAACAATTTTTGCATCGCGAACTTGCCCAATAACACCGCCAATTCGGTTTCCGCCTGTTATGTCGCCAAGAACTTTAATGTTTTTAAGTTCGCCCGCGGAAAGCGAACCAACCGCGCCTCCAAGCGATTCAACGCCCGCTTGCGCTTTAATTTTTGTTGTTACAACTGCGTCTTCAATTAAACCATTCGACATGATTCCAACAATGTTTCCAAGAGATGTTGGAACATAGTTGCTTGAATCGAAGAAACCGTTGTATGAAGGGTCGTCAAGCCCAATTATTTTAATATCTTTCAAACTTCCATAGTTATGAGCCGCAATAACGCCGCCATAAATATCTGCTTTAATTGTTTGATTGATTGACGCGTTTGCTGTTAATGTTGTTGCTTCAACGTCTTTTCCAACATAGCCAAACATTAATGATGCATTTTCGCCAACTGAAACATTGTTTCCAGAAACTTCAATGTAAACAATCTTTCCATAACCGCCTGCAATTCCTGCAATAAGGCCTGCATAGGAAACTTTTGAAAGGTCGGTTTTTTGATATTCCCCAACAGTGTGCCCGTTAAGCGCTGCGCGATAGGTTGAGTTAACAGAAATGTTTGCGGTTATGTTGTTAAGGTTATAAGCACCTTCTGCAATTCCAACAACTCCCCCAACCGCGTTCTTGCCAATTATGGTAAGTCCGCCAATTTCCGAGGCATAGGTTGTTCCGTCGATGTTAATGTTAACAAGAGTTCCGCCAAAGAGCGAGCCCGCAACAGCACCAACAGAGTTGCAATTTGTTAAACTCATATATCTTGGCGCAAATGTTAAGTTTTTAATGCTTCCGCCATGATTTGATGCAGTTCCAATTGATGCAAAGAATCCGCCGTTATCCATTTTAACTGAACTGTCGAGAACATAGTTTCCAATTGTGTAGGAATTTCCTTCAAGATTTCCAAGGAAAGCATATTGGAAAAGCCCGCTTGACGCCGTTGAAGTTTCATAAATGATATCTCCAACAAGACGGCAATAGATGTCTTTAATTATGTTTCCATTTGTGAATCCCGATTGCTTTGAAACAAGATATTCCAAATCTGCTTGGCTTGCGATGATGTATGGATTATATTTTGTTCCCTCATCTTCGCCATTTGCCCATTCATAGTTGTAAAGTGTTGTTTCGGTTTCATTGTCGTAAACAACATCAACCAAAGTTCTAACCGCCGAAGCAATTAAGTTTGGAGAAACAAGTTGAGGAGCGGCGTTTGAGAAATCCATTTGAATTCCATTTCTTAAAAACTCTGCTTCTGTTCCCGCATTTGCCCAGAACCAAACCCCGTCGGTTTTGTTCGCAGTGCTTGAGAACGCAAACTTATTGAATTTAGATTTATCTTCGAAGTCGCCCTCTTTAAGTTTTGTTACAACGCCTTCGTTGCTTGCAAGCCCAGAGTTAACTTTTGTTTCTCCAACTTCGCTGTCTTCTTCCCAGGCAAAGCAACCAATTATTGCGCCGGAGTTCAAAATTGGGTTTTCGTCTTGAACAACACCAGTTAAAACTCCAACAAACGCGCCGTTTCTTGCCGAGCTTTCAAGCCCAGAAGTTGAATAGCAGTTTATAATTTTCCCGCTTGTTTGGTTTTGATAAACAAATCCGCTTGCGCCTTCGTTTGTTCGAACTGGAATGTTTGAATAGCAGTTTGAAATTTCACCAGAGTTGAAATAAACAAATCCGCTTGCGCTTGCTGTTGAATAAACAATTTCTGTTGAAGCGCGAAGTTTTGTAATATCTGGGAATGTGTTTTCTCCGCTTGTGTAGCACGCAAAGATTTTTCCACCAACAGTGTTTTGAGTAACAAGCCCGCCAGTTATTGCCGAAACAGAGCCAGCAGTGTTGTTTTCAATTCTTGCTTTAACATAACTTGAAGAAATTGTTCCAGGGCCGTTGTTAATTGAAACAAGTCCGCCAAGGTTTGCAGGAAGGAAACCAACAAGCGCGCTCTTAACCGAGTTAACTGAAATTCCAACTTCAACGCGGCTGTTCGTTATATCACCGTTGTTAATTGCAACAAGGCTTCCAACTTCGCAATCAATTGAAGAGGAAGGATTTGTTCCAAACAAGTTTAGGTTAACAATTGCATAGTTCGATCCTTCAATTGCGCAGTTTGTTATCTTCCCGTTATTTTCCCCAACGAGAAGTCCATAGTTAACTGATGAATAGTTATATAAGTTAATTTCAATTGTTCCGTTAACATAAAGGGTTATGTTTTTCAAAAGTGCATTTGTTTGAAGAGATTCAAAAAGACCAAACATCATTGATTCTCCGTTGTTTAACGCACTTAAACTTATTGAAGGAACAATAATTTTATGTCCGTTTCCGTCGAGCATTGCAATTTTTGTTTTAATTGGATTGAAATCTTCTGGCAAAGTTATGTCTTCCATTAAAATATAATGGCTGTTTTCTCTCATATCCAAAAGTTGTTCATAAGTATAGATTGGATATGGGTTTGTTAAGCTTGTTCTTTCCGAAACATCGAACGAGATAACTTGAACAAGAGTGTAGGAATCTAAATTTTCGCTTTCCCCAACTGTTGGAGTTCCGTTTTCGCTGTAATGAAATTTCGATTCGAATCTAATTTGCAATGTTGGAGCCGCCGAACTTTCTGTTTTCAGGAATTTAACAAAACTTCTTTTTGTTAGGGTGTTAAAGTAAATTTTAAACGCCCCATTAACTGATGTGTATATTTTTTCAATTTTGTTTGAATTTTCTATAAACTTATCGCTTCCGCCAATAAGCGTGAAGTTTGGCGCTGCTTCGCCAAAATCTTTAACTTGCCAAACAGAACTCTTTGTTCCGTCTTGGTCTGTTTGTGTTGCAAGATCTTTAAGGAATGTTAAAACATCTTGTTTAATTCTTTCATTTGTTCTGTCGTAAATTAAAATGTCGGAATTAAGTGAGATATCAAGCAAATAGGAATTTCCTGTTGCCGAAGAATAGATGTTGTTTGCTGCGCCAGAAATTATATCGCCAACGTTTTCTGTTTTAACAACAAATTCAACAATTTCAATTTCCAAAACAACTTCTTTGCTTCTTTCGCCTTTTGCGTTAATTCCATAACTCTTAATTTTAACAGTTCTGTTTGTTCCAAGTTGTCCGGAAGCAACTGTTAATTTATAGTTTCCGCTAAGGTCTCGAGTTATTGAAATAAGGTCGGACCCTTCAATTTCCAAAACAACTTGGCCGTCGGTCACCATTGCTCCGCTGTTTGAGAATGCGCCTCTTAAATATCCTTTAACCCAAACATCCATGTCGTATGAAACACCTTGGGCAAGAAGAAGTTTTTCGGTGTTTCCGCTTGAAACGCCGTCAATTGTTACAATAACCCCTGGGAGATGCTCAACATAGAATGTTTTTTCAACGGTTTCGCCAATATGGTTTCCGTTTGCATCTTTCAAAATAATGTAAATTGTAACGCTTGAATTATCTGAAAGTCTTTGGTCGGCAAAAGTTCTAAGCGAGAAACTTCCGTTTTTAATTAAATTTCTTGAAATTGAAATTCCGTTTCCGGTTGCCCTTGCCCCGCTAACAACGTTTGAAGTTGTTCTGTCATATAAATCGAAAACAAGATTATATTCGTTTGACGACGCATTAACAATTTCAATTGTGTCAAAATATGTGAATTGAGGTGTTAACGCAAGTTCAATTAAAGAATTTTGTCCTGGAATTAAAACTCCGCTTGGAATGTATGAGAAGTCTGTAAATCCATATTTTTGTTCGTCAAGCGAAACAATTGGGTAAAGCGTTGCAGAAATTGAAATTAAACTTTGAGGGTTAATTTCAAGATTAATGTTTGCTTGTTTATTATTTGAACTTGAAATTTTGATTATAAAATATTGTTTTTCGCTGAAATTTTGATTATTTTCATCAATTTTAAACGAAAGTGCAAACTTATTGTTTGTTTTGCCGTTCATGTTAAATGTTATTGAGTTAATTGTTTCACTGTTTGAATATTTAACTCCGTTGTAGGTTGCAACAACACTTAACATCATTGTTTGAACTTCAAGTTCTTTTCCGTTTGCTCCAATTGGAATTATTGAAATTTTTATTGTTTCATTTTCGTTTAACGAATCAATTTCAACATCAAGTGCTTTTTCATAGTATGGTTCAAAAACAATTGTGTCTTTCGAAATGTTGATTGATTTTGTTGTATTTTCGAAATTGAAATATGTTTTAACTTTTTCTTGAAGTTCCAAATTGTCGCTTTCTTTAATCTTTTCAATTGCAAGTGATGTGCTTGTGTAAATATTTCCGTCTTCCGCAGTGAATTCGATGTATGGAACAATTTCAATTGCATATTTTCCAACTTCGCCAACAACTGCAAGTTGATAGGAATCGGAACTTATTTTAATAAGCCTAAAAGCAACTCCATCTTTCTTTGCTTCGCCTTCCTTAACGATAATTTCCTCGTTGTTTTCCCCTTCAAGTGCTTTAACTTTAAGCAAAATTTTAACATTTGAAGGAACTGCCATGTCATAAATGTTAAACTTATCTAAGAAATTAATGTAAAGCAACTTGCTTTCTGTTGCATCGAAAACAACATACTTAATTGCGCCGTCGTTATTTTTAATTTCGTTAGCTTTATTTGAATCTAAATATACTGATACATTATTAGTATAATTAACAACCTTAATATAAAGTTTTTGTTCTGTTCCGTTTGAAACATATTCGCTTGATGCGGTTAAAACAACTTCGCCAGTTTTCTTAATTTTAAGAAGACCGTTGGATAATATTTCAATAATTGAAGAGTCGCTTGACGAAATTTGATAGCGTCCGTCAATTTGACTTGTTAAAAGTGAAGTTAAATTAATTAAGTTTTTAGACGCCATAAGGTCGGCATAATTTGAGTTTGTGCTTTGATAGTAATACAAATAGAACGCAACGTTGCCGCTAACATCTGTTCTCATTTCAAATTTCTTTGAATCTTCTGTTAACGCAAGACCAATTTCGCCTGTTGGAATGAAAATAAACTCAAACCCTTCGGTTTCTTTTAATTCTGTTTTTGTTTTTCCAACATTTTCTTCGCCATCTTGTGTTCCGCCCGCTCCGTTAAAGCGTCTTGCGCGAAGAGAGCTGTCCCCGCGAGCGAAAATTGCATAATTTTCAGAGGTAAGTTCCTTTTCTACCGTTTCTGCTATAACAGAATTTTCGCCAATTACATATGTAATTCCGTTAAGGCTGAATTTTTTATCGGTTACATCAATTGATTGCTCTGTTTCTTCAATTGTGTAGGTAATTTTTGTTGGATTTTCCAAATTATCAATTGCAAATTCAATTTCTGAAACTGTGAACTTTGAATTTTTAATTGCATATGATTTTGCCTTTGCATTTGCAATTGCAACAACATAGTTCGCTGTTCCTCCTTCTTGTTTTCCAATAATAAGACCAAATTCGCCGCTTGAAATTAAATCTGGCTTATCAACAATTGTTTGACCAATATATGAAATGAACGACGAGTTGTTAAGTTGACCATCTGTCATTTTCCCAACAATTCCGCCAACATTTCCAAGCCCAACAATAAGCGCGTTTTCTTCGCCATTTCGGTTGGATTTGAACAAATTTTCAACAATAATTGATCCAAGAATTCCGCTGTTTGTTCCAACTGCTCCGCCAACTTGCGTTCCGCCGCGAACATAAACTTGAGAGCGCGCTTTAATGATTTGCCCGTCGTTTTGTCCAACAATTCCGCCAACATTTTGGAATTTGTTTGCGTTGATTTCCCCAATTGAGGAAACATCAAAAATTCCTTGCATTTCCTCAATAATTGCCGAACTTTGATATCTATTTAATCCAACAATTGAGCCAACTCCTTCAACGCTTCCTGCGTCAATCCCAATATTTTTGCTTGCATAACGAACATCAATTGTTGCGTTAACCGATGCAAAACTGTTGTTAAATTCAACAAGCCCTTCCTCAATTGTTCTTTCAATTCGTCCGCCCGAGTTTCTTCCCGCAACGCCGCCAACATAAAGAATGTGCGCTGGCCCAGCAACCAAGGTTGAATCGATAAAGTTTATTCTTCCGCCAAAAAGCATGTTGTTTGTTGAATTGCTTGTTATTGAAGTTGAAATTGAGCGCATGTTTTCGCCAAACATTCCGCCAATGCTAAGGGTGTATCCGCCCTTAATTGTAACTTTCATTTCGCCTGGCTCGGTGATTAAAACCGAAACATTTTCAATTGTTCCGTTGTTTCTTCCCGCAAGCGCGCCAAGGAATCCGTTATATGAAGGTGCGCGGTTAAGGTCTTCGTCGCTTTCAATTTGGAATAAAACATTTGAAAATTCGAAAGAAATGTCGCGAATAAATGCTTCCGAGCCAATTTCCGTGAACAATCCGCCAAAATATGTTTTTTCGTTGTCGTTCCAATTTAATCCAGCAACTTTAATATTTTTGAATTTTGCATTGTTCCTTCCGGTAATTCCTCCCGAAAGAACAAATTTTGAAGGATCCCATTGAACTTCGCTAAGATCAATTTCGCCCGAAACAATGTAGTATTTTTCAAAGTCGGTTGCAACCATCTTTTGAACGTCGCTTTCAAAATTGATGTAGTATGGAAATTGTTGACTTCCGTTTGAAATAATAACTGGAATGTCCAAATATGTTTCATAATCGCTTGCCGAAGTGTAACTGTCAAGCGCAATAATTCTTAAAACACCTTCGCCAGCAACATTTTTATCTGCAAGTTTAAGGGTTATACTGCTTCCTTGAACAGCAATTTCAACGTCACCCTCTTTAAGTCCCGAAGTTTTTGGAATGAAAACATATGAAAGAGAATTGTTTGTTGCATCAAGAGGATAGGTTGAAACGTCAAGTTTTCGTTCGGTCGTGAACGAATCGAGTTCAACGGAAGATGTTTGACTGTTAATAACCTCAATTTTTGTTGCTCTTTTAACATTAAATTGAACAAACCTAACAAAATTTCCGCCTTCCGAACTGTTTGTTGAACGGTCGATGCTTGCAAGAAGGGTCACTTTTCCAAGCGTAAGATTTCCGTTTGAATCAAACAAATCGTCATTTGTGATTTTGCAAATTAATGTTCCTGTTCCTGCGCTTGCTCCTGTTCGATAGAAAACAAATTCAAAAATGTCGGTAACAAGCGTGTAAGATTCTTCTGTGTTAACTTCGCTAATAACATTTGCATTTGTTGAGAATGTTATTGTTTTATAGATTTCTTCGCGGATTTCGTTTGGAAGAATGTTAATTTGAAGAGTTGCCGTTGCAAGATTTCGTGAGTAGTAGCCAACGGTTAAGTAATCATACAAACTGAAAGTTGACGAGCCAAAGTTTGTTGAAATGCTGAAATTTTCAATTTCAACAATCGACGAAATCAAAATTTGTTGAACAACAACCGCTTTTGTAACAACAACCTCATTTTCAACATATTGATAGGTTATTGAAATTGTAAGTTCGTTTTTATTAAATTCTTTAATGCAGGTTAATTTTCCGTTTGAATAATCAATGTTTTCCCCTTCGGTTGAAACCATAAGAACTTCCCCGCTTGCCGAAACAACAAGAGGAATTAACGAATTTTTCTTAACCAAAGCATATTGATCGTAAAGTTTTTCGTTATATGAATAGTTTGAAACAACCGAAATGATGTTGGAATTTTGCTCTGCTGATGGAACAAAAACATTAACATCACTAACGCTTTGAATAACATTGAAAGTGAATGTTCTTGAAATTCCGTTTCCAACAACAATTTTGAAACTGCCCGTTCCAGTTCCTGTTGCAAGAATTGAAATTGACGACCCGTCCTTCGTGATTTGAATAATTGGGGAAGACGAAACAATAACGAAATCGGATATTGCTCCGGTAAGCGCCCCGCTTCCAACATAGCCGTTGATTGAAAGAACAAGCGAGTTTCGCGCCGCATAGCTTTGCGTTTGTTTAATTCCCGAAACAATTTTCCCGGACGCGTTAAGATCGAAAACATAACTTGAAATTTCTTCCCCGTTTTCTTTGTTGAAGAAGAAATTTGTTGGCGAGTTAGCCGCATTAAGCGTAATCGTCTTTTCCGTAACAAATTCAACGCCCTCAAATGTGTAGGCAACGCGCGCAGTTAAAGTGAACGACCCAACAACTCCTTCGTTTGCTTTAATGAAGAAATTTTCGCCGCTCTTAAGAACAATTTTTGTTGCGCCAAGTTCCGAAACACCAAGTTTTTCGTTGCCAACAACGTCAAAAATCTTAAATGCAAGCGCGCTTTCGCCTGGAATAATAAGCGAAATTTCCGCTTTCGAGAACTCATCGCTCGTGTTTGTTGTAACCGCAAACCTTGAGCCGTATGTCCCCGTGTAGTAATCATAAATCGTGTATGTGTTCGAGAAATCTTCGTCCTCGCCTGGCTTTGCAAAAGTAACAAGATTCGACGCACTCTTAAACTCAACATTTGCCGAAATTATTTCGCCATATGTATATCGCCCCGTTTTAAAGCCAAATTCAACCTCATAACTTGAAATTCCTTCATACTTAAGTTCAAATTTGTAAACCCAAGCCGAAAAATCTGGATTTGAAACGTTAATCAAACTTCCATATTTCGAAGTTAAAAAGTTCGCTGGAGTTATGTGTTCTTGGTCGGAAACTGTTAAAAGCAGGTTCGTTCCTTTCGCTGTTGCAACAATTTCCAAACTTTCTTCTTTGCAGTTCGCAATAACATAAAGTTCTCGAACTCCATAGTTAATTTCGCCAAGCGAAACATTTCGAATAACAGTTATTGTTTTTCCTTTTTCAAGAATTGGATATGTCTTTTCGCCGTTGGAATAAACAAGTTTTCTCATACTTAAATCCGAAAGCGAATCAACAATAACAACAGATATCGTTTGAATGCTTCCGTTTCCCGAAAGACGCAACGACTTAACCGTAATTTCTTTGCTTTCGGAAATATATCCCGTTGCGGTTTCGCTTGGAACTGTTGAAAGAACTGTTTTCCCGTCTTTTGTTAAAAGGGTTTCGCCGTCATAAAATTCAACCTCTCTCAAATTCGTTTCCGCAGGGAAGAAATTGAGATATGCCTCTGGCGAAATTGTTAATTCCTTTCCGCGTTCAAGATAAATTGTTGCGTTGGTTTTAATGCTGAATGAAGAAAGCTTTTCAATTGCCTTAACAACAATTTTCGTGGATTTCAAGAATTGCCCGGTTTTAACAACAACTTCCGCTGTTCCTGCCCCAACAGCAGTTATAACAACCTTTTGCTTGCCAAATCCCGCGTTTTCTGGCTTGGAAACTTGAATGCAAGACGAATCGCTTGAAACGAAAATTTTGTCGCTCATTCCGTCTTCAAAATTTTCAATCTCAAAAATCAACTCGCGCGATCCGTTTTCTTCGCTTCCAACAACCAAAGAAACCGCGTTCCCGTCCTTAACCGAATTGTTATAGCCAAAACCTTTTGAAAGGTTATCTTTTTCCCCTTCCAAAAGCAAAATCTCATTCGAAATTGAATCCAGTTGCGACGAAGAAAGCTGACTGTCGAGCCCGGCAACAGTCTTAATTGAAACATTCTCGCCTCCTTCTTTTGCGCAGGCGGCAAAAACGCCGCCGCAAACCGCAACAAGAATCAAAACTAATAAACTAAAAATTCTTTTCTTCATTCTTTTATCCTTTTAATTTTTCTGGAACGCTCATCTTCCTAGAGACGTATTAATAACAATTCTTAATTTTGAGAAACCAGTAGCATTAACAGAGGAAATCTTGGAAAAACCTGAACCACTAAAAACATATGCAGTATATTTACTCGATAAATATTTTTCCCCGTTCAGATATTTTATAAGATCGTCCTGTGTTACAGCTAGTTCCTTTCCAATAAATGCAAGGGTTTCTCCATTTTTGACCACCACTGCAACTGTTCTTCCATCTGTGGCAGTTCCCCAGTAATAGAAATTGTTTCCATCTTTTTTATAGGTTGGTTGATTAAATCTTGTATTAAATTCAACATCGCAATAGAAAACATTTTTTACCATGCCAGAAGTTTGAAATTCAGACTCTATTAAAAATTCCGTCTCTCCATAATCTAATAATTGTTGAATTGAATCTTGAAATAAAGACTCATTTGCTCCATTAAACAATTTATAGCTATTCCCATCTATTGTATATCGTTTAGTTGTTACCAAGTTATCCTCTTTTAGTAGATAAAATAATTTATTTTCTTTATCAATAACATAGTGTAAATCCTTGCCTTCCGTGCTAATAATTACGCCACCATTATTAAATTTTAAGTGGTATTTTGTAGCTAAGGAACCCTTATTCTTAAAAGTAACATCTCTTGAATTATTAATTATAAAAGATTGACCTTCAGTCCCTAAATTAAATTCAACATTTTCATTATATTGATAACAATCATAATTATCAATAAAGGCAGCATAAACTTGAATAAAACCCAAATTTGCAGAAGAAGTCAAAATGGCTGACCAAGTATGCTCTCTAAAATCAATGTTTTCCATTATTTTTAAATATGTTGAACGAACAAGAGGAATATCAATATCCATGCTAAGTTCTGTTTTGCTTCCCTCTCCAAACATCCCCAAAACATTAAGGACACCTAAGCCTGTGAAATTGACAGCATGTTGATGAGCCTGCGCTATCCAAGCAAAATCCTCTGCAGTGTAAATTAAGTATTTACCATCTTCCATCTTAGGTTCTTTTAACCCCCTTACAGATGACCAATAATCTGGACTGCTTTTAGCTGTTTTTTTAAGAATTGTGTCATCTTTATTTCCATTTCTTCCATCTGTTGAGTCAGAACCTTGCCCAGAAGCTGAACCGCCACCATAACAGTTGGTTATTGTTGCAATGTCACTTCCAATTTGAGCTCCCCAGCCACTTGTTGTTGGTGCCGTGATTTCCCCTGTGTTGGCGCAACTTTCAATTTTCCCAATGTTGTTTTTTCCTCCAGGATATGTGCCACCAACGATACCACCTGCAAAACATTGTGTTGAATTATTGGCAACGACTTTAGCGGAATTGAGAGAATAACTAATATTATCATTTTTGATTAATCTACCAACTATACCCCCAGCATAACTAGAGGCAGTAACGTTTCCTGAATTATATAGGTTTGTTAACTGTTCTGACTCTAACTTGACTGATTTTACAGTTACTCTAACTAGTACCCCATATAATAGCCCTGCGCGTTCATGATCAATTGTGCGTATTGAAACATAATATTTTAGTCCGCTTTGTGAAGAATCGGTTAAATAAACAGAAATGCTTTTTTGAGGAGAATTAGTATTAATATCAAATGAAACGTAATCGCCATCATATGTAACACTTCCCAATTTAATTGTTATATAAAATTTATTAAGAGAAGCAACAGAGTTATCAGTATCGGCTTTTGCATAAATATAATAATTTGAATTATCATATTCTCCACCTAGATAAAATGTGTGGCTTTGATGATTGGATGATGAACCTCCATATAGTCTATCTTCCCCAGTCATAATTTCTTGATACTGATCTAATTTTGGCTCTACACCCAAGAATCCAACAATTCCGCCTGCATTAGTTGTTCCAGTTATTGAACCATAGTTTTGAGAGTTAGAAATTGTTGAGCCTTGTTGTTCTCCAACAATTCCGCCTGCGCTTGTTCCACTAACATTTCCATAATTGCGGCAATTTGAGATTTCCTTTGAGCTTACAAGTTGCGCAACAATTCCAGCAGAACGCGACGCATCTTTAATAACGCCAAAGTTTTTGCATCCAGTGATTGAGTTGGTGCCCTCTGCATATCCAACAATCCCGCCGGCATTATTTTTTGCTGTAACTGTGTTATAGTTTGAGCTGTTTGAAATTGTTCCATTTGCTATTGAGCCAACAAGCCCGCCATAAGAATTAGTATTGTTTCCATTGTTGGAAACAGTTGCTCCGCTGGAGGATACATTACTTACATATCCATTTACAATTCTTCCAACAACACCGCCAACATCTTCAGTTGATTTTAATGTTGTTCCGTCTTTATAAATAAATCCACAGTTTTGAATTGTTCCACCATCTAAATAACCAAAGAAACCAACTCTTGCATCTTTGATTGCAAATTCTGGAATATTATAAATTTTATAATTCTTCCCATCAAAAACCCCTTTAAAAGCATCTGTTTCTGTTCCAATTGATTTCCAATTTGCAAGCCCTGCTGCGCTTAAATCAATATCTGAAAGAAGAATATATTTTTGAGCCCAAGAGTTGAATTCCGCTTCCGCCTGAGTTTGCAATTGAGCAAGCTTCCCCGCATTTGGAATTTGAATATACTGATTTTTTACGTCACTTACTTCTATAGATACTTTTTTTGTGTCTATCTTAAAATCAAGGATAATACTTCTTCCAAAATAATCTATAATTGAAAAGCTTAAAGTAACGTTTCCTGTCTCACTAAAAGATGGAGGAGTTGATTGCAAATTAACGAACTTATAATAACCATTATCTATCCATATATATTTTTCGTAATATCCAAGTCTATCACCTAAATAAATGCTATATAATTTCCATTTAGTTAATCCATAACTTCTTATATACTCAAGTTTAGGTTGATATTTTTGAGGATTGTCAATTTCACTTAGCGAAATAGATGAATAACCCGAACTTCCTCCAGTATTATAACGTAAGTAATCAAACCCGGAATATGCATTGTTTCCAAGATATGGATAACCGAAATTAACGCGAAAATCTTGTTTCCAGTTGTTGTTCCCCTTTAAATTCCCCAATATATCTGTTGAGCCAGTGGTTACTGTTGAAAGCTCGTCGGTTGATTTTCCTGTTAAGCTTAAGCCGAAAGTTGAATCATTGTATGCATTTTTTGCTGCATTTTCATCATAGAAACAATTTTCTGCAACAAAATATTGATATATGCAGTTTTTTGAATCAATTGCAGAATAACAATTTTGGATTACCCCTTGAGTTAACTGTCTGCAATCGGCTAATGCGTATTCAGCTTTTTCATGAACTGCGCCTGTTGCATAGGAATTTTTAATTACTCCTGGCGTGCCTTCATTTCCGTTTGTTGGCGTTCCTTGCGTCCCACAAATTGAAACCAATCCTGCATGAAGTGATTTAACATTGAAAACAACTCCGCTGTCGGAAATTAACCCAGAATTATATTGAGCAATTCCTGCGTTAAAGGAATATAAAACATTTCCAAAGCCTGCATTTGTTCCAGCAAACCCTTTTGCGTAAACGTTAACGGCAAAAATTATGCCTTTGTTTTCGTATGCAACTCCGCTTGGCAAGTCTTCTTCCTCAAACTCATTTCCCCTAACTCTTCCCGCATCTTTCGCTTCAGTTGTTGAAGTTACAACAAAGCGGATTCCGGAAACCACGCCAGTTTCTGAAATCTCTTTAAATGGTGTTGAATCGGAGCTGAAAGTCATTCCGTCGCCAACAAGGTGTCCGTTAAGTGTAAGATTTTTAAGATTATCTGAATTACCCCCGAGGAAGTAATATTTGCCTTTCACGGTACTATTATAGTTTCCGCTTATATAATGAATTGGATCAAATTTTGAACCTGATTTTTTTAAGTCGTCACTTAAGCTTCCAATGAAATTATTTTCACCTGAACTTAATTTCGTAAGAATTGGGTCATGTCCTGCGACTTTTCCGCTTTGATAATATAAGTTTTGACCAATTGTGTCGGTTGCAAGGTTGATTTGGTGGCAATAGAAGTTTGTAAGGTCCTTACCCTCTTCCTTTCCTGTTGTAACCGAACTTGCTCCCGTTCCAACAAGTGCGTTAATGTTTGTCTTATCAAGAGAAGCAAGCCTTGTTATATACATTGATGTTAAGCTGTAGTTGCTTGAAAGGGTTGTTGCGCCGCCAACAGTTCCAACAAGCCCGCCAACGGTTAGGACGTCAATTTCAAATTTGCCACCATTAAGCAATTTTGCGTTTTTAAGTTCAACATTTCCCCAAGCGTAACTTCCCGAAATTGTTCCGCCGTTGAAAGTTCCAACAAGAGCGCCAGCGTTGATTTTTCCTTGAATTGTTCCATTGCCAAAGAGAATATCTCCGCCAACTCGAGCATTTTCAATTGCGTTTTCGCCTTTATTGCTAAGAACTCCGGCAATAAGCCCGACATTAACTGTTGAGTTTCCGCCAATTGCAATTGGAGTTTTATCCTCAAGAGTTGCTGGGAACGAAATGTCGCCCATAACTGAAGCATTTTTGATTGTTGCTTTTTCGTTTGCAAAGCCAACAAGCCCGCCAACATATGTTGTGCTGCTGCCTTCGTCGCTTGCTCCATCAACGCGTTCAATTTTGATTGAACCTGTTGTTGATCCGTCTTTGCTTTCACCAAATGCAACTTCATCAAGTTCTAACTGACCTTCAACTCTTCCAACAAGCCCGCCAATGTATCTTGTTGTTGCGGTATATCTTATTGTTAAATCGCCATAGTAGCCGCTGTTTGAAAGAGTTAATTTGTCTGCTCTTCCAATAAGTCCGCCAATTGCAATTGCATTATTACTTTCTGACGAATCGGAACCTGCTGCAGACGAATCGGAACTTGTTTCTGTTAAATCGGAACCTGTTATTGTTATGTTTTTATAGTATTTAATTCCGCCGCTTTCGCCAATTGTTGCATCGCCAACATAGCCGAAAACAGAACCAACAGAAGAAATTATTGTTTTAGTTATTTGTTCGTTTTCATCTTTAACTTGATATGTTTTTGTTGCAAGGTCGGTAACTCTTAAGTCTGCAAACATTCCGAAGATTGTTGCGTTTCCCGCTCTTCCCGCAGCGCCGCCAATAACAAGAGTTGTTGGTGTTTTCTTTGAATTTTCGCCTTCGCCTACAGTAGCGTTTTGAATTGTCCCTTGGAAACTTGGATTGTCGTCTTTATTGGTTATTAATGTTCCAACATTGCCGAACAAGAGACCTGCATATGTTGTTGCCGCCTCGCCAATTGTTATTGTTACGGTTGTTAAATTCGCGTCGTTGTCAAGTCTATGAATTGTTGAATTTCCTTGCGCATTTCCAACAAATCCACCAACAGAAATTTTTTGACCCGCTGCGAAAGTTGTTCCAGTTAATCCAACATTAATTTCACTGTTATTACCAGCAGAACCAGTAACTTGCGAATTTTTGAAGTCATATTTTCCGCTTGTTTCGCCAAACATTCCGCCAACATTAAGTTCGCCAGATATTTTATCATTTGCTGTTATAGTTAAGTCCTTTACTATAACCTTGTTAATTTTAACGTATGAAATTGAGGTTGTGTTGTTTTTGCCGGCAATTGCGCCAATATAGAGTGCGTCGCTGATGTTGTTTATTTCAATTTCACAATTCGTTATTGTGATATTAGAAATTGACATAACATCTTCCATTGTTGAAGCAATGATTCCGGCAGCGTATGCCGCGCCATTCGAATCAATTTTTGTTGCCTTTGTAACTTTAATGTTAGTAAATTGAAGGTTATTTAAGTCTGCTCTTCCAGAAATTGTGTTTGCAAGAACAGCAGATTCAATTTCGCCGATGTCACCATTTCTTTTTGCAAGATTGAAGCTAAGACCAGAGATTGAACCGCCTTTAACAACGTTGAAAAGTGGGCGTGTAATGTTTGTTAACTCGTAAATCCATTCGCTATTTTCTTCAGCCGCAGCAAGTTCGCCATACATAACGCCAAGGAAGCGTTGGAAATATGTTCCGCCGTCGCCAAGAGAAACTTGCGATTGAATAACGCTGACATCGAAAATAAGTTTTCTGCTTTCTTTGTTAATTAAAAGTCCAGCAAGTTCGCTTGCCGTGAAAGTTCCCCAAGTGTTTTTGTTTGCTGGGTCATATTCATATGGATTGAACGAGGTTGTTGGGTCGTCGCCAAAGATAACGATGTTATCGCCCTTATAATATTTCTTTAATTTAAGAATGTCTTTTGGTTTTTCAATGTAAATTGTTTTTGTTGAAACGCCATAACTGAACGATGGGAAAATTCTTCCGTCTTTAAGTTCCCAAAGGCTTGCATCCCAGTCTGCGCCAAGGAACATTTTGTTAATGACTGAAGCATCGTAGTCATAGCCACGATAGGAGCTTAATCCTCCGTCGAGAGTTAACCCGTCTGGCGCTAAGGATTTTTCCTCTTTCTCGCCTTTATTGAAGTTAATTTGAAGTTGCTTATAGGTTATGAAATCGTTTGCATAAACCTCGTCGGAAATTGTGTATTTGAAAATTCTATCATTTTCCGAACCTTCAAGTTGTTTCACTTGGTCTCCAATTAAAGTTCCAAATCCATTCATCTCAATTGCAACAATTTTTCCTGTTGTTTGGTCGAGTTGAACGTTGTATGTTACTCCATTGATTTCAATTGTTTTAACTTCTTTAAATTCTGTTGGGTTTTCGCCTTTTTCGTCAGTGACCGCAAACTCGACAGTAACCCCTTCGCCGTTTTGATATTTAAGCTTCCCGTCTTCAAGTGTTAAAGTTTGCGGAACTGAATTGATTACGTTTGCTGCGTTAATTGCACCAATTAAATGTGAATTTGTTTTTGAAATGAAGTTGATTGCAACGCAACGTTCGAAACTTACAGCAGCATTTGCGTGGCCGATAATTCCGCCTGCAATTTCTCCGTCAACATCGCCGAAAGCATAGATTTCAATTAAATCTAATCTAGTGTTGGTAAAGCCAATAACACCGCCCGCAATTGCCTTGTTTAATGCAACATCAACGCGGCTGTAGGAAACGGTTATGTTCCCGCCAAGCATTTGTCCAACAAGTCCGCCAGCATATATTTCGTTAGTGCCTGTTCCAATGCTGTTGAAAAGTTTTGTGTTTCCGCGGAAGATTTCGCTTTCGTTGTTATAGTAGCCTTGAAGGTTATCTTCAATTTTCTTTTGAATTGAGTTATCGTGCTCAATTCTAAGTTCGAAAAGATCGCCTTTGTTAACACCAACAACGCCGCCAATTGTGTTTTCATATGTGATCAATCTTTGGTTAAGAGAATCTTCGCTCCCCTTTAAAACAAAAGCTGAATCAACAAGATATGTGCTTGCGCCGTTATATCCAACAACGCCGCCAACAATGCTTCCTTGAACAGAAACTTCGTTTCCAATGAAAGTTAATTGTTTTGCGTTTGGTAAAGATGAAATAACGCTTTGGTCGTTAAGGTCTTCATAAATATCCAAAAGACCAATAACGCCGCCAGCAAAACTGTAATCTTTGTTTTTATCGGTTAAAACGCCGTTAACAACAGTTGCGCTGCTTCTTAAAACATTGAGTATGTAGTTGTTTAAATCTCTCTTCGCTTGTGCATTTCCAGAAATAACTGAAATTGAGGAAACAAGGTTTGAAACTGTGCTGTCGCCAACAACTGCTCCAACAACGCCCCCAACAATGTTCTGTCCGGAAATTTTTGAACGACCTTCGCCTGTTGCCGTAACAGGTTCAACAGTTATGTTAGCAAGCGACGAATTTGAAACATATCCTGCAACAGCGCCAGCATAAATTCCATTTTGCCCCGTTGTTACGCTCTTAACAGTTAATTTGGCATTTTTGAAAACACCGCCGCCAGTTATTCTTGAGAACAAGCCAACAGAACTTTGGTTATCAAGCGAAACTTCAACATTCGCAATTGTTAATGCATTTCCGTCGAATGTTCCAAAGTTTGTGCTTCCGTTTCTTGCCAAATCCATGATTGAAGATGAAATTTTAACGTTTTCAACGTAAGTTAAACTGTCGAAGTCAATTGACGCAACAAGACGATAACTTCCAAAAACAATTCCTAAGTCTTTGTTATACATTTGGCTTATCGCGTAGTATGCGTTCTTAACAAGCCCTGTTTCTTGCCCAAAAACTCTGTTAAATTCATCGGCAGAGCGAATTATGATTGGATTTGCTTGACTTCCATATTCATATCCTGGAATGTATGGATAAATATTGATGTTTTCAATTGAAGAGCCGCCAGAAACTAAACTGCTATAGTTTTTAATAACTCTTCTAACCGAAATTGCCTTTTGATTTGCGCTAACAAGTTGTGGCAAAAGCCCGTCCCAAGCCCAAACTCCGTCATTTCCGTTTTTCTTGGTTGTTAAAGTTAAGCCATAGAAAGTGTCGCTTCTTAAGGTTGAAATTTGAAGGGCAATTGCTCCCGTGTTATATTTTTCTTCCAAAACAGATTCGGTGTCTTGTTTCTTAACAAGATAGTAACAGTTAACAAGCCCTTCTTCTGCGTTTTGCATAATTTCGTCGCGCGCGTTTTTGCCCGAGAATGGCATTTGAGTTGTAAGCTGCCCAACAATTGTTGATGCGCTGTAGCATCTTGCAACTTTTCCGCTTGTGTGGTTGTTATAAACAAATCCAGAAACAATTCTTCCCGTGCTTTCTCCTGCAAGGCGAATGTTTGTGTAGCAATCGGAAATTGATCCATAGTTTTCATATGCGAACCCAGCGCTAATTCCTTGCGCAACAATTCCTCCGCCTGTTATGTTAACGCTTGTGTCGGAATCGAGTTTAATTCCTTCAACAAACGAACCAAAGATTGTTCCTTCCATATTGTTTGCAACAACAAATCCTGCTGTTTCGCTAAGCGAACCAGAGGTTGTTTGGTTAACTATTTTCCCGTTTGCAAAGTATGACGCTCCAACAACACCATTGTTTGTTATAACAAAGCCAGACATATTGCCTTGCCCAATAATGTTGAACGCGCCATAGTTAAACACTTCTGTTACAACTTCGTCGTCAACATATGAAATATGTTTGAAGCCTTCAACAACCGCAACTCCGTTTTCGCGGAAGATTGTTTTTGCCCCAACACGGCTGTTTGTTATGCTTGAATTATTGCTTACAACAAGCCCTGCAATTTGAGAAGAAACATTATCTGCTTTTTGTTTGCCTTCCGAGCCAAAGTAAATTCTTATTCCAGCATCCGACGAAGGTGAATTTTCCCCGCTTTCAAGGTCGAGAGAAACAACTTCACAGTTATAAATAATTCCGCTGTTTGTTATTGCAAGCCCGCCAAAATTGAAATTTGTTACAGAAGTTGGAACAATGATATCGGCAAGTTGTCCATAGTTAACAACAAGGTTTTTAACTGTTGAATTGCTTGCAACAGCAACAAAAAGTCCAAGGTTAACGCTGTTTCCTGTTGGAATGTTAAAGTTTTTAATTGTTATAACTTTATTATTTCCGTCTAAACTTGCAAAATTTGTTGTTTCAAAAGGTGTGAAATTTTCAAGAACAATATCATTCATTAAAATAAAGTTTGTTGAAGCATATTGATTTCCGCCTGATGTTAAATATTCAACAAATTGTTCGGCATTTTCAATTGGAGTTGGCTTATCTTCGTCGGAATAAACTTGAACATTGACAACAAAATTATATGTTATATATTGGTCATAATCTAATCCAGGAACACGATAGCCAATTTTAATTGTCATATTAACGCCGCCAACAGATTTTCCTGTTATTTTAAGTGTTGTTGCATCAATATTGGTTGAATTTTTATCTCCATTATATTTAATGTTGAAATATGGATTTTCTTGGGTTTCGCCCGTAATTGAGTTAATGTATGGGGTCATATCGCTTGTGAAATACAAATCATGAGCGATGCTGCAATTTGTTGTTGAAACGTGAGTTGGATAGCCTGAGTTAACTTTGAAATCTCTATCAGTGTTAATAACATATTGATAGTTTTTATCTTTTCCATCAACTTTGTTTTCAAAGAATTGTTTATAGGAAACAGAGTTAACAAACTCTTGCTTTCCTTTTTCAATTCTTTCAAATGAAGATTCTTGCTCTGAACTTGTTTTTTCTGGCGTTTTTGAGAAAATAAACTCAAAATTCAAGTCTTTTTCAATTGCTGCTGGGGTGTTGAAAACATTGTCGTCGTCGGCATTGCCTTTAATTTTAATTCCCTCAACAAGGAAATCCACAACGCGAATTTCAACCGAATCGATTGTTGATTCAAGTTTTCCGTTAATCATCTTGCTAACAGTTGTTTGAACATTGAAAACACCGTCGCTGTTAAGTTCCGCATCAAGACCAATTGTTATTGTTCCGTTATAAACTTTTCTGTTGTTTTCAACTTCATATTCCGCAGTGTTAAAGTATAATGCAACAAAATCGTTAACATTATTTATGTTACTTTCAAAATTTGAAAGTCTGTAATCGGAAAGTGTTTGGCTTTGGTTAACGCTAATTCTAATTGGATAGGTGTTTCCTCTTGCAAGAGTTGCGTCTTTCCCGCCATTAATTGTTATTTGTGCGCCGTCAATTGTTTCGGAAAGAAGAGTTATTGTTTCCGATTTTGCAACATATTCGTTTCCGTTTTCGTCAAGCGCATAAATTGTTATGTTAATTGGGAAATAGAGTCCTTCGTTAACTGTTTCAAGCATCTTTGTTCGAACATAGATGTTTCCGCTTGCAACAAGCGCTGGGTCGGAAGGTTTTGTTATTGTTAAAACATTTCCATCTCTAACGCTCAAATAGCCTGTTGTTGAAGAAACAGGAAGGTAGTATTGCCCCGATTTATACATTTGTTCAAGCAAAATATAGTTTTGCCCGTCAACCAAGTCGCTTGTTAAAACAATTCGGCTGAAATTTGCATAGGTTGGATAAAGTCCAATTGTTAAAAGTCCGCTGTCGCCAGGCATCAAAACTGAACTTGGTTCGTCTTGAATTTTAATTCCGTTTTCGGTTGAGTCTTCTGTTCGATTGTTATGAACATAGGTTACATTCAAAATCTCTTGTGGTTTAAGTTTTAACACTAATGTGCTTGTTTTTTCCAAGCCGCTGTCGCTGAATGTAACTGTGTAGGTGCTTGTTTTAACAATTGTGTTTCGAACATCTTCGCGAATGCTAATTAGTGTTTTATTAACAATTTTTCCGTTTTTATATCCACTATTATCGGAAATTATTTCAAAAATGTTGCTATTATTTATAACTTTATATTCAACATCACCAATTTTAATATCTTTTGAAACCCAAATAACTTTTCCGCTTTCGTCGCGAAGAACGATAAGAAGTTCGTCTTGTTCGTTTGATGTTTGAAGTTCGGAATCAACAGAAACAACGCTTGAAGGGTCAATTTCTGCTTCTTTAATTGAAATTAAAATTCTGTCTGCTTTAATTGAAACATTTGCAAAGAAATTATCGCTATATTGCTTCAAAATTTCATTAACAGTTTCAATGAAAGTTGTAAGATTAGTAACATTTTTAAAATTTTGGTTTTGCGATTGCAAAAGCGATTTAACAACAAATTCATAATCTTTGCCAACTTCTGCGCCTTCAAGAGGTTTAATTGTTAAAGTTCCTTCTGCAAATTTTCCTTCGTCCGCTCCGGCTGTTAATCCTAAGATTTCAAAAATTTCATCTCTTCCAATGTCATATGCCATTGCGTTTCTAACAAAGTTGAAAACCGTGTTAGCAAGAGAAATTGTTGTTTTTTCCGAAATAGTTATATAGCTTAATTCATTCTTATATATAAAGATTGTTTCATTATTGATTAAATCTGTTTTTGTGCTAACCCCTTGGAAAATTTGAACATCTCCAATTGGATTAATAACATAAACTCTAACAGTCTTTTTAAGATTGTCGGCTGAAATGTCGAAAGATTTATATAATGGCGAGAATGTTAAAACTGCTTCGCCTGTTCCAACAATTTGAATTTTTCCGCCAACAATTTGAACAACGCTCTTGTTATCGCTGCTTATAACAAATTGTCCAACGGTTCCTTCTTCGCCTTCCCCGTTGATGTTTCCAAACGAGAAAACATCGCTTATGTTAAGAGTGTTTAAATCGTGGAGTCTTGCTTCTTGCTCCGAGGTTAATTCACCAAGAACGCTGTAGTTGAAAAGAAGAAGGTTCATTATCCCTTTGTTGTTAACGTTCGACCTAAACAATTTGTTGTTTTCTTTGAATGAAAGTTCATAACTTGAAATTCTTTGTGTTAATTTCTTGTTTCTTAAAAGAGGAAGTTCGCCGTCTTTAAATGTCCATGTGCTGTTTGAATCCTCTTCTTCGTTTGCAATGTCCCAACCTGCGTTTTGGAAGTCTTCAAGAGTTGAAGGCATGTTTGATTCTTTAAAGGTTGCTTCAATAACTTTTAAAGTGTATGCAAAGTTGCTAATTGAGGCATTTAACATTTGTGAGTAATAAATATCGTAGAAAAGCAACAACGAATCAAAATCCAATTCATGTTCTGGGTTTTCTGGAACATTTTCAAAGAATGCAGTGAATGTTTTATTTATGGAAGAAAGAATGAGGTCAAGGCATGATTTAATTGTTGATGCGTTGTCAAGGGTTGCGCTTTCAATGTTAAGCATTGCGCTGCCTTGTTCAAGCAAAGTTTCTGCAAGGCTGAACTCGTTTTCAACATCAGTAAGTTTTTCTGGATAGTAATCTCTAATATATTGAACGAACGCAGATTTTAATGTTCCAAACTTTGTTTTATAGTTTGCAACATCTTCTTTAAGAGTTTCAAAGCCCGAAACAAATTGAGGAAGAATTGTTCCTTCAACAATTGTTTTAATTCTTTCTTTAAGTTCTGAAACAGTTAATGTTTCGGAAATTCCAAAGATATTTCCCATTAATTCTTCAAAAGTTATTCCATCTTCTCCGCCAATTGCGCTAATAAAGTCTTTGTTTGCGTAAAGCGCATCAAAGTTGTTATAAACCCAAATGTAGTAATATTTTGCATAGAAAATGTCTAAAACAGAAACTGATGGAGTTATTGTGTAAACTTGACCTTCCGACTCCAAGGTTTCTTCGAAAATAAATCTGAAATATGCAGTGTCGGTTGCGTCTTTAAGTTTGTCAATTATTTCGTTTGATCTAAATGCAAGATTTTCTTCAGATTTTGCCTCTGATTTTCCAATTTGAACGCCATTTGAACTTGTTCCCGCTTGTTCATCTTCAATTTCAATGTTTTTACCATTATTTGCTCTAACTCTAAGCCAGCAATAAGAACTGAAATCTTCAATAATAATGTTGTAATTAATTCCACGGAAAGTGAATGTTTCGGAAGTAATGTTGTCTTGGCTTGTGTTAGTTTTAAGATTGAACGTGAAATTCTTTTCAAATTCGGCCGTTCCGTCTTCGCCAACGCCCATTTTAACGGTAACAGTTAAGGTAACATCAGTGCCATTAATTGCGGTTTCATAGGATAAATATCCTTTTTGATTTAAGTTAAACCAACTCATGTTAACAAATGAACCAAGAGTTAAGCCATATCTCAAGTTAATTGTTTCATATCCGCTTTCGTTTGAACCGCTTCCAAACGATGAGTTATTGTTGAAAACTTCATCTATATTTAAGAATGGAGTGTAGTCAACATTTTGTCTTTTTAAGTAGGAAGAAACAAGTGTTCCCGTTCCTTGACCTGCATGGCCAAATGTTCCGTTTGAAACAACATAGGAATTTTTGATTTCGGAAAGTTCGCCAATTCCAATGAATTGCCCGTTAATTGTTGAATTGTTTTCGCTTGATTCCTCATAGCGAGCAATTGCATAGCAATCTTGAACGCGTGGGTTTGCGTTTCCTTTGTTTGCAGGAAGTTTTCCAACAAATCCGCCCGAAACCATGTTGTTAACAGAAATTGAGCCGTTGAAGATACATTCTTTAAGCGATGCATCTTTGCCTAAAATTCCAACAAGTCCGCCGCCATAAATTGTTTTTGTTGCAAAATCTGCGCTTGCATAAATTTTGTTGCCAGAAATTTGGAAACTTGCGTTGCCAATTGTGAATCTGTTTCCAACAATTGCAATTTCCTTATTTTCTTTATTTAATGTGAAAGTTAATTTTGTTGGATTTGTTAAGTCGTCAATTGTATATTGAACATTATCAAATTCGAAAGTGTTTTGGTTTAAGTAATATGTTGCAGTAACATTGCCCTTCCCAAGCGCTTTTCCATTAATTGTTCGATAAACCTCTTGGTCAATTTTTTCCGACTTAATAATTCCATCAAAAATGCTTGGATCAAAATCGGAACTTGAAGGAGCTTCAACTTTCGAACGGAAAATTGTTCCGCCATTGCTGATTGCGGCAATTCCGCCAACAGCAAAATCAATTGACGTTTTTGAATAGTCATATGTTTTTTTGTTAAGAGTGTAAACAGCAATGTTGAACAAAGATAATGTTAACACATTGCAGTTTGTTATATTTCCTTTGTTAAGAGCAACAATTCCGCCGGCTGTTTCTGCGCCATAAACACAGCCATAGAACTCATAGTTTCGAATTGAGCCGTTTTCGTCGTTAACGCCAGCAATTCCGCCAACGTTTGCGCCAGAAATTGAACCGCTGTAGTAAAGCCCGTCTTTTCCTTCAATAACACCTTTGTTAAGTCCAACAAGACCGCCTGTGTATTTAACAAGTTCTCCAGCAATAAGTTGCGAAGAGGTGTCAAATGGTCCCTTTTCGTTAATTGCATTATTTTTGTTGAGTGGAAGAATTAAAAATGAAATATCAAGAAGTTCAGTGCCCTTATTTCCAATTGTTGTTGCTGCAAGCGCTGTTACCAATGGGCTTTCATCGGCCACCATGGCAATCGCCCCGCCAATGTTTCGAATTGTTCCTTCGTTTATGTTTGCAAGCCCGCCATAATAAGTTGTTTCGTCTATTGTTGAACGAAGTTCAATCATATCTTTAACAGATAGTTCAGATGTGATGTTTGCGTAATAGAAGTTTTCAACAACTGCTTCGGATGTTAATCTTTTGAAAAGAGGTTTTGTTGTTAAAATGTAGTATGAACTTCCTTTTGCGCCAAACAATTTACCCGAGAAATTTTCAACAGGAACATAGTCGCTTGGGAACTCCTCGATGTTTGTTTTGAGTTCAAAACTTGAATTTGGATATTGTCCAAGAAGTTTAATGTCGTCTGCTTTTGTTATATAGAAGGCAATGTTTGTTCCGTCCGAAACAAAGATTGGAATTTCAACAATTGGGTCTTCCCCGTTCCAACCACTTGTTGAAAGGAAATAGTTTGAAGTTGGATATATTCTTAAAGATCCTTCTCCGCCAAAAACAACAAACTTTTTATATTCTTCTTTATTCTTCCCTTCTCTTTCTTCTTCCGAAAGGTTATAGAATTCGCTGTAGTCATAAGCAGCGCGAAGAATTGTTATTTTTCCGTTTGAAACAGACGCAAAGTTAACTCTGTTTCCGTTTCCGTCGACAAAACTTTCGCCGGCAGCCAAGCTTTTCCATGAAAGTTCAAATTCAAGCGAAGAATTTGTTATTTCTTTGCCAGAAGGTCCATAAATGTTATAGATAAGTTCAAGTTCGAATGGATTTGTAATTGCTTCAATTTCGTCTTGTTCGCCGTTTTCATTTGTTTTAATAATGTTATTAAATTGAATTGGGTCTTTTTCGCTTGCATTAACAATGTCGATGTCCGAAATTTCAACTGCTTCGGAAACGACAACTCTTGAAATTGCAGTAAAACGTTTTGCTTCGTTAACTTCGGAAAGAACAAGCGCAAAAATGTAAGTTCCTTCCCCGCTAAATGCTTGAATTTGGAAGGTAAATGTGTTGTTATCTTTTGTTCTAACAATCTTTAAGGCCGCATTTTCAAGACTTGAAACAATTGAACCGCCTTTTGAAAGAAGAATTACATTCCCGTTTTGTTCAAAAAGAGCGTTTGTTAATCTTGTTCTTCCGTTAACATAAATTTCCAAATTATTGATATAAGTTGGAGTTAAGCCTTGGTTAACAGGGTTAACTGTAACAGAAAAACTTCCAATTGATCTGTTAATTCCGTTTTTATCAACGAATTTATCACCAATTGTGTTGTAAGTGTAAAGTTCAAGAGTTCCGTTGTTTAAGGAAAGTCCTTTAACAGGAACAAAGAAGTTGATTAAATAGTAGAAATAACCAACTGGTTCGTCGCCATATTCTCCGTTTGAATTCATTGCATAAACAGCAACTTTAACAAGAACATTTCCCTCTGCACCAGAGTTTTTTGCTTCAATAATTGAAAGATTGCTAAGACGAGATGTGTTAATTATGTCACTTGAATCGTTCCAAACATTTTCAAAGTTTTCTTCGCCAAGGCTTTCTTTAACCTTGTTTAATGTTAATGTTTGAAGGGTTTCGCCTTCTGGCATTGTGAAATCCGCAAATTTATAGCTTAAATAGTATTGAGCGGTTGAAGGAGTTGGTGTTTTGATAAGTTGAATTCCGCTTCCGCCCGAGTTTGCAATTGAAAGTTTGTTAAGAGCAACAAACGCATTGTTTTCGTCAACAACAACTTCGGTGTCGGTTATGTTTTTGTATGGAACAATGTCGCTTTCAATAACATTTCCGCCAAATGTTATGTCCTCTAAGTTCATTTCAAGTTTTTCAAGAGGGCTTACAACAACAATTTTAAATTCTTTTGTTTTCCCGTCTGAAAGAACAACGGTTAAAGTTGAGGAGCCAACTCTTGTTGCTTCAATTTCAAATTTTCCATATGTATAGTTTTCGTCGCTTGCAAATTCAATAAGTTGTCCAATTGTTGCAATTTTTGAATTTGCAATTTTGATAACAGAATTTGAGCCAATTGTGAAAGTATTTGGGTCAATTGCGATGTATTTTGTAACTTTTTTGCCAATTTCAACAAAAATTGTTGTGGATTCAACTCTTGTTAAGATATTTTCGTCGTTCATTTCTGCAAGCGAAATGCTCTTTGCGTTTGGATTAATAACAAAGTTCATTGTTGTTAGCGCTCTTGACGTTGAATCAACTGTGAATTTACAAAAGTCTGTTGCTTGCGCATACATTTTTGCTGCTTTATTCGTTCCAACAAGCGAATTATAGTTGGAATTTATGAACGCATAAAGTTTTGTTCCCGAAGAAATTGTTGCATAACGAATTCCATTTTGAACCGCTCCAACTGCATTCCCCTTTTGGTCGAAACCAAAAACGCAAACATAGCCTGTTCGGGTTGCATTAAGCTTGTAAAGAGAAATTGGAAGGTTTGAAAAATCTTCCGCCCAAATTGTTATTGTGTTTTCAGATGGCTTAATATTGCCTGGAAGAAGAGAAATTTCAATCAATTTCCCGTTTGAAAAGTTAATTGAGTTTTCAAAAACATCAATTTCGGTTGTTCCAGATTCTCCGTTAACTTCAACCGAAATAGGTTTGTTATAGGAGCTTAGGTTAAGTTTAACCGAGCTAACTGAATAGTCGTCCTGCCCCGCTTTAAATCCTTCATATGAAACTTTAAACGAAACAGCGTCAATTTTTCCTGCGTCATTTGAGTTTGCTTGAATTAAAAATTTATAAATGTGAATTTTTGAGGCTGCATCATAGGAATAGGCTGTTTGTTGGACGCTAAACTTTTCTTCGGTTGAAAAGAAAACTTTGTCAATGTTTAAGGTTTCCGTTTCGTTTCCCGCTTTAACAGCCAAAATAACTTCCTTGCTGTTAGGATATATTGATCCGTCAAGCTCACGAGGGAAAATTTCAATAAAATTTAAGATTTGTGAAGAGTTTTCAACCTTTTCAACAACTCTTTTCCCGTCAATTTGCATAACAACTTCAATTGGATTTAAAATTTTAACTTCAAATTCAGCTGAAACTTCCGAATTGTAAGCAGAAGTTGCTCTAATTGTTACGCTTGAAAGAACGCAATTGCTTGCAACAACAAGTTTTCCGTCTTGAATTTCGCAACCTTGCGAATTCCCAATAATTGAAAAAACCAAATCGCGTTGATTTGTTTCCGAAGGCATGAAATTCCAAATTTCTTCTTGCGCAAGATTAAGGCTTTCGCCAGTTATTGCGTAAAGTTTGTTAACAAATTCATTTTTGAGTTTGAGCCCAGTTATTGGCTGAACAACTTTAACGGTTAAAACAACTTTTGCCGAACCCTGCAAACTTGTTGCAACAATTCGAGCCGTTCCTCGTTTAAGACCCGTAACTGTTAGTTTTGTTTTTCCGTTGTTAAGATAACTTGATTCAAGAGAAACAATGTTCTTTTCGTTTTCTTCAACGCTGAAATTAACCTGACCACTTCCGTTGCCAAAGTTTTCAACCAAGAATTCAACATCTTTTGATTGTTTTTCTGTTCCAATAACAAGTTCAATTTCCAATTCGCTTGCCGAAATTGAAACTTTTGCATCTTGCTTCCCACAGGCCGCAAAAGTTACCCCCGCAACAAGAATTAAAACTAAACTGCACACAATCCCCAAAAATTTTCTCATTGTTTCCTCCGTGTTACTATTCCTAAAAAATAAATTTTTATTAGTTTCCCTTTAATAATTATATATAATAATGCATTTTGTGTCGAAATCAAAGCGATTTTATGCTTTTTCATAAATTTTTATATTTTTATAAATAAAAAAATAAAATAAAAACGGATTTGTTTTAATTATTTTGAATTTAAAAATTAATTTGTTAAAATATTTTTTGAGGTTTTTATGCAACACATATTAAGCAAAATGAGAAAAGCAATTGAAACATATGATTTGATTGAAGAAGGCGACAAAATTGCCGTTGGCGTTAGCGGCGGAAAAGACAGCCTTGTTTTGCTTAGCGCACTTGCAAGATTTCAAAAATTTTCGCCAAAAAAATTTGAACTTATTGCAATTTCAATTGACCAAACAAACGGAGAAACAAACTTTGCTCTGCTTGAAGAATTTTGCAAAGAACTTGGCGTTGAACTTCACGTTATTAAAACCGACATTTTTGATGTTATTTTCAACATAAGAAAAGAGAAAAATCCTTGCAGTTTATGCGCAAAATTGCGCCGCGGAAACCTTAACAGCGCGGCAAAAAATTTGGGCTGTAACAAGGTTGCTTTGGCGCACCACAGTGACGACCTTATTGAAACCTTTTTCCTCTCCCTTTTCTATGAAGGAAGGCTTAACACTTTCATGCCAAAAACCTACCTTTCAAACACAAACATAACCTCAATTCGCCCCCTTATTTTTGTTGACGAAAAAACAATTATTGAGGAGTCGAAAACCTACCCAATAATTAAGAACATTTGCCCTGCCGACCACCACACAAAACGCGAAGAAATTAAGCTGTTTTTAGCGGATTTAGAGCAAAAAATGCCAGATGTTAAAAAGCAAATTTTAAACGCAATAATTAATCCAGAAAGATATAATTTATTTGATAAAATAATTAATAAAAAATGATTTTTTAATCATTTTTTTTGATTTTTTTCAATTTTTTATTAATTTTTTAATATTTTTTCGAATTTATTTTTATTTTTTAATTTAATTTATTTTTTTGCGATTAGAAATTAATTTTTAGCGCATTTTTAAGACAAAAACTGCTTAAAAATTACTTGTTTTTATGTCTTGACAAGTAACATTTTAAGATTTATAATTATATTAACAAAGGAGGGAAATATGGCAAAAAAACCAGTTGACCAAGTAAAAGCAAAAAAGAAGTTTTATGAAGATGTTGAAGCAACAAATCTTAAAGACACCTACACAACAACAGGAAAACTCTTTGAGATAACAGAAAACGCACTTCGTTTTACCTATCTTCCACTTATGCTTTTGTCTTTCGCATTTGCTTTTGTTCCAGTTCTTGGAATTCTTTTCCCTGCCCTTTTAATTTTCAACTACACAATTTCAAAAGTTATTTCAAATTCTTTTAAAGACGATTTTAAAGACGCAGGCGACCTTGTTAACAAAGAACAAAATAAGAAAGACATAAAAGAATACATTGAAGCCAACGAAAAAATTTCCGTTCTTAAACAAGAACTTTTCGATTTAAAATGTCAAAATGAAGGCCTTGCGCCAGTTCCTGCAAAAGAAAATAATGAACAACAAAATGCTCAAGCAGCGCAACAAAATGTTCAAGCGCAAAAGCAAAACAAGCAAGCAAAACAAGAAACGCAACAAGAAATGTAATGTTTTTAAGAAAAAAAACAAGGAAACAAGCGAAAAATCGCTTGTTTTTTATTTCTTTTCGTCATGAGGCTTAACAAGATAAATTCTTTGCCAAAATCAATCTTTCGTTTCCTAGCGCAAAATACAGGGCTTTATTTACGTGCTGCAGATTAAAGTTTAAAAAGTTTTAAAAATTGTTTGTTTATTTATATATATTATGTTATAATTTTATTACTTTATATAAGGAAGGAGAGAAATGGAAGAACAAGAAATTGATTTAATGAAATCAAACAAGTATGACGAGAGCGACATTCAAGTTCTTGAAGGTCTTGAACCTGTTAGAAAAAGACCTGGAATGTATATTGGCTCAACAGACGAACGTGGGCTTCACCATCTTATTGTTGAAGTTGTTGATAACAGTATCGACGAAGCGTTGGCAGGCTACTGCACAAAAATTGAAGTTACACTTAACGAAGACGGCTCATGCTCTGTTTTGGATAACGGACGTGGAATTCCAACAGGAATTCATAAAACAGAACATAAAAGCGCTGTTGAAGTTGTTTTAACTAAACTTCACGCTGGCGGAAAGTTTGGCGGCGAAGGCTATAAAATTTCGGGAGGTCTTCATGGCGTTGGTCTTTCCTGCGTTAACGCGCTTTCGGAATGGCTTAAAGTTGATGTTTTCCAAAACGGATATCACTACTACATTGGCTTCTCGCGCGGTGTTCCAGACTGCTCTTTGCAACAACTTGAAAAGGTTGACCGTCGCGGAACTCTTGTAACATTCATGCCAGATGTTGAAATTTTTGAAACACTTGACTTCAACTATGAAACTCTTAGAACAAGATTCAGAGAAATTGCCTTCTTAAACAAAGGGCTTGTTATTTCTTTGGAAGATAAACGTGAAGGACGCGAAAGAAAAGATGTTTTCGAGTTTAAAGGCGGAATTGTTGAATTTGTTGAATATCTTAACAAAAACAAGGAACAACTCTTCCCAACTCCAATCTATTTCAACAAAATTAACCAAACAAATGAAATTGAAGTTTGTTTCCAATATAACGATGGCTACAGCGAAATGATTCACGCATACGCAAACAACATTAACACCGAAGAAGGCGGAACTCACCTTGTTGGTTTTAAAAATGCGTTAACAAAAGTTATTAACGAATATGGTCAAAAGAACAAAATCTTGAAAGAAAGCGAAAAACTTTCGGGCGACGACGTTCGCGAGGGAATAACCGCAATCATAAGCGTTAAACTTATGAACCCTCAATTCGAAGGACAAACAAAAACAAAACTTGGAAACAGCGAAATTAGAACAGCAGTTGAAAAAGCAATGCAAGATTGCTTTGGCGAATATTTGGAAGAACATCCAAAAGAAGCGCGTGACCTTGTTTTAAAATGTATTTCAGCGCAACGTGCAAGAGATGCAGCAAGAAATGCGCGTGACCTTGCAAGAAGAAAAGGTGTTTTGGAATCGACAACTCTTCCAGGAAAACTTGCAGACTGTTCCGAAAAAGACCCTAAGTTCTGCGAAATCTATCTTGTTGAGGGTGATTCGGCTGGTGGAACTGCAAAACAAGGACGTGATAGACGTTTCCAAGCAATTTTGCCACTTCGCGGAAAAATTCTTAACGTTGAAAAAGCAAGACTTAATCGCGTTTTGGAAAATGCAGAAATTAAAGCAATGATAACAGCATTCGGTTGCGGAATTGGAACTGAATTTAACGAAGAAAAACTTCGTTATAACAAAATCATTTGCATGACCGATGCCGATGTTGACGGTGCTCACATCAGAATCTTAATGTTAACATTCTTCTTCCGTTTCATGCGTCCATTAATTGAAAACGGCCATGTTTACGCTGCTCAACCACCTCTTTACAAAGTTACAAGAGGAAAAGATGAAAAGTATTTCTATTCCGACAAAGACTTGGAAGAAAACCTTGAAACAGAAGGAAGAAAAGGAATTACAATTCAAAGATATAAAGGTCTTGGAGAAATGACCGCAAATCAACTTTGGGAAACAACAATGGATCCTGAAAGAAGAATTTTGGTTCAAATGACAATGCAAGACGCCGTTGAGGCAGACGCCCTCTTTAACATGCTTATGGGCGAAGACGCCGACCAAAGAAGAACATTCATTGAAGAAAACGCAAAACTTGTTACGGATTTGGATGTTTAGGCGGAGAAAACAATGAAAAATAAATTTGTTATTGAAACTGAAAGATTGATTTTAAGACATCTTCAAGAAGGCGACGCCGAAGATATGTATAAAAACTATTGTTCAAAAGACAAGGTGACAGAAAACTTAATTTGGCAAACTCACCCAAATCTTGAAGCAACAAAGCAATATCTTCAAACAGTTTTGGAAGATTATGCCGCAGGGCTTGCAGATTTCCGCTTTGGAATTGTTTGGAAAGAAACAAACGAAGTTATTGGTGTTATCGACTATATGAAACGCCGCGATTTCATCTATGAAATTGGCTGGGTTCTTAGCGATGAATATTGGGGAAAAGGAATCATGCCAGAAGCAGCAAAAGCAACTCTTCAATTGGTTTTCGATTCGGGAGTTGTTCGAATTCAAGCAAAACATTTTGTTGGAAACGAAAAAAGCGGCCGCGTTATGCAAAAAATTGGGATGACCCACGAAGGAAGGCTTAGATGTTTCGGACAAGACGGGCATGGCAGAATTCGCGACACCGAGATGTATTCAATAATCAATCCAAAATACACTAATCAAATGACACAAAATAAAGAAAATGAGGTGAAAGAATGAAAGACGAAAAGAAAAAGGAGCTTGAAGAGATTTTCAAGGACACAAAAGTCGTTAAAGTCGAAGTTAACGACGAACTTAAAAAGTCGTTTATTTCTTATGCTATGGCTGTTAACGTTTCGCGTGCAATTCCAGATGTTCGCGACGGATTAAAGCCAGTTCACAGAAGAATTTTATATTCAATGGGCGAACTTAATTTATTTAACGACAAGCCATACAGAAAATCCGCCAGAATTGTTGGTGAAGTTATGGGAAAATATCACCCACATGGTGACAGTTCAGTTTATGATGCTCTTGTTCGTTTAGCACAAGATTTCTCAATTGGGTGCCCTCTTGTTGACGGCCACGGAAACTTTGGTTCCGTCGATGGCGACGGCGCTGCCGCGATGCGTTATACGGAAGCACGGCTGACGAAGATTTCCGAACTGCTCCTCTCGGAACTCGACAGTGACGATGTGGACTTTGTTCCCAACTACGACGGCTCCTTTAAGGAGCCCGAACTCTTGCCCGCACGTCTTCCCTTTGTGCTGTTAAACGGCGCAAGCGGCATTGCCGTGGGTCTGGCAACGGAGATTCCTTCGCACAACTTACGGGAAGTGGCCGAGGCCGTTTTATTGCTTCTTGAAAAGCCCGAAGCGACGCTTCCCGAGGTTTTACAGGTGCTTCCGGCACCGGATTTTCCGGGCGGCGGTCAGATTATCTCGTCGCCTTCGGAAATCGAGGACATCTATCGCACCGGGCGCGGGAGTCTTAAGGTTCGTGCACGCTATCACTTCGAAGAGTTACAACGCAATCAGTGGCAACTCATTGTCGATGAATTGCCGCCGGCTGCAAGTGCCGAACTCGTGCTCTCTGAAATCGAGGACATCACCAATCCGAAGCCCAAAGCCGGCAAGAAAGTGCTTTCGGCCGAGCAGTTGCAGACCAAAGCCCACATGCTCGCCTTTTTGGACGGAGTTCGCAACGA
>ENA-ORPK01000453-ORPK01000453.1-human-gut-metagenome-genome-assembly--contig:-NODE-453-length-38875-cov-5.472205_pt1 | contig 38875 bp, 37 predicted proteins | sample MGYA00242139_ERZ509068 | MGnify/ENA primary metagenome ERZ509068 (study PRJEB26280, sample SAMEA2338687) | human gut metagenome | biome: human gut; feature: human-associated habitat; material: faeces...
CCGGTCTCCCCTGCGCTCCGCAGGGACCCGCGGCGTGGGCAAACCGCCCAGCTGCTCCGGGCAGATGGGGATGAGATGGTACTGCTCCATGAGGGCGACAGTGGGCATGACGGGCTTCGACCCGCCGTCATACCGGCACTGGACGCCGAGCAGACAGGCGCTGATCAGAATGTTTTCCATAGTATCGGGTCCTTTCTCCGGCACGTACCGGCGGCAGCTGCGTCGCTTCGCAAAGCGTTTGAGGGTTCCTGTTTCCCTCATTATAGCAGACGCACATTCAAAACACAATCACAGCTTCCGAAGACGGCCCGATTCTGAAGTGCAAAAAGCTCCCCTTGCCAGGCTGCTGCGCGGCAAGGGGAGCGGTATGCTTTTCATCCGATCAGGCTGCAAACCAGATCGGTGTATTCGCCTGCGTTTTCGACCGGCAGACCGGCCATGAGCAGTGCCTGCGTGTAGAGGATCTTCACCAGATCCTCCGCCTTCTTCTCGTCCTGTGCAACTGCGATCTGCAGCTTTGCGAAGATCGGGTGGTCGGCGTTCAGTTCGAGGATGCGGTCAGCCTTCATGCCTGCCTCAGGGTTCATGCGTTTGAAATATTTCTCCATTTCAAACGTCATGCCGCCGTCGGGGACGACGCTGACGGGGTGGCTGCCAAGATTGTCGCTCAGGCGCACGTCCTTGATCTTGTCGCCCAGCGTCTTTTTGACGAATTCGAGCGTCTGCTTCGATTTTTCGCTCTTTTCCTCGGCAGCTTTCTTTTCCTCTTCTGTTTCGAGGCCCAGATCGCCCGCCGTGATGGCCTTGAGCTCCTTGTCCTGATACTTTGCCAGCGTCTGCGGCACGAAACCGTCGACCTCGTCGGTCATGAACAGCACGTCGTAGCCCTTCTGCTGCAGCTTTTCCATCTGCGGCAGCTGGTGCAGCGCCTCGCGGCTCTCGCCGTTGGCATAGTAAATATACTTCTGATCCTCCGGCATGGCAGCGACGTATTCCTTGAGAGAGATCAGCTTGCCCTCCTTGCTCGACCAGTAGAGCAGCAGATCCTGCAGCGTGTCCTTCTTCGCGCCGTAATCGGCCAGAACGCCGTATTTGATCTGCGGGCCGAAGGCCGCGAAGAACTTCTCGTATTTCTCGCGGTCGTTGTCCATCAGCTTCTGCAGTTCGGTCTTGATCTTCTTTTCGAGATTGCCCGCAATGAACTTCAGCTGACGGTCATGCTGGAGCATCTCACGGGAGATATTCAGACTCAGATCCTGCGAATCGACCACGCCGCGCACGAAGCGGAAGCAGTCCGGCAGCAGATCAGCGCAGTTTTCCATGATCATCACGCCGGAGGAATACAGCTGCAGGCCCTTCTTGAAGTCCTTGGTATAGAAATCATACGGTGCTTTCGCGGGGATGAACAGCAGCGCCTTGTATGTGACCGCGCCCTCGACGTTCGCGTGAATGACGGCCAGCGGGTCTTCAAAATCGAAGAATTTTTCCTTATAGAAATTGTTGAATTCCTCGTCAGTGACATCCTTTTTGTTCCGGTTCCAGATCGGAACCATGGAGTTGAGCGTCTCAACCTCGGTATACGTCTCATATTCGGGCTTGTCGCTCTTTTCCGTGCCCTCCTTCATGCGGCTCTTTTCGACCGCCATGCGGATGGGGTAGCGGATGTAATCGGAATACTTGCGCACAAGAGATTGGAGCTCCCAGGTCTTGAGGAAGCGGGAGTATTTTTCGTCGTCCGTGTCGGCCTTGAGCTGCATAATCACGTCCGTACCGGCGCTTTCCCGCTCGCACGGGGTCATGGTATAGCCGTCCGCACCCTCGGACTCCCATTTCCATGCTTCGTCAGAGCCGTATTTCTTCGAAATGACGGTCACCTTGTCCGCAACCATGAATGCCGAATAGAAGCCCACGCCGAACTGGCCGATGATGTCGGTGTCGGCGGCCTTGTCCTTGTCGAGCGTCTGCTTGAACTGCAGACTGCCGGAGCGGCAGATCGTGCCGAGGTTGTTTTCCATCTCGTCCTTGTCCATGCCGATGCCGTTGTCGCTGACGGTCAGGGTGCGGGCGGTCTCGTCCGGCTTCAGCTGGATGGCGAAATCGCTGCGGCTGAGGCCGACGTTTTCGTCGGTCAGCGCCAGATACGCCAGCTTGTCGATGGCGTCGGAGGCGTTGGAAATGATTTCACGCAGGAAAATTTCCTGATGCGTGTAAATGGAGTTTATCATGAGATCCAGCAGACGCTTGGATTCCGCTTTGAACTGTTTCTTTGCCATATCTATGCCTCCAAAATTTTAATTACACCTTTGGGTCCGTACCCGGCCTGCACGCAATAGCGGCCCACAGTACAGATTTTAATATTATAGCACATCGACCGTTTTTTTCAACACCCGCCGCCGGAATAATTGGGTTGTGCGGCGCGTTTTTTGTGGTATAATGAGACGTTAAGAAAAAAATAAGATTCTGTGAGGTGGCACCCATGAACGATCTGAAAGACCTGCTCCATGCGCGCCTGTTCCTGCTGGATATGGACGGCACGCTCTACCTTGGGGACGATGTGTTTCCCGGCGCAGTCGACTTCATCCACACGCTGGCCGATACCGGGCGGCAGTACATTTATCTGACCAACAACTCCTCGCGCGCCGGCACGGACTACATCACGCGCCTGCGGCGCCTCGGCTTCCCGTGCGAGGCGGAGAACGTGTTCACGTCCGGCATGGCGACGGCGCTGTATCTCAACCAGCACTATGCGGGCAAGCCCGTGTATCTCGTCGGCACGCAGGCGTTTCGCCGCGAGCTGCTCAGCTACGGCATCCCGCTGGTGGAAGAGGGCGCGGAGATCGTCGTGGCCGGATTTGACACCGAGCTCGTGTACGAAAAGCTCGATAAGGCCGTGCACTTCCTGCGCCGCGGCGCGGCGTTCATCGCCGCCAACCCCGACTGGGTCTGCCCCATGCCGGCCGGCGAGGTGCTGCCCGACTGCGGGAGCATCTGCGCGCTGCTGACTGCCGCCTCCGGCGTCAAGCCGACCTACATCGGCAAGCCGAACCGCAACATGGTTGACGTCATCTCGGCGCAGACCGGCGTGCCGAACGAGCAGATCTGCTGCGTGGGCGACCGGCTGTATACCGACATTGCCGTGGCCGTGAATGCGGGCGCGCAGAGCGTGCTCGTCATGTCCGGTGAGACGGACGAGGCGATGCTCAGGGCGTCCGACGTGCAGCCGAAATACGTCCTGCGTGACGTGGCCGAGCTTGCGCAGATCCTGCGCGACGGCACTGTGTGAGAAAAAATCCAGAATTTTTTAAAAAGCGCTTGATAAACACGGACACAACTGTTAGGATATGTTCAGTAAGCATCGTTTTGTGTGAATGATGTTTACGCCCCCCTCGTTTGTGTTCTCTCTTCCATTTCAGCGTCCGGGTCTGCATCCGCCGCGGACGCGCAAGCACAGCAATCAACAGCCAACAGCCGAGCCGGCATTTGCCGGCTCGGCTGTTGGCTGTTTTTCACGCTCTTTTGCGAGCTCCTTTTGAGGTCTTTTCCTTGATGTAGAAGATTTTTACAAGCGATCATGCAGGCTCACATTTGAGACAGTGCCTTTCTCGTTGGCGTTTTCACTAATTTCTAATTGGATGCATCAATATACTGCCGAATAAGGGCTTTAATCTCGCCCTTGGTGTAGGTTTCTTGTGCTGCGTCAGAATCGATGATATTGAACAAATCAAAGGCCATCGCTTTTCTGGTGATCTCGCGAGTGATATCCTCATCCATCTGTCTTGCTGCGGGCTGCCTTGGTCGTCCAATTAATTTGTGTCAGTCCTCTAATGTCCTTTGCAGATTATCAAGAATTCGGTTTATCTTTTTGAGCTTTATTTTTTCATCAGGCTCATTGGCGGCATCCCGCAAAGCGTCGATGACAAAACGCAAAAATGCTTTGAAAAGTCTGTCGGACGGTTCTGTTTTATCCATTTTATGTCTTATATCCTTTCGTTTATATTTCAGATGTCCGCGCGGAACCACGCGCCGGGACGGTAGTGCTCGAAGATGACGATGTCGTAGTCGCGCTCGTGCGTCCAGGCGCGGCTCGTCCAGCCGGCGCGCACGGCGCCCATGGCCTCACACAGGCGCACGCTCAGCGGCTTCGGCCCGATCTTGTAGGCGATGAACTGCGGGCGGGCAATCACGTTCGTGAGCACGTTGCCGACGATGGCGGCCGCGGGCTTATTGAGCGCCTTGCCGTAGTCCTTCGGCGGCTGGCTGAGCTGGCCGCGCAGAATATCGGGCGCGTTGCGCCGGAACCACGCGACGATCGTGGGGTCAAAGCTCTCGACGCAGTACGGCCCGCCGTAGGTGCGCAGAGCAGCGAGCGTCAGCGCGCACAAACGGCGGTTATTGTGCCCGCGCTTGACCTCGAGCAGCAGCGGCACGCGGCCGCCGAGCGCTTCGAGCGCCTCGGCAAAGGTCGGGATGACGCAGTCGGTATCGCCAAGGCGCAGGGCGCGCAGCTCGGCGAGCGTGAAATCATCAATGACACCCGGCACGCCGCACATGCGCTCGAGCGTGTCGTCGTGGAACACGACGAGCTGGTCGTCCGCCGTCAGGTGCACGTCCATCTCGACGGCGTAGCCCGCCTCGGCCGCAGCACGAAAGGCCGGGAGCGAATTTTCCGGCACGGTGCCGTCCTCGGTGTGCAGGCCGCGGTGCGCATAGTTGCGGTATAGAAACGGGGCCTTCTGTGCGCGCGTGGCGTGGCCCGGTGCGACGAGAAACGCAAACGCACCCGCGCAGGCGGCGGCCGGTGCGGCAAACTTGCAGGCAGTTTTCCAATCCATAATGTGTCCTCCTTTCGGCGGCGCAGGCCGCCGGTTTGCTTTGCCCTTATTAAACAACAATTTCTGCTTTTCGTCAAATGCCTGTTGAATTGCCGGGCGAGGTATTGTAGAATGAGACAAATCCGATACACATGATGGAGGTAACCCTGTGAAGCTCAACTACAAACGCACCATCTGCGTTGGCTTTGCCTTTTTCCTGATCTGCGCGTTCTGGCAGGCCTACGACAACACCGTCCCGCTGATCCTGACCAACAAATTCGGTATGTCGCAGGCATGGTCCGGTGTCATCATGGCGCTCGACAACATCCTGGCGCTGTTTCTGCTGCCGCTGTTCGGCGCGATCTCGGATAAGCACACCGGCAAGCGCGGCCGCCGCACACCGTTTATCCTCATCGGCACGATCGTCGCCGCCATCGCCTTCATCAGTCTGTCGCTCGTTGACGACGCGCAGCTGAAGAATCTCGACGGTGCTGCTGCGATCGATGATCCCGCCGCACTGCGCATCGTCTATCAGAAGGAGGCGGACCGCACGCTCAAGACGCCTGACGGCGAGACCTTCGTGCTCGAGGATACCTTTACGGAGGACGAGTTTTCCGCCATCACGAGCCAGGTCACCAATGCCGAGGGCAAGACCGTCACGAACCACGACTACACGAATTATGTCGTGCCCGCGCGTCAGGCCTACGCCCATCAGACGACGCTGCAGCACCCGGGTGCGCTCATCGGCTTCATCGCGCTGCTGCTAATCGTGCTCGTCGCCATGGCCACGTTCCGCTCTCCGGCCGTTGCGCTCATGCCTGATGTTACCATCAAGCCGCTGCGCAGTAAGGCGAATGCCGTCATCAACCTCATGGGTACCGGCGGCGGCATCCTCGTGCTGGCCATCGGCATGGGCTTCGCTACGAGCTCCGTGCGCAACTCGCTCATGAGCTACACTGCCTACTTCTCCGTGATCGCGGGGCTCATGGTGCTTGCGCTGCTGATCTTCCGCCTGACGGTCAACGAGCCGAAGTTTGTCGCCGAGATGCAGGCCGACAGCAAGCGCTTCGGCATCGACAACGGGGACGACGGCGACACACCCGCAGCCTCCGGCAAGCTCGGCAAGGCCGAGCGCCGCTCGCTCATTTTCCTGCTGCTGTCGATCGTGCTGTGGTTCTTCGGCTACAACGCCGTGACGTCGAAATACTCTGTCTACGCCAGCAACATCCTGCACAAGGACTACAACCTCACGCTCATGCTCGCGCAGGCCGCCGCCATCGTGGCCTACCTGCCCGTCGGCATCGTCGCGTCCAAGATCGGCCGCAAGAAGACCATCCTCGGCGGCGTCGTGATGCTGGCCGTCGCGTTCGGCGTGGCCGCTTTCCTCAACGCCGAGAGCCCCACGATGCTCATGAACGCCATGTTCTGCCTCGCCGGTATCGGCTGGGCCACCATCAACGTCAACTCCTTCCCGATGGTCGTGGAGATGTGCTCCGGCAGCGACGTTGGCCGCTACACCGGCTTTTACTACACGGCCAGCATGGCAGCCCAGGTCGTCACGCCGATGTTCTCGGGCTTCCTGATGGATAAGCTCAGCATGACCGTGCTCTTCCCCTACGCCGCCATCTTTGTGGCCGGTGCGTTCGTAACGATGCTCTTTGTGCGCCACGGCGACAGCCGCCCCATCCCCGCCAAGGGCCTCGAGGCGCTCGACGTGGACGATTGACCGAAATATACATTTGGAGGATGCAAATACTATGGAACGTCTGACCCGCAAACTGAAAAAGGGCGGCTACTCCGCCAACCGGCACTCCGAGGCCCAGCTCACCGAGCGCCTTGACCAGCTCAAGGGCGTGCACAAGCAGTGGGTCGGGGATGTGTCGGACATGATCACCGGCATGAAGCAGAGCGAGGCCGCCGGACAGGCCGGCGCGCTCACGCTGGCGATGCTGCAGGCGAGCTATGCCGCGATCGTGCGCATCGGCCGCCGCTTTGAGGCCGTCTGCCCCGCCGAGGGCAACACCGACGACGCCGTCACGGCGCTCGGCAAGCTCGAGGATCTGTACGAGCAGTGCGTCTCCGAGCTCGAGGATGCCAAGGCTGGTCTGGATGAGTGCCGCGAAAACGGCTTCCAGGATGATCTCGCCTACGGTGAGCTCATGGTGACGAAGCTCGGCCTCACGCAGCTGACCAAGCAGTTCGACATCGCCACTGGCTATGCCGAACCCGATCCGGAGCCGTACAAGTACCGGCCGAAGACGGACGAACCGGCGCAGTAAGCCGCTGCCATAGAAAATAGAAAGAGGAGATTTCCGTATGAAACGCACATTTACGACCATTGTCTGCGCGCTGCTTCTTGTGGCCATGCTCGCCGGCTGCGGCAGCACCGGCAGCACCAACCCCTTCGACGCCAAAGCCAAGACCTTCTCCGACGATGGCATGCAGATCACGCTCACGACCGCCTTCAGCGAGGAAGACCTCGAGGGCTACACCGTTGGCTACGCTGCGGACACGGCGATCGTGCTCGCCCTCCATGAGACGAAGGCGGAGTTTGCCGACGCCGGCGCGGAAGACGTGACATTCGAGCAGTATGTCGAGTTCGTCCGGCAGGCGAACAGTGACAAAGAGCTCGTCGACGGCGAGCCCATCGACGGCAACCCGACGCTGCTGTATGACTTCCTCAACGAGGAGCAGAACGTCACCTACCGCTACCTCACCGTTCTCTACGAGTCTGACGACGGGTTCTGGATGGTGCAGTTCGCGTCCCAGAAGAGCAACTTTGACGCCTATGAACCGAGCTTCATCGAAGCTGCCAAGAGCGTCAGCTTCAGCGCCTAAGCGCGGGGATATCAAAACCCCCGTCCGGCAGACTGCCGGACGGGGGCTCTTCAATTGCTGGAACAGATCCTTTTTGGACAGAAAAAGAGCAGACAGGATACGCCTGTCTGCTCTTTTTGCGAAAACTCAGTAGCGCACGTCGCTGACGGCGACGGTCGCGTTGTCATAGCGGTACATGCGGCGAACGCGGAAATGAATGTCCGCCGTGACGCCGCCGTTCGTGCCGTCCGGCAAGAGCGCCGCCAGCTCGTCGGCGGGGATGCACTGTCCGCCGTCCGCTCCGAGCAGCACAGCCTGATCGCCGACGGCAACATCGGGGATGTCCGTGACGTCGACCATGGTGAAGTCCATGCACGTCTTGCCGCGTACAGGCGCATACTTGCCATGCAGGAGCACCCGCGCCCGGTTGGAGAAGGCGCGGGAGTAGCCGTCGGCATAGCCGACCGACAGCACGGCCACAGACACCGTGGACGTTACACTGGCCGACGAATGGGGCCGATGGAGAGGCCACGGCAGCGGCGTCACATACCAGAACACCGACACCGTGAGGCTGCGGCATCATCTGCGTCAAGGAGGCTCGCTACACTTGCGCCACATCATGCGTCTGGACACACTCACCGAAATCGAACAGATAGGCATCACGCCGCTGCCACCATCCAAGCACTACGAGAAATGAACGATAAGATGATGCAATGCGATGCACTGATATTTGACATGGACGGTACCCTGTGGGATGCCGTGGACTCGTATGCACGGATATGGAACACGACCTTCGAACAGGCGGGCATCACAGATGTGCCGCGCGTAACACGTCAGGTACTGATGCGCGAAATGGGCAAGCACCTCGAAGACATCATCGAAGACATCGCCCCGGGACATGATAGCGACGGACGCTTTTTGCAACTACTCAACGCCAACGAGGCCACAATGATGCCGGGGCTACGCGGACGCCTGTTTGACGGAGTGGTAGAAACAATACCCGAACTGGCACGCCGTTTGCCGCTGTTTATGGTAAGCAATTGCGGGCCTCTCGGACTTGACAACTTTCTTGACGTCAACGGGCTGCGTCCTTACTTCAAAGACGCGCTGAGCCACGGCGGCACAGGGCTGGACAAGGCCGGCAATATCGCACTGCTTATGCATAAGTACGGCCTGACCCTCCCGGTGTACGTGGGTGATACGCAGGGAGACAGCGATGCAGCACATGCCGCCGGCGCCCGGATGGTATACTGCGCCTATGGTTTCGGGAATGTCGAGGACGCAGACGCCGTCATCCACTCCTTCGGCGAGTTGAAGGACATTGTCTAAACGCGACGCAACGATGGCACGAGTGCCGCACCTGCATTTTTGAATTCGAACCACACAAAGAAAAGACATACAGACCTTTTTATATTATGACACTACACGCTATGAAACGGTCAAACATACTGCAACTGCTCAGCGCCGATGAACTGGCGCTGAAACTATCACGCCTCAAGAAGCTTATGGCGCAAGATGGCATTGATGCCATGCTGTTGACCATCAACGCCAACCTGTACTATATGACAGGACGCGTCTACGGCGGATACATATACATACACCGTGACTCAGATGCCCCGGCCTACTTTGTAAAACGACCCGTAGGCCTCGAAGGAGACGGCGTTATATCCATACACAAGCCCGAGAACATTCTCGAGGAACTGCAACACCATTCGCTTCCAAAGCCCAAGCACTTAGCTTTGGAACAAGACACCCTGTCCTACAATGCCATACTGCGCCTGTGTCACGCCATGGGCGTTGAAGTCGGCGATGTAGCCAATGCCGATGCCCTACTACGCCACGCTCGCGCCGTCAAGACCGCCGGCGAGATAGAGCTAATAGCCGCATCCGGCAGCCGCCACGAACATGTCTATCGCATGATTCCGCGCTTGTACCAAGACAACATGACCGACATCGAGCTGCAAGTCGAGATAGAGCGCGTCTCGCGACTCGAAGGATGCCTCGGACAGTTCCGCATCAACGGCAACGACATGGAACTGTATATGGGCAATGTCCTGGCCGGAGACAACGCCGATGCGCCATCTCCCTACGACTTTGCCTTGGGAGGCGCGGGCGCCGACCCGTCGCTACCCGTAGGCGCCAACGGCACAATTCTGCGCCCCGGCATGACGGTAATGGTGGACGTCAATGGCAACTACACCGGATATATGACCGATATGACGCGTACCTTCGTATTGGGAGACATCCCCGAGGAGGCACAACGCGCCCACCAACTGTCCATAGACATCTGCAACACCCTCGCCCAAATGGGTCGTAGGGACAGCAGCCTCGGATATGTATGAGAAAGCCCTCGATATGGCGCGACAAGCCGGGCTTGAACACTACTTCATGGGACACCGACAGCACGCCGGATTCGTAGGACACGGCGTAGGCATCGAAATAAATGAACTGCCCGTCATAGCTCCGCGCAGTCGTGACATCCTCGAAGCCGGCAACGTCATCGCCATCGAGCCCAAATTCGTTATTCCCGGCGTAGGTGCCGTAGGCATCGAAAGCACATACGTAGTATGCGAGAACGCCCCCATGCGCTGCCTCACCAACGCCCCTACACAACTTATCAGTTTCGAACAATGACAACACGGCTGACGGAAGAAAGAACTGACGACAGCAACTACGCACGGCTGCTGCGCGACCGCATATTCAAACGCGTGGGCCATGTAGCCGACGAATTGGGTATGGAAGCATACGTCGTGGGCGGATACGTGCGCGATGCATTGCTGCGCCGCGGCGATCTCAACGACATAGACTTCGTCACCGTAGGCTCGGGCATAACTCTGGCTACAGCCGTGGCCAAAAGCCTCGGACGAGGCACACACCTCGGCGTGTTCCACAGCTACGGAACAGCGCAGGTCAAGCGCGGAAGGCTCGAATTGGAATTTGTGGGCGCACGCCGCGAGAGCTACAAACGCGATTCGCGCAACCCCATAGTCGAAGACGGCACGCTGGAGGAAGACATTGCACGGCGTGACTTCACCATCAATGCTATGGCCATATGCATCAACGAAGACTCCTTCGGACGGCTCATAGACAATTACAACGGACTGCAAGACCTGCAAGACCGCATAATACGCACGCCGCTGGAACCGGAAATAACCTTCAGTGATGACCCATTGCGAATGATGCGCGCCATACGTTTTGCCACACAACTGCAATTTGACATCTGCCCCGAGACATTCGAAGCCATATGCGCCCGGGCCGAGCGTATACGCATCATCACCACCGAGCGCATCACCACCGAGCTTAACAAAATCATGGCCTCGCCGCGTCCCTCCATAGGCTGGGACTTGCTGCACCACAGCGGGTTGCTGGCCATAATCCTCCCTGAATTGGAGGCTCTGGTGGGCGTACAGGTGGTCAACGGACGCGGACATAAGGACAACTTCTACCACACACTCGAAGTGCTGGACAACGTGGCCGCCGCCACCAACGACATCTGGGTGCGCTGGGCGGCACTGCTACACGACATCGCCAAGCCGCTGACTAAGCGCTACGACCCACAAGCCGGATGGACATTCCATAACCACAACTTCATAGGCGCCAAGATGGTGCCACGCATATTTGCACGGCTCAAGCTGCCTATGGGAGCCGAGATGCGTCGCGTCAAACGCCTCGTAGACTTACATATGCGCCCCATAGCGCTGGTAGAAGACGAAGTAACGGACAGCGCCGTGCGTCGGCTGATAAACTACGCCGAAGACGACCTGAACGCCTTGATGATTCTGGCGCGCGCCGACATCACGTCCAAAAACATCGAAAAGAAACAACGCTTCCTCGACAACTTCGACATTGTCGAGCGTAAATTTGCCGACATCAACGCCTTGGACGCCGAACGCGCCTTCCGCCCGGCACTCAACGGCTATGACATCATGGCTATGTTCGGCCTGACACAAGGCCCCACCGTGGGAATGCTGATGTCCAATCTGACACGAGTTTCCCGCGACTGCGAAATCGAACCCACACGTCAGGCCGCCATTGACTACCTCATGGATTTAGGCGCACAAAACGGCCTGAAAGGCGACCCTTCCAAGCTGCCAACACCGCCCGAGGATACTGACACGGAAGGCATTTTCACCGACATGGCGCCGCAGCAATCCGAGCAAAACACAGACTGATACTCCTCACCACTACACCAAACAGACAATGTATTACCTCACCAAAAGACTCGAAATATCGGCGGCACATCGCCTTACGCTGTCCTATGACAGCAAATGCACCAATACGCACGGCCACAACTGGATTATCACCGTGCACTGTCGCGCAGCCGAGCTGAACGCCGATGGCATGGTCACCGACTTTACGCACATCAAAAACACGGTGATGGACCGCCTGGATCACGCCAATCTAAACGATGTGCTGCCCTTCAACCCCACGGCCGAAAACATAGCCCGCTGGATATGCGACAATGTACCCAACTGCTACCGCGTCGATGTCCAAGAAAGCGAAGGCAACATCGCATCATACCAGCGCGATTGACCGCACACAACTCTACACGCATATGGACAAAAAATATCGCGTTAACGAAATCTTTTACTCGCTGCAAGGCGAAGGCCGCTACACCGGCACCGCCGCCGTATTCGTGCGCCTGAGCGGATGCAACATGCGCTGCGACTTCTGCGACACCGATCACACACAATATGACGAAATGACCGCCGCCGAAATCGCCCAAGCCGCCGCCGCATACCCGGCACGTCACTTAGTACTCACCGGCGGCGAGCCAACACTGCAGGCCGACAGCGACCTGCTGCGTGCCATCAAGGCCCACGGATTTTACGTCCAGATAGAGACCAACGGCACACGACCCGTGCCGCCGGAGGTGGACTGGGTCACATGCTCGCCCAAAGGTGAAGGTCCTTGGGATATCGACCGCGTGGACGAGCTGAAAGTCGTATACACAGGCCAAGACGTTGAGACTATATATCGCCATTTCAACGTCCCATGCGCCAAGCTGCAACCATGCTCGGGACAAAACATCGCCGAGACAGTAACCTATATCATGCGACATCCGCACTGGGGACTGTCGTTGCAGACGCACAAGCTGCTGGACATACGCTGAGGGTATGAACCTGTCATAAGACCGCGACACACCCGTTCAAACGCCACTTTCTTACGTACAACCACACTAAGCATAACATCGCGATGAAGCATATGACACTGACACTGGCCGCCGCTTTGGCAATAGCCATAGCAGCCAATGCTGCGCCCAAGAAAAAGCACACGCCGGCCTACGAAGACCTCTCGGAACAAATCTCGGACGCACTCAACAGCTACGACATCAAGCAGGCCCAGGAACTGATGGAACGCTGGGAAGCCGCAGCCAAACGCGCACGCCGAGACCTACCAACTTCCGCCGATGAGCTGCGCGGACGCATAGTTATGATGGACAATATGTTGCAACGCGTCGAAGACATTACCATCATCGACTCGGTGACCGTGCCGCGCAGTCGTCTGGCCGAGGCCTTTCCGCTGCCTGCAAACGCCGGACGATTAGGATCGCGACAGATGCTGCCGCCCAACATCCGTACAAACGACAACACCATAGTATATACCGCCAACGACGGCCGCGAAGTCTTCTGGAACGCGCCGGACAGCACCGGTCGTTCCACGCTGTACCATGCCGGAATATTGGACGACGGAACATTGGAAAGCCCGACAAAGGTCTTTCCCTCGGCACAATACGCCACCGCTTGCCCGTTTATGCTCACCGACGGCAGCACCTTGTATTTCGCGGCACAAGACCCCGAGACCTCGATAGGCGGATACGACATATACATGACACGACGAGACGACTCCACTGGTGACTTTCTCGAGCCCGTGAACATCGGAATGCCCTACAACTCGCCGTACAACGACATTCTTATGGCCATAGACACAGACAACGGCATAGGATGGTGGGCCACGGACCGCAACAGCCTCGACAGCGACAGCATCACCGTGTACACATATCTCACCAACGCCACGCGCCGCAACCTCAACCCCGAGCGCAACGACCTGGCTGACCGCGCCTTTGTCACCGACATCGCCGTCACGCAGGACACCGACACTGACGCCGCCGCCATCCGAGAGCAAGTTAACGCCCGCGCCGCCGCTCAAACATCCGACACAAAGGACACACGCACAACCGATACACTGCCCTACCCCTTCAGCATCGAAGGACGAGCCGTATACTACCGCCTCTCCGACTTTCGCAGCACCGAGGCACGCGAATTAATGTCGCAATACCTCCAACAGTATAATCTTGATCAGGCATATCGCCGCCAGCTTGAGCGCCTGCGCATACGCTACGCCAACGGCGACCACACCGTGGCTGCCGAGATACGCGCCCTCGAAAATTCCGTAGCCAAAGCCGCACCTACCCTACGCCGCCTCCGCAACGCCGTCATCCGCGCCGAGCTCCACTAATACTTTAATATACATATGCTTACCCCCCCCCCGAATTTCCGTAATCATACCAGCATATAACGCCTCCGGCACTATCATGCGTCTCATTGCCTCGTTGCAGAGCCAATCTCTGGAAAACTTCGAGGCCATCATTATCAACGACGGGTCTACAGACGACACCACCTCAATTGTTCAAAAGTGTGTCGGTATGGACAAACGCTTCAAACTTATCAGTACAACCAACGGCGGCGTCTCACGTGCACGCAATATCGGTATAGACAACGCAACTACCCGATTTTGCACCTTCATCGATGCTGATGACTACCTCTTACCCACAGCACTGCGCACATTCTTCCGAGACGATGAAACACCAGGAGGATATATGGTGTGCCAAAGTATTCTTACAGAAGATATGGTCTCGCGACAGCGGACCAACCTGTTCTTTTATGACAAAGACATAACTATAACCAAAAGCCAAAACACTTCCTTTGTACCCCAAACGCACGTCCTTTCTAATGGGTACTGTTTTGCACAAAATGTTTGACACTTCACTACTTAGACAAGAGGGCATTCGTTTTGACGAAAAGCTACACATCCACGAGGACCACCTCTTTTGCTTCGAGTACTTGACAAAGTGCAAAGGGATTAAGATTAAAAGCGGTGGCGGATACATTTACCAAATAAGCAATGGAAGCTCCCTGTCTTTCGCCATCAAACCAACATACAACTTCGTTACGACAAGCCAACGGTTTCTGGCATATTTTCGGACACTGTTTCCGGCATACAGCATAAACGAGGACTATCGCAAGACACTCCTAACAGACTATGTCGGAAGCCGGATTCTAATGGAGGCAAGCAATGCTTATCAGGCGCAATGCGCTCATCCTACCACCTTTACCTACAAACGCTACCTCACCATACGGCGCAAATGGGGAAAAGACTTCAGAAAATACTATACACCGCCCACAAAGAAAGCTGCCTTACTAAAATTTGTGTTCCTTCATTGTCCATGCATTTACCACATAATACAAACACGTGGATATATGCACTAACTGACCAACTGGCTGTAGATTTATATATCTCATACAGGACATCCACATTCTGACAGTCCTCCTCTTAAACGGTTTTTGGTAGAATTTGTTTCGCCAACGCGAGGTCTCTGGCGGTCAGCAAATAGCGCTGGCACGGAGCCGGGGCGAGTCGGAAAATTTCATCTGCACCAATCCTTCACGTATTACCGGCACAAGAGAGTACTCCACGAAATTCTTCCTGTCCTTTAGTCCGACAGCTTCCATAATCCCCCTCGCGTTCCACTCCTCAGAGCCGATAGCGGCGACAAGACGATGCACCCCGTCCGACAAACCGCCCCTGCGTGTGGGGGTTCCTATGGGGGTGTCTTCACGAAGACAAGTGGGCGTCTCATCAACCGCAGAATACCCTATCAGCATATAAGCCTCAATAATACTATCACATATCTTTCAAAATTGATTCTATAACCTTTGATAGGAATTGAAGTTTAGCGATTATACGCTCTACCGGAACAGCAGCAAACTCAAAATCCGTCTTTGCATTCTCGTAGGCTTGGTGCAACCCGGCAGAAATTATCGCCGGATGCTTTGCAACGACCGGAGACAGTATTGTCGCCGCAAAGAACATGAACTCGCGTATGAGATATGGGGCTCCTTCTGCATATTCTTTTTGAGAAAACAAAGGATTCCCCAACATCAAGCCTTTTGCCAATACATCATTGAACTTCGTTTCGAGATCATTTTGTCCATAATGCAGCAACAAGAATAAGTCTAACGCAGACACGATAAGTTCCTGCTCCTCATAGAGATGGTCTAGCAGGTGTTTCACAATGCAGTAGAACCCATCTTCCGCCCATACTTCACGGATATCAGAGTCATTCGTCCAGTCATATCTCAGACACATACAGAAGCACTCGCTCAGGCGATCCTTTTCAGGAAAATTGACAATTAGTTTGCCGCCACCGAATTTATTGAAATTCCTATACAAATTATATAGACTGTTCTGTAAAGACGATATATCTCCACGCTCAAATTCTCGAATAGCTTCGTCAACCAAGTGTTTAATCATTGAATTGTTCATTGTTTTTATCTGTTTTACTGATTTGTATTTATCGCGCACACGCTGTCTAATTAATTATATTCTCTCAATTCGTCTCAAAAATATTTGCGACCCAATTTGATATGGCAATTTATACCACAATCCTCACTTATAAGACCATACAACTGATTCTAAAACGGCTTTCTTCTTTATCATATTCCACACCTTTGGAATTTCCTCTTTAGAAAAGGTACAAAACGAGCAAGGCCGCCCATTAAGTCTGTTCCGCAGAAATTCGCAACAGGCGTATTGTCCTCGTCAAAAGCATAAGCCCAAAGCCACGCATTGTTCGGCTGTCGCATAATAGCAAACGTCGAAACCTGAATATCATCTTCCAAACCGTTTGAACAACTGAAGTCATTCATCCGTAAATATCCAAAAACAGAGAACACTACTCCTACAAGCATACCGTCTTCAACAAAAGATGCATTTTCAATATTTAAGATGCCGTGAGGTGTTATGATTTGAGAATCGCCAATAATCCACTTTTCCTTTTCACCGTCTTTCAAAGAAACAAAATGCCCATTTGCTAAGAAATCGACATCCATCATTGTGTAGATCATTGAGAATTTATTATCCTCACTAGTAACTTTATTGGGTTCTGCTTCAAAATAATTGTATCCTATTTTGATTGGTTGAGCGTTCCGAAAATTCTCCCTAATAGGATTAGCTGCACGCTCACATAGCGACTCGGCGAAAATATCATCTTTGTCAAGCTCAATAGTTCCATAATAATAATTGATGATTTCTTGCAACTCTAATCTTTCAGATAAAGTTCCATTTTCAAAGACACCACAATCCACAGTTCCGTCTGAATTAAAATGGATTAAATCGCCAGAGAAACAACGTGTGGTGGTATTACCCATCCATACAGAACCATCAGCCATAAAATGAAAGCCCATACCGACAAGCCCCACTCCGTTTTCAACAGCAGTAGGCTTGTATCCTATCAGTAGTTCGCAGACGTTATGATTGGCATTAAAAGTGTACATCGAAAGCATATTCTCATTACGTCCTGCATTTTGCATCTTATTAAAATACCATAATGCGAAATCTGACAAGTCTGTCTTTAACTCACTGTTTTCATAATAACCAAATTCGGCAAGTTGACCGCAATTTATACACAATCCCCAACCTTGTCCCTGGCCATTTTTGAATTGCATTGTCTTCATATACATATCATGGCTTTCAATAGCAGGACCATCTATTACACCCTGTTTGAAATTACCATAGATATAATAACCCTTGCAAAACATCTTACCACATCCGTTTGGAATAAATTCCCCATTATGAATGTACCCCCAACCTGTATATCGAGTTCCGTTCGATAGTGTTAAGTCTTTTACTTGCTGCAACTCCATATTTTACTAATTTGTAAAGTTAGTGATTCAGGTGGACCTATCTAAACATACGACATCTTCTTCGATTTTGATTGAATGATGCTTATAATGCAGCCCATCACAAGGGCATCTGAAAGCAATTATAAAACTATCGTAAGGTTCAACCAAATCATAAAGCGTATGCTTATGTCCGAAAATATTAAAATTCTTCTTTGCCAAGTCTTTCTTCGTTTAATGCGATTAGTCTTGGGTCATTAAAATCATATTGGTAAGGGGAACAATATCGCTTCGCATTATAGAGAATACAAGCGCTATCTGTGGGAGGCTTTTCCCAGTTATCACACACACCTTTGGTCAGTCTACAGATTTCAGCGAAACATTCTTTACTAAAGCACAAGCGTTCATCCTTTATCATTAGGTCTTTTAAATAGCCTGAATCATATCGGATAATCATCCTTACAGTCTCATTAGGATGACGCTTGCTAAACGGGATAACTTCGTCAATAGTCTTTATCGCACTCATATGCACATATATTTTTCCGATGCAAATGTCGGGATAAAAACTGACAATCTACCCCCCCCCTGTTAATTTATGTTAAATATATCTTAAAACATATTTATTGCAACACGTCATCACTGAAAAGCCTTCGATGGTGCGCTATGGTGGTCAGGGCCAAGGCATAAGGGGATGCCATCTATAGCAGAAAAATAGGCATGATCACAACGAACACAACCATAGCATCCTCCACCGCTACAAACGAGTCAAGCAGTAGTGATTACGTGTTACCGGAGTTTGGTCTAACGGACAAAGCACAGCTTATCGGCAAGCAGACAAAAGTATTCATTGGACCAGATGTTTGTCTCGTCCGGGAACTGCAGGAAAGGCAAAACATCTTTCTTCACAAGAGTAATGTCAGCAGATTTCAAGCGATCTTTAAGCATCGCTATGAAATCTTGTTTTCTTATATCCAGCCCATTAAATTCTCTTGCCCTTTCTTTGAAATGATTGAAGTTGAGGGGTACACCATTGCGGATATACCATTCGAAATCATACCAATCGCGGCCTTTGACTCGTTGTCCCCACTGGCGGAAAATCAATGCGTGCATTTTACCTGCAAAAAGGTCAGGAAGTGTAAAACAGCGTGTCATAAACGAATAAGGTTGCATCAACAACTTCTGTTCCGTTTCAAATCCAACCGGAGGATTCGTGTCGACTTCGATCTTAATCTTGATACTTTTCTCCGTTTGAAACGACAAATTATACACATCGGTGGTGTCTTTCAGAAAAGCAGACTCCACACGACCAACATTCTTTTTATCCTTCTTTGTTATCGTGACCTCGCGCCCAAGGTTATTGAACTCGGCAATGAGTACCGGGAAATAATCTTTCAAGTCAAACGTATCATCCGGCACCAACAAGGAGAAGTCGAGATCTTCCGAGAAGCGGTGTAAGCCATGAAATATCCGAAGGCACGTGCCCCCGTAGAATGCTGCTTTCTCAAAGAATCCTCCACGTTGCAGACCGGCAAGCACCACCTGTTGCGTAACCTCAAACAATGCATTACGATGGGCGTCCGTAGACGATATATCATAACGCGACAGCATTTGTTCAAAGACCTCGTTCATTTTCTATATACTTGATTAATTGTATAATCGATGCTTTCTTTTTCCCTTTATCGGCACAAGCACGCAATATATCCAAGTCGAAATCAGAGAGCGCGTCTGTATCAAAGCGCAGGTCTTCATCAAGATATCTTGCGACATCCGACTGATATCGAAGGTTAAGCCTCGGAGTGAACACAATCTGGTCACACAGGGCTTTTTCACGACAGGCTATAAGGAAAGACACTCCGGCCTCGTTCCCCACTGTAATCCCTATCGGGAAATATCCCTTATCGCAATGCACATACCGGAACACTCCAATTTTGTTCTTATAGCTCCTTGTGACACCTGTCGTCAAAGATATTGTAGAGTACACGCCTTCGGGAATAAGTCCATAATAGCGCAACGCTGTCTCCATAGAGACGTATGACGGCCCATATATATGATTGGCCAGTAATGGCATTACAAAAGGCTTTTCGGAAACTTGCGGGCTCAACACATAAAGCCCCTTTTTAAGGCGGAAAATCTCGGCAGCTTCCTCCAAAGACTTAGCCTTTGCCGCCAAATGTCTGATTTGCGGATATACAGAACCCAGAGCGCCCATCCGAAAAGGAACGTTTCCTATCTGTTCTATGCTATTATCCTGTCGTTTCATAACGCAAAGGTAGTAAAAATTTCGATAGAAAATACAAAACTACTGTATTATCTATCGAAATTTTTACTGGCGAGATGAATCATCATTCAGCGCAAAGCGTTATCGGGATGCGAGGAATTCGGCAAATCACGCCTAAAATAGCTGCCCCAAGCAACGAAATCTATGCCAGGGGCATCACGAAATTAGTGGCAGGTGTCACAGTCGCAGCTGTCGCCGCAACCGCAATGGTCGTCACCGCAGCCGCAGTCGTCGTGACCGTGGTCACAGCCGCAGCTGCAACCGTGATGTACGGGATGTAGCTCTTCCTCGGTAGCGGGGCGCACAGCGAGCACTTTGCCGCAGAAACGCACATCGCGGCCGGCCAGAGGATGATTGAAATCCATGGTTACTTTGTCGCCGCTGATATTGAGCACACGGCCCATAATTCGGTACCCTTCGGAGGTCATCATAGGTACGGCGGCGCCGACCTTAACGGTTTCGCTGTCGAATTTGCCATCGACTACGAATATTTCGCGGTCGAGGTCTATAACTTTTTCTTTGTCGTAGGCTCCGAAAGCCTTTTCGCTGGTGACCGTAACGTCAAAAGCTTCGCCTACTTTCAGGCCGTCAAGAGCCTTTTCGAGGGGCTCAAGGACGCCCTCGGTCACGCCGAAGATTATGCGCTCGGGGTCATCGGCATCTGTTTGATGTACTGTCACTTGTGTGCCGTCGGGAGCTATCTCGTAGAGGTCATATCCCAGTTCTACGTACATGCCGGGGGCGACTTTCGCATTGTTGTCTTGCATTGTGTGTTTATTTAGTACGGTTTATATTGCGTGTCAGAGAGCCAAAAGAGCCTCTATTTTCTCGACAAGAGTTTCGCGCGATTGCGACCCGGCAAGGCGCAGAGGCGTCTTCTTGCCGTCTTTGAAAAAGAGAATGGTCGGAAGCGACATTACGCGGTTCTCGGAAGCGAAATCGTTCTCATCGTCAAGATTGTAACTACCTATCACTACCCGGCCTTCGTATTCCTCGGCAAGTTCGTCGATAAGCGGGGACATGGCGCGGCAAGGTCCGCACCACGTAGCCCAGAAATCTACCACCACGGGCTTACCGCCGGCGATGATTTCGTGGATGTTTTCGTCTGTAAATATGGTTGCCATATTGCTTTATTAAGTAAAGTTGATGTATGTATATTCGTATATATGTGTATCATGCGTGATCAACCTCGAATTCGACATTTGCGTCCTTGAGGTCGTTGAGCAGTTTGCGGTCGAGGCGTAATCGGCGCGATGATGATAACGATGCGCCGCGACCTGTCGCCGGATCATATAGATATAGGCGTAGGTTGCCCGTGTTTTCGTGCTCGCCGGGCTTGGCCAAGCGAGTGGATAATATCGCCGACAGGGCGTTCTCGGCTTCTTCGGGCGTCACCTTGATGGTGATGCCGCTGATAAGCTTGCCCTTAACCTCGGAAAGAAGCTGCATCGAGCCCACCTCAAATTCCACATCACCCCTGCTGCGGCGTGCAAAACTGCCGCGTATCAGTATCGGCGTGCCGGTCTTTCCGAAGTTGCCGAATTCGATATGTTTCTTTCCGAAAAGTCTCAGCTCGGTACTGCCGCTGTAGTCCTCTATTTTCATGACTGTATAAGGATTGCCGGTCTTGGATATACGGACATCGCCTGCCACGACAATTCCGGCAAAAGACACCTCGACACCCTCAGCAGGCACCATCTCGCCAAATTCTTTTATCGAGCAGCCGGTACCATAGACCACCTCCATGTAGTACGGATCCAACGGATGGGCGGACAGATACATGCCTACAAGGTCTTTTTCCTTTTCAAGGCGCAGCACATCCGGCCATTGCATTGCGGGCTTGATTTGAGGACGTGCCTGTCGCGCAAATTCCAAACCTTCATCGCCGCCGAAGTCAAAGAGCGAACCTTGGCTGTCGTTGTTATTGGCTTGATATTTCTGTCCATAGCGTATGAGGATGTCAGCCATCGTGTCGCCACGCGGATTGGCCTCGAAGAAGTCTTCGCGCTTCATATCCTGTGCAAAGCAGTCAAACGCGCCGGCCAATGCGAGATTCTCGAATGTGCGGCGGTTGAGCGTCCCGGCGGGCACACGTTCTACGAAGTCATATATGCTTTCGAAAGGTTTGTTTCCTCGAGCCTTGAGTATACTCTCGACCACCCCCTCACCCACGCCCTTGATGGCGCTCAGGCCGAAGCGTATGTCGCCCTTGGCGTTGACACCGAAACGGCTGTATGACTCGTTGACGTCCGGCCCGAGTACTTGTATGCGCATATTCTTGCACTCGTCCATAAATCCGGAGAGCTTGGTGATGTCGTTGAGATTTCGCGACAATACCGCAGCCATATACTCGCTGGGGTAATTGGCTTTAAGATACGCCGTCTGATATGCCACCCAACTATAGCACGTGGCATGACTCTTATTGAAAGCGTAAGATGCAAACGCTTCCCAGTCTTTCCATATTTTTTCGAGGACCTTGGGGTCGTGTCCGCGCTCCTGACCGCCGGACATAAATTTACCCTTAAGATGGTTCATTTTGTCAATGAGCTTCTTACCCATAGCCTTGCGCAGGGTATCGCTTTCGCCGCGTGTAAAGCCGGCCAACAGTCGCGACAGAAGCATGACCTGTTCTTGATACACGGTAACGCCATAAGTATCTTTGAGATACATCTCCATCTCGGGGATGGGGTACTCGATAGGCGACTCGCCATGTTTACGCTTGATAAAATCGGGAATGTACTGCATAGGCCCCGGGCGATACAACGCGTTCATAGCTATGAGGTCTTCGAACGTCGAAGGCTGTAATTCGCGCAGGTATTTCTGCATACCCGGCGACTCAAATTGGAACGTGCCGATGGTACGCCCCTCACAATACAACTTGTAGGTCTTGGGGTCATCTATTGGTATATTATCCAAATCGATGTCCACGCCACGCGTCTGCTTGATATTGGTCACGGCCTCCTTAAGTATCGACAACGTCTTAAGACCGAGAAAGTCCATTTTTATAAGCCCGGTTTCTTCGATGACACGACCTTCGTACTGAGTCACCAGCAACTTGCCTTCTTCCTTGTCATTGGCCGTGGACACGGGCACCCAATCGGTGATGTCATCTCGGCATATGATAACGCCGCAGGCATGCACGCCCGTATTGCGAACATTGCCTTCGAGAGCACGCGCATAGTTAAGAGTCTCGCGTACCAGCGGATTTGACGAATTGACTTCAGGCTTGAATTCGGGTACATAGTCATAGCAATTGCTCAGCGTTGGCTTCAGTTCCTTGCCATTGCGCTCGGGCATGTGCTTGGGTATAAGCTTGGTCAATCGGTTGCTTTCGCTCAGCGGCAATTGCTCGACGCGCGCTACGTCCTTAATAGCCATCTTGGCAGCCATTGTGCCGTAAGTGATGATGTGCGCAACTTTTTCCTCGCCGTATTTCTGTGTTACATAACGCAATACGTCCGCACGTCCGTCGTCATCGAAGTCGATATCGATATCCGGCAACGAAATACGGTCCGGATTGAGGAAACGTTCGAACAGCAAGTCATACTTTATAGGGTCTATTTGGGTGATACCCAAGCAGTATGCCACACATGACCCCGCCGCCGAACCACGTCCGGGACCGACGCTGACGCCTAATTGATTGCGAGCGGCATTGATGAAGTCCTGCACTATTAGAAAGTAGCCCGGGAAGCCCATGGTCTTCATGATGTGCAACTCGAATTTTATACGCTCTTTAAGCTCGGGGCTCAGAGGCGATCCGTAACGGCGCTCGGCACCCTCGTAGGCCAGTTTTGCCAAATAATCCGCCTCGAATTTTATGCGGTAGAGCTTTTCGTAACCGCCCAGCTTCTTAATTTTTTTCTCGGCTTCTTCTTGAGACAACACCACATTGCCGTTTTCGTCGCGCGTAAACTCATCGAACAACTCTTGCTCTGTGATGCGCTGACGATACTCGGCCTCGGTGCCGAAACTTTCGGGAATAGCGAAATTCGGCATAATCGGCGGATGATCGATAGTGTAAGTCTCTACTTTTTCCAATATGGTCGCCGGCGTCTCGAGGGCCTCGGGGATGTCGGCAAATAACGCCTGCATTTCGGCCGAAGTCTTGAGCCACTCCTGCTTGGTGTAGTGCATACGATCCTGGTCCGTCACAAACTTGTTGGTGGACAGGCATATCAGACGGTCATGAGCCTCAGCATCGTCTTCATCGACAAAATGCACATCGTTGGTGGCAATAAGTTTTATGTCATACTTGCGCGCCAATGCTATAAGTTTCGGCTCGATTGCACGCTGTTTTTCGTAAGTGTCATGGGCGGCGTTGACCACAGTGGCTTTATGTCGCTGCAATTCGATGTAATAATCTTCGCCCATCAGGTTTTTCCACCACGCCACGGCGGCTTCAGCCTCTTCGTCGCGACCATTCATCAGCAACTGCGGAATCTCGCCTCCAAGACAAGCTGAAGCAATAATCAGACCTTCACGATGTTTCTCGATTTCATGCTTGTCCGTGCGCGGATGCATGTAGAACCCCTCAGTCCACGCCTTGGACACCAGTTTTACGAGGTTGTGATAGCCCGTGGCGTTCTTAGCCAGCACAATGAGGTGTCTACCAATGTCGCGCTTATCCACATGAGTGTGAAGGTCCTCCTGCGCCACGTACATCTCACATCCGAATATAGGCTTGAACGAATGCTCCTTTGCATATGTCAAGGCGGATTCGGCCTCGGCCACGGCCTTTTCGTCGCCGCTTTCGCGTGCGGCGGCGAGTGCAGCCTTGGCCTTGTCAAGCACCTTACCATTCTTCTTATTGACATAATTGAAGAATTCCTTGATGCCATACATATTGCCGTGGTCAGTGAGAGCGATGCCGGGCATTCCGTCATTCATGGCCTTGTCGACAAGCGCCGATACCGATGCTTGCCCATCAAGTAAAGAATACTGGCTGTGTACATGTAAGTGTACAAATGGGGGCATATCTATAGTTGTTTGTGTCGTTGGAATTTACTTTATCTAAGCTACTCTTGTCAGGCGACCGGCGACATGTCCGCGCCGAATCGGCACATAGCCCATACAAGCATTGCGAAGGCAAAAATAAGCATATTTTTCGGCTTCTGCAAACCCCATATCATCACCCTAACGGCAAAGCGGTAATTATTACCGCCATACTATTTTTGCGAAGTTATCAACACCTCTCGCGCTGTGTTTTCGACCTCACCACAGACCGCCTCCACTTCATCGAAAACGGCAATAAAGCCTCATCCCGAAAAAAAGACATCTTCGAATAACCCCGTAAATATGATCCTTGCCACCCACATTATTTTTGCGTACCTTTGCAGAATAATAGCACATAATAATATGACTGAAGACCAACGCATAAAGATGCAACAGGAGGCGGTACGTATGCTGCGCACGGTATTCGACCCGGAAATACCGGTAGACATCTATTCCTTAGGACTCATATACCGCATAGACGTGGACGATGACGCCAACCTCGAAGTGGACATGACACTGACCGCCCCCAACTGCCCGGCCGCCGACTTCCTCGTGGAAGACGCACGCCAAAAGCTCGAAAGTATCGAGGACGTCAAAAGCGTGAAAGTCAACATCGTATTCGAACCTGAATGGAATCGCGACATGATGAGCGAAGAGGCCAAACTCGAATTGGGCTTTCTTTAACTCTCAGGCTACGCACGACACATGACCACACCATACAACACTGCACCGATGCGCAACAAAACATATTTTGTCAGCGATATACACCTGGGCGCCGTATACATCGCCAATCCGCGCGAGCATGAAGCCAAGGTGGTACGCATGCTGCAGTCCTTCGAAAAGGACTGTAAGACGCTGTACCTGCTTGGCGACATCCTCGACTATTGGTTTGAGTATCGAACCGTGGTGCCACGAGGATACATCCGCTTTTTCGGCCAATTGGCGCACATGTCGGACATGGGCATAAATATTGTGTGGTTCATAGGCAATCACGACATCTGGCTCTTTGACTACCTCCGCGACCAAATAGGCATGGAAGTCATCGACGGCAACGTGGTGCGCGACATCGACGGAAAAAAATTTTTCCTGGGACATGGCGATGCATTATACGGCGACAGTCGCAGTTTTCGCATACTTCGCAGCTTTTTCCGCAACCGCCTATGCCAAAAGCTGTACGCCGGCATACACCCGCGCTGGACTATTCCGTTTGCACACCGATGGTCAAGCCACAGTCGCGGCGACAATCCCATGTCACATCCCACCGTCCCCGACCCCGAAAAAGAGCGCTTCATCATCTTTGCACGCGAATACCATGCCGAGCATCCTGACATCGATTTTTTTGTCCTCGGCCACCGGCATATTGCCCTTGACTACCCCATAGACGCGGGAGCACGCGTAGTCATTCTCGGCGACTGTTTTTCGCAGTTTTCCTACGCCGTGTACGACGATGACGGGCTTCGGCTGTTGCAATTCGAAAACAGCGAAAGTTGATATTAACAAAATTTAACTTGGCCACATTTTGCACTTTTGGCCAAATCCACAACCCTATATATTTGTGATTTTGCACTTTACATAACAAGCATGCAACAAGGCTAAATCCACACATCAAAAAATATGTTGTAGAACATATAAATATATTTGGTGTGCTGACCGAGCCTTTATAATTTTGTCATCGCAAAACCTAACAATCTTTTTTACCTTAGAAATTGTACCTATTGGAAACCAATAAAGACAGGGACTCCGCGAGGAGTCCCTCTTTTTTTATCAGAGCCTCGAGCGCCAACACTACCGACATTACGAGTCCGGACAAAAAAGGCGCGGACTTGACATGGCACCTACGCCAAGACAAGTCCGCCTCATTGGTACGACTTCAGCTCGTGAAGCATCAGCCGTTAGCCCGTTTGTCGAAAGCATCCTTGATCCAAGGGACAAAGCATGCAAAAACTATAAGCCATCCTAGTTCCATAGCACAAAGTATTTTAAGTAGTTTTTCAATATTATATAGGTATATACTCAATAGAAGATTAAATCGACAACTTCAACGGCGTATTATAGCATCCTCGCGGTATTTGTCTTTTGGACTTACCGGAGCGCTCGGATAGCCCACCGGAATGATGCACAACGGCACATACCGCTCGTCAAGCCTCAGGATTGTGCGTGCGGTTTGCACTCTTTCCATATCGGGATACAAGCCGCACCATACCGCTCCCAGGCCACATGCATGTGCTGCCAGAAGCAGATTCTCGGTGGCTGCACTGCAATCCTGCACCCAGAATTCAGGCTGTTGTTTGAGCATTCGCGTACTATCACCGCATACGACTATTGCCACCGATGCATTGGTCAGCTTACTACCCGCATTAGGGAGTGCCTCGGCGAGAGTCGCGCGAAGTGTCGTGTCGCGCACAACCACGAAGGCCCAAGGCTGGCGATTAACAGCCGTAGGAGCAGACATAGCGGCACGCAGGAGGGTGTCCACAGTCGCATCTGCGACCTCGACCGATGTATATTGACGCACACTGGCTCGAGTGGAAATGCAATGCAGCACGGACTCGGCTTCCGTGGTCGGAGTTCCGGCATAAGCCATAGGCAGCAATGCCAGAGCACAAACTAACGATGTAAGTAGGCGTGTCATTTTTTTCGGAATTTTTTATATTGCGTCCTTAGTAGTATTTGCTGTCTTGGACTTCTTTACCGCTTTGGCAGGCTTGGCTGTTGTCTTGGCCTTTTCAACCTTAGCGGGAGTCGGCTTCTGAGGCTCGCGGAGGGCGTGTTCTTCGTTGAAATGCTCGATATTCTTGCGCATGGAAGCCACCTCCTTGTTGAGCATCTCTATTTCACGTTCTTGGTTACGGATAGTAGTTAGCAGTGAGTTCAATTCTTCATTATCCACGCTCATGGGGTACTGTTCCTCGACGCGTACGATGAAGTCGGCAAGGACATTCATATAATTGGTAAATGCCGCAAACGGGGTCTCGTAAGGCGAGAACAGCGAGTGCACAGCTCCGTCAGCAAGGTGTTTGGTGGACATGTAGTAGAAATGGTCACTGGCCTGCAGATATATCCAGTCCTGCTTGAGACGACGGTCGTTGCACAACCGCACGCGCTCTGCCACGGAATACAACTTGCGGAAAGCTTCGTTCTGCAGCTCGTTGCCCAGCCATGCAGAAGTATCACGTGCCTCATCGGCATCACTAATGGGATGGACGATAGTCACGGGAGCCACAGCCTTTGTCTTACGCACAACTTCCGAGGGCGTGGTAAAGGTGATGCCCCTTTCGGCGGCAAAGCGCGGCAATGCCTTTAAGAAATCAAAGATACCGCTGTCACCGCTCTGCAGCCCGCCAAAGGTGTCAAGGTTCATACACAGATTGACAATAGTTTCTTCCTCAGGGGTTGCGGCCACCCAGTCCATATATTTGTCAGCGGTCAGCGGATATGCGTCCCAGGAGGTGTCGGTAAAGCGGAAGCAGATGTCATCCGAGAGTTTTGCATTGCGCATCAGCACCTTAAGCTTGGGCGCCGTCTCAGCACTATATACATAATTGGGCGAGCGCCAACCAAGGATGTGCTTGGCGCCTTCGGTGAGTACCCCTTTGAAGCCCATGGCAGCTATCTGCGGGGCTATGTCATCGCTGTACAGGAACTCGGTGTTGCGCATCACCGTCGGACGTTGACCGAAGAGTTCCTCTATACGATCACACTGAGCTTTCACCTGTTCAACAAATTCTTCGGGGTCGGTCAACGATGCCAGCGAATGGGCGTACGGCTGGGCCAGAAACTCGACGCGCCCGGTATCAGCCAGTCGGCGCAGGGCGTCTATCATCTCGGGCACGTACTGCTCGAATTGCTCGATGGCGATGCCACTTATGGCGATGGAACACTTGAAGGGGTTGGATTTATCTTCCAACATTGACAAAAGCACATGCGTCGCCGGAAGGTAGCTGCGATTAGCCAGTCCGGTGATTATGTCGTCATTGAGGAAGTCATCGTAATAGTAATGGTCGTTGCCTATGTCGAAAAAGCGGTAGCGCTTGAGGCGCATAGGCTGATGGATTTCAAAATTCAGCGAAATTGCTTTCATAATATGTATGGTGTGACGCTGTGGTCCGGTTGTTATTCTATGTTATATCTATAATGAGCTTGTCTGCGGCGAGACTACCATCCGAGAACTTTGTGATAAATATCTATCACCTTGCGCCCGGCCTTGTCCCAAGTGATTTGAGACACTTCCTTGATGCCCTGGTCGCGCAGATAGGCATGCATCGACGGATACGAAACTATGGCATTAACGGCATCGGCCATAGCATCTATGTCCCAGTAGTCGGTCTTGATGACATTGTGTAGGATTTCGGCGCACCCGCTCTGCTTGGAGATAATGGATGGTACACCCATCTGCATGGCTTCCAGAGGCGAAATACCGAAAGGCTCGGACACGGAGGGCATGATGTATACATCCGAGGCGCTCAGCATCTCGTACACCTGACGTCCCTTTTGAAATCCCGGAAAATGGAAGCGGTCGGCAATGCCGCGGCGTGCTGCCAATTCAATCATCGCGTCCATCATATCGCCGCTGCCGGCCATAACAAAACGAACGTTGTGATTGTTCTTGAGCACCTTAACAGCAGCCTCAACGAAGTATTCGGGGCCCTTCTGCATCGTAATGCGGCCCAAAAAGGTAACAACCTTCTCCTTGGGGCGCGGTGCCTTGATCTCCAATATTTCCTTATCCAATGGTATGACGGCGTTGTGTACGGTGGTCACCTTGGCCGGATCTATGCCGTATTTGTCTATGACGGTGTTGCGCGTGAGATTACTTACGGTGATGATATGGTCGGCATGCAGCATACCATCGCGCTCGATATTGAACACCGTGGGATTGACATTTCCGCGACTGCGGTCATAGTCGGTGGCGTGTACGTGTATCACCAAGGGCCTGCCTGTCACCTGTTTGGCATGTATGCCGGCCGGATATGTCAACCAGTCGTGGCTGTGAATGATGTCAAAGTCGAGGGTACGCGCTATCACTCCCGCCGTAATCGAATAGTTGTTAATTTCTTCAAGAAGGTTGTCGGGATAGCGCCCGGAGAATTCGATGCAACCCAAATCATTGGTGCGCATGTAGTTGAAGTCTGCATAGATATGATCACGCAGACGGAAGTACAGCTCGGGGGACATCAGCCGTCCTATACGCCCGTCCACATACTCACGAGAGGTCTCTCGCCACGCTACGGGCACCTGCGAGGCCCCTATGATATGTGCAAACGAACGATCTTCGTCGCCCCACGGCTTGGGTATCACAAATGTGATATCCATGTCGCCGCAGGAGGCCATGCCACGCGTAAGTCCGTAGCTGGCCGTACCCAAGCCGCCAAGGATGTGCGGGGGAAATTCCCATCCGAACATTAAGGCTTTCATATATCGAATTTATGTTTTTTTGTTTGTTGTATCACTGTCTATCTCTCTGGCTTAATGTTCAAAGGCTCATACGTTTGAGCATGCGCAAGGTGTGAAGCACTTCGCCTACATTGGTGGCGTGCGATATGGCGCCGCGCCCAAGGAAGGGCGGATTTGCATCGTACAACTGGCTCAACGACCCTATGCAACCCCAGGACATTTCTTCCTCGAAGCCGATAAGCATACGGTCTATGTATGACACGCCGCTCATACCGAAGACTTTAAGGTAAGCGTTGGCATAAAAGCCCATCAGCCAGGGACGTGCCGGGCCTTGGTGAAGGGTTAATTCGCGCTCGTGCTCATTGCCGAGATACACCGGACGGTAGCCGTAGCTCTTGGGGGACAATGTACGCAAGCCCTTGGATGTCAAAAGTTCACGCGTCACCACATCAAGCACGTTCTTACGCTGTTTTCGGCTCAACGGGCTGTATTCGAGGCCGATGGCAACTGCCATATTGGGCCGTACCGACGGGTCGGCATAGTTGCCGTTGACATAGTCGTACATGTAGCCCCATTCGTTGAGAAATTTGGAGGGGAAGGTGCTGTCCATCAATGCAGCGGCATCGCTCCAGCGTTGACGCCTTTCGGCATTGGCATCGTCATCGGGCGTTATTGCAAGAACATAGCGCAGTGCGTTATACCACAGCGCATCGAATTCCACAAGGTATCCGGTACGGGGATTTACGGGACGACCATCGACCACGCCGTTCATCCACGACACGGGAGTATCGGCGCCATCAGTGGTCACCATGCCGTCTGCGTCATTGAAGTGTAGATTGGGATGCCTGTTGTCGAGTATATAGTCAACAATGCGGCGCACGTCTTCGCCGTACCGAGCCGGACAGTCCTCGGGATACAACTTGCCATACTGCTGTATCGCCCATACGGCCCACAGCGGAATATCCGGCAACGATATTCCGGCAATAGTGTCGTCTTCGACGCCGCTATCCATAAAGCGGTTCAACGCCGACAAGGCCGTCGCCATAATTTCGTGGAAGTCGTTTTCGTGGTCTATGGCAAGGGTGATGCCCGGCGCTGCCATGAAGGTGTTACGCGCCAACACCACGCCCCAGGGATATCCGGAGAGCACATATAGGCCGCCGTTGCGACGCAGATAGAATTGCTTGGCCGAGTTTTTCAAGCAATTGAAAAAGGATGTTCGCGGAGTGCGCAGTGCTATCTCGGAAGTATACATCTTGGCCAACTGGCGAGGATGAACTTCGCTAACTCCGGCGCTGAAGATTACGCTCTCGCCTTTTTTGATTGGCAGCTCGAAGTATCCGGGCACCCAAAGGTCTTCGGTGTACGGTACCTGGCGCTCCAGATCCTTGATATACTCGATGTCGCGATACCAGTTGGGCTGATCAACCCATACCGGCTTGTGCGAAAACTGCATATATAGCGTCGGAAAGCCGGCGTACAGGCAGGTGGCGATTCCGTTGTCCACCGGCGTAATTGTCTTGTTAATAGCGTCATTGGCCATCACCAAGGCATTGGAGTCGCGGAAAGCCAAAAATGGGCGGAACTGCAACGTTGTCGCCGAATGAGCCTCCACGAGGGTGTAGCGGATGAGTATCCGGTTTTCGTCTGTAATGAAAATTTTCTCTTTGGTGAGGATGACACCACCTACGCGATAAGTGGTGCGCGGAACGCTCTCACAATCAAATTCGCGTATGTATTTATGCCCGTTGGGGCTGTAAACGCCGCCTTTGTAGCGGTGGATGCCCAGATTGAACGGAGCACCGTGTTGTATCACCGTCTCGTCAAGAGATGACAAAAGCACATGAGGCCGATAGCCCATCTCGGGTATGGGTATCACCAAAAGGCCGTGCTGCTTGCGCGTATTACATCCCACGAGCGTGGTGCAGTGGTATGCACCGGCACGATTGGTGCGCAGCATTTCCTTAGGCAAGGATTGGTCAAGATTTATCAGTAGGTTCTTGTCAAACTTCAGATAACTCATTATAAGGAGCTTAGGATAATATTACATCTAATATCAAGCGTAGCCGGGTCAAGCCACGCCATCTTCACGCTTGCACGCATGAAGTATGCCACGAATTTACAAATTTTTCCCGACATACACACGCCGACACGCCAATTTCTTTTTTAAGAAAAAATCGGCAAGCTCCAAACGGGACGATTATTCAGGCAAATACAAGCCTCGGCCGCCACTGTCGGCAGCCTCCCGCTTGACAAAAAAGTACGGCATCAAATCAACATCGCCGCACTAAACCGACTATTGTCCCGTCTATTTCTTGGCTGCCTTACGGATGGCGACAGGCACCATGATGGACACGTACAACTGAAGCACGGCCCCGGCAAGCACAAACACCAGCCAATCTCGCGGATCTATCGAATAGAACATGAAGAAAGCGGCGGCACATTGAAACAGGGCACTCCAACGTTGGATGACGTACAGACGGCGCACGCGAAATATGTCGCCCGTATACTTGTCCAAGATGCGGCCTACCAGAAGCATGACGGCGCCCACGCTGAACACATAACGATAGATAGTGCCTCCAGGCCCTGTGACTAATGGCATAAGTACGCCTATGGCTATGATAATCAATGCGATGCCGGAGAGAATATTTGCTATTTTCTGTCTTTTCATTGTTTCGATATTGTTAGTATAGTTTTCGTATTGCCACTTCGACATTCGACTGTCAGTGATGTCTCATTCGAATACATAGACATCCTCGTTGGGCAGGCTCATGTCATACTGCTCGCGGACGATACGTTCGATAGTGGGCCCGTCGCCACAGTCCAGGCGACGATTAAGTTCTTTGTACTTGTCCAAGGTATCGTTGCATCGCGCTATCTCCATTTTCAGGCTGTCAATGACCATTTGATTGTGGTATATACGCGCCACCGAGTTTTCTTGAATGAAAACTATGTATATTATGACGCCCACTATCAGTATTGCTGATAGCGACAGAAAGCGGCGGCACCATTCTATTGTCTTGTTTCTCATTGTATTGTCCACATCAAATTAGAAACGCAAGTGTCGCGGATTGTCTTTGTCCACCTGTTCCCATAGATACAAACGGTCGCCGGGGCGCACCTTCGCCGGAACGGCTATGGCAAAGTCGTGTCCGCGATCTATGGCTTTTACCGGCGCCCCATCGTCTCCGTGTATTTCGCTTACAGTGCTGATAAGGGCGCCGGTGGTAGGCCCGGTGATGACCACTTCGTCACCGAGCCGCAGTGTTCCGGCTTCCATCTTGAACTCGGCTACGCCAAGACGCGGGAAGTAGCGCGTAGCGCGTGCGGCATAAACTTTTTTGCGCGTAGCCGATGACCCGTAATGCGAGGACCATTCGCCCAAACGACGGCCGATGTAATAGCCGTCCCAAAATCCGCGGTTAAAAATATGACCGAGGCGCTCGTCCCACCGGGCGATGAGACTGTCGTCATACGTGCCGTCGCAAATGGCGCGTAAGGCGGCATCATAACAGGACACGGCTTCGCGCACGTATTCGGGACCTCGAGCACGGCCTTCAATCTTGAACACGCGCACGCCGGCGTCCACCATTTTGTTGAGAAAATGTATGGTCTTGAGATCTTTAGGAGACATCAAGTATTTGCCATCAACCGTAATTTGCTGACCGGTATCGCGGTCGGTCAAGTCGTAGGCGCGGCGACATATCTGTGTACACGAGCCGCGGTTGGCGCTGCTGTCCATTTGATGCAGGCTCATGTAGCATTTACCCGACACAGCCATGCATAGCGCTCCATGGCAAAACATCTCAATTTTCACCTGCTCGCCGTGGGGACCGCGCAGGTCTTCTCGTTCAATCTGATGATGTATGGCATATACCTGGTCGAGATTTAGTTCGCGTGCCAGTACGACAGTGTCTGCCCATTGGGCATAAAAGCGTAAAGCGCGAAAGTTGGAGACGTTGCATTGCGTGGATATATGTACTTCCAGTCCGAAGTCGCGTGCCATCTGTATGGCGGCTATATCGCTGGCTATGACAGCACTGACGCCGCATTCTTTTGCTTTACACAAAATCTCGGCAGCAGCATCCATGTCTTCGTCGTACAGCACGGTATTCAGCGTCAGATACACTTTGACGCACGCTCGACGGCACGTGTCGGTAATGACACGCAAGTCGTCCGTAGTGAAGTTGACACTCGAACGGGCTCGCATGTTAAGTGTACCCAGCCCGAGGTATACCGCATCGGCGCCGGCATCAATGGCGGCATGCAACGACTCGTATGACCCTACCGGAGCCATCAGTTCGAAGTCGCTACGCTTATGTCTTGGGGGTGTTATATCCATATTGTGTGTCGTCATAAAACAGCATTAGGCCAATAGAGCCGTCCGGGAACTATTGGCCTGTAAGGCCTGTCGGAAGCTTTGTCGCTCCCGGTATATCCTAATATGGGGGTATATGCTTTTTATTTGGCAGCAGCTGCAGGTGTTGCAGGTGCTGTGGCTTCGGCGGGAGCAGCAGCTGCAGGGGCGGCCTTATCTGTAGCGGGGCCTGCTTTTTGGGCCGGAGCGTTGTTAAAGGCGTTGGCGCCCTGAGCGGGGGCTGCGGCTTCGGTATTTACGCGAGTCTTCTCGCCGGAGAGCTTGGGCATGGTGTACGCGCTGGCTACGGAAAGCACAAGGATGAGTGCTGCAAGTGTCCAAGTGGTCTTCTCAAGGAAGGTGTTGGTACCACGTACACCCAATACTTGGTTGCCGGCGCCGAATTGCGAAGACAGACCACCGCCCTTGGACTTTTGAATGAGCACGATACCGATAAGCAGAACTGCTACGATTACTACGAGAACTATAAATACTATATGCATTGTATTTTGGTTGTTATTGTTTTTTGATTGAATATCATACAAATACCCCTTGTCGCAAGGCTATCGCGCCACTCCATCGCCTTCTTGTTCGGGCGGAAGCAAGCTGATAACTTTGCGCAAGAAGCGCAATTGGTCTGCAAAGTAAATACTTTTTTCCGGATTTTTCAAATTTAAGTCGGACAATATTTCGTATGCACGCCTATAACGCCCTTGTCGGATGTATATTTTTGCCAAAGATTCGCTCAGTGACGAGGACGGAGTCTGGTCTTTACCGGAATTCTTTGCCGGAGTGGCGGCGGGCATGGCATCTTCGGTCACAGGCACGGCGGCAGGCGTGGCGGCGACTTCCGCCTCGGCGGATGGTGCGGCGGACGCTTCGGCGGATACAGCGGCATTTGAGCCATCATATACTGCGAGACGAGCGTCATTTGCGCCGATGGATGATGGTTGGGAGGCTTCCGCAGTGGCTTTGGGTCTTACGGCCTCGGCCACCCCGTGCGTTCCGAGGAAGTTTTCTATGCCGGCAGCGGTAGCGTCAGGAGTTACGGATGCAGCATCCTCGCCCCGGGCATCTTCATCAGCCAAAACGGCACCATAGTCGGGCGTGGGATTGAGAATGAGGCGCTCCAGTAGCGCATCATCTTCGGCTGATGGATGTCCATAGGTGGCTATAAATTTGTCTATGGTATCGGCCGTATCGGGCGTAACGGTGTCTTTACGCGGATACAGCGTTCCCCAAGCGTCTTCGTGAATATCAGCGAGGGCGGCGACGGCGGACGCATCGGCGCTGTGCATGGCCACATGCGCCATCAGCGCATGGCGGGTCTCATCGTCCAACTCGCGGTAGTGGTCTCGCAGATACACTATCAGCGGATATACGTGATAGGGGCGAAGATTGCCTATGGGAGTCCGAATGTCGGTCATTGCTATGGGGGTGCTGTTATGTTTTTGTGCTGTTATGTTTTTGTGCTGCCTTATGTCTGTCCGGTCTACCAGTTGCCGAGTGTGGCGTTAAATATCAGTTCGACAAGCTCCTTGGATATTTCCTGGCACAACTGATCCTGAACATCGATGAGCAGCTCGGTGGCGCTGAAGTCGCGGTAGGCCGAGAATGTCTGATCCACGCTGTTGGCATCGTTGCGCGTATCGGTGTACTTGACGCGCACACTTATGGTCAGTCGGGTCTTGCTGGCATAGGCGTCTTCGGTGACGGCCTGCGGTGACAGCGAGTAGCCGGTGATTTCGCCCTCGATGGATAAGTCGGCATTGCCCGAATCTGTGGTTTGCAGACGGGTGTTGCGCGCGATATAGTCGGTCAATTCATTCTCGAAGGTCTGCTGCAACGGCGCATACACCAATGCGGCACGTATCGGAAATTGTCCCACACGTATCGTGCGGTATACGTTGTAGTCCAATGCCGCGCCGTTAAATTTATAGGATATGCGGCACGAGGAGGCGGTAGTGAGCATCAGCAGGCAACCGATGACGACGTACAGCAGATGTATGTATCGGCGTGTCATTCGAGATTGTATTCTTTAATTTTGCGGTATAGCGTGCGCTCTGATATATTGAGCTGCGCGGCGGCATCGCGGCGACGCCCGTTGTTGTCGCGCAGGGCTTTGGTTATGACCTCGCGCTCGCCATCGATGCTGTTTGACAGTGGGGTGATTTCGACGGCGGGCGTCAGAGGCATAAGCGCTGCCGAGTGCGACGAATGTGACGAGTGCGTGTCTGTCGGCTTCCCGTCTTCGTCCACATTGCCGATACCGCTGTCGCGGATGATGGTGGTAAGGGTATCTATGCGTGCACGCAGATTGAAGATGAGATTGAAGAGCATCTCGCGCTCGGATGCGTAGGAATGAGCTCCGCCGCCATCGCCTGAGAGCACCGGTAACGCATTTGAGCGATCGGGCAGATAGCTTTGCAACACTTCGCGCGTAATTGTGGCGCCGGCATCGAAGAGGGCTATCTGCTCGATGACATTCTTGAGCTGGCGCACATTGCCCGGCCAGGGATAGGTCAGCAGCAGGCGACGTGCATTGTCGTCAAAGCTGATGCCGGGCATGCGGTATTTCTCGGCAAAATCGGCGGCAAACTTACCGGCAAGAAGCATGATATCATCGCCGCGACGGCGCAAGGGCGGCACACATATTTGCACCGTGGAGAGACGGTAATAGAGGTCTTCGCGGAAACGTCCGTCGGCTATGGCCTTTTGCAAGTCGACATTGGTGGCGGCCACGATGCGTATATTGGTGCTTTGAACCACCGAGGATCCGACTTTGAGGTACTCACCGGTTTCGAGTACGCGCAGCAGGCGTGCTTGCGTGGTCATGGGCAACTCGGCCACTTCATCGAGGAATATAGTGCCGCCATCGGCTTCCTCGAAGTAACCCTTACGCGAGGCCACGGCTCCGGTGAAGGCGCCTTTTTCGTGGCCGAAAAGCTCGGAATCAATTGTGCCTTCGGGAATGGCGCCGCAATTGACGGCAATGTACTTGGCATGCTTGCGCGGCGAGTTTTGGTGGATGATTTTCGGAAAGAATTCCTTGCCCGAGCCGGACTCTCCGGTGACGAGGACGCTCAGGTCTATAGGGGCAACGCGTATGGCGCGTGCCACCGCCTCGGCAAGGGCGGGGGCGTTGCCGATGATGCCGAAGCGAAGTTTGGCGCTCTTCACAGCGGGATTGTCTGTGACTCCGCCGTGCATGTCGTTAACGGCAAGTATGGAGGTGGTGTGAGAGATCTTGGTTGTCATTTGCGTTGGCGTAGTTGGTAAGTGGTGTCTTTGAGATACCGGCCCAATTCATCGATGCTACCGGCATGGGCGCGTTGTTCTTCGACCGTGATGGGATTGCCCACGGAAATGTGTATGGTAGTATGACACTTGCGGAAGACCTCGGAGGGCAGGCGCAAGGTGCGCAATTGCCAGCACACAACGCCGAGGAAGTTGAAAAACCACGAATTGCTGCCATGGAAGTATATCGGAATTACGGGCACTTCGAGCTTCTTGATAATACGTATCACATTAGGCTGCCACCGGCGGTCTACAAGCCGGCCGCGCCAGTTGACCTTGGAGACAGCTCCGGCAGGGAAGAACCCCAGAGGACGTCCGCTCCTCACTTGGTCTATGGCTTGCCTGATGCCGTTTACGGATACGGCTTTCTTGGCCTGATCGTTGGAGGACATAGCATCTACAGCAATGAAATTCGGCTCCATAGCCCAAATTCGTCCAAGAATCATGTTGACCATGACCTTGTACTCGGGACGCCGCGAGGCTACCAGATGTATCAGCGTGATGCCGTCAAGTGCGCCGAAGGGGTGATTGGAGACTGTGATAAAAGGACCCTCGGGCAAGTTGTCAAGCACGTCAAGGCCGTCAACGCGCAACTTTATGTCGAAGTCGCGCAACAGCCCTTCGACGAAAGCCGGACCGGGTGTCTCGCAGTTGTGGGCATGGACGGCGTTGACCTTGTCTACGCTGAGCCAATGCAACAACCGCTCGACCAGGCGACGATGGCCGGCCAGCTTGGGCACCATGGCAATAACGTCATCGGCATCCAGCACTGCTGTCTTGCGCCCATTTACGACCAGGGGGACTTTCCCGTATATAGTATCTATTTCCGTATCGTCCGTAAGTATATCGGTATTATCTGTATTTGTCTCGGTGTTTGCCATAACATTGGGTAGTTACGATGCTTTGTAGCCTACAAAGTTACGATTTATCCGTCAATATCGCAACTCGACATTTCCGGCGTGTTTTCGGGCGGAAAGATTCAGATAAGAAGTGCAACGGCAAAACACCTCACTCCTCCTCGGGGGAA
>ENA-ORPK01000454-ORPK01000454.1-human-gut-metagenome-genome-assembly--contig:-NODE-454-length-38864-cov-5.022546_pt1 | contig 38864 bp, 28 predicted proteins | sample MGYA00242139_ERZ509068 | MGnify/ENA primary metagenome ERZ509068 (study PRJEB26280, sample SAMEA2338687) | human gut metagenome | biome: human gut; feature: human-associated habitat; material: faeces...
TACCAAGGGGTTACACCCAGCGTCCCGAGCCACCCTTTTTAAGGGTGGCGGCGACTCGTTATGATTATCTATGTAAGACAGAGCCGCAAAAACAACTAATAAAAGTGTAAGCATTTCTAATGTGTTCAGTGGCATCACCCCTCTTTCGTAATACTAGAGGGCATAACTCGGAAAATTACATCCTGCTTTTTTTCGATCACACAAACAGCAGTATAACATAAGAAATCATATACCTGATAAAAAGAGACAGATCTGATATATAATGAAGCCTGCGATTTGTTGGTTGAAAAGAAAAGTAGGTAATGGTATACTTACTTCATATGCAAGAACGATACAAACGCCCAAGCGGCTTACAATAAGGAGGACACAGCAAAGTGGAACAGTATAAACAGGAATTTATCGAATTTATGGTAGCAAGTGATGTTTTGAAATTTGGCGAGTTTACATTAAAGAGTGGCAGAAAATCCCCATTTTTCATGAATGCGGGTGCTTATGTGACAGGTTCACAGCTGATGAAGCTCGGCGAGTATTACGCAAAGGCAATCCATGATACGTACGGACTGGATTTTGATGTCCTGTTCGGGCCTGCTTATAAGGGCATTCCGCTGACTGTTGCGACCACGATTGCGATCAGCAAGTTATATGGAAAAGATATCCGTTACTGTTCCAACAGAAAGGAAGTCAAGGATCATGGCGATACAGGAATCCTGCTTGGCAGCAAGCTGAAGGACGGAGATAAGGTAGTGATCATCGAGGATGTGACAACAAGTGGCAAATCCATTGAAGAAACCTTCCCGATACTGAAGGCACAGGCAGATGTAGAGGTCATCGGTCTGATGGTATCCTTAAATCGTATGGAAGTCGGAAAAGGCGGCGAGAAGTCAGCACTTGATGAAATTAAAGAATTATATGGCATCGAAGCAAATGCGATCGTATCCATGGCAGAGGTAACAGAGCATCTGTACAATAAAGAATGTGGTGGCAGAGTGGTGATTGATGACCGGATCAAGTCAGCAATCGATGCATATTATGAGCAGTATGGTGCACGGGCATAGACAGTTATAGTCGGAAAGGAAATCATATGGAAGAAAAAATCTATAAAACAATGGCAGGAAGCGGTGCTTTAAATATTGTATTCGGTGTGATCTCTATCGTGGTGGGAATCGCAGGCGGCGTATTACTCATCATATCCGGTGCAAAGCTGCTTGCCGGTAAATCAAAGATCATGTTCTAAAGGGGACGTTATGCGTAAAGGTCATAAAAAGAATTTTATGTTTACGAATAAAAGTCAGTCAGAACGTGGTATTATGTCAACCGTACTTGGAATACTGTCAGATGTCTCGATCGGGCTGGCAGTATTTTCTTCGTTCCGGATTGGCGGACGGGCGAGTGCGAGGCTTGGCACGGTTATTTTAGTAGCCATGCTTTTTTCAATCGCAGGACTGGTATTCGGTATTTTATCCAGAATGGAGAAGGATAAGTTTTATTTCTTCCCGGATCTGGGTATTCTATTAAACGGAATCGGCGTCTGTGCCACAGGATTTATTTTGTATGCGGGAGTGTTTGGATTATGATGGAAGAAAGATATGAACTTGCAAAGGAAAGACTGACTGAAATTCATAAGGAAGAAACTGTAAAGGAGCCATACTGTTCTTATTTTAGACGGGTGGCTTTTTTCCTTTTGGAGATGAGCCAGATTTATGAAGATATCAAGGCAGGCAGTTACTTTGAAAAAAGTACGGAAGAACTGCGCAGTGCAAATGAAGTGTTGTTTGCCGATGTACTGCCGGAGCTGTATGAGGAAAGCTATGCGAATCCGGTTTACGCGGTTTCCATGCTGGGAGATGACTATGGACAGATCCTGTCTTTCGTTTATACGCAGATGCGTTCTGTGATCCCGGAAATCTATGAACAGAATCTGGATGAACTTGTGATCCATATGGAGTTCTTTCTGGAAGTTTACAGCAGCTTTGTATACAGCTATGCGGATCAGGATCGTGAGCCGGCGGTGCAGCAGCTGAAAGAGATCGTGTACTTTTTCGTCTACGATTATATGGAAGAGGAAACCGTAAAGCGTGTCGGCGAAAAGGTGGATCCGGCATCAGATTTTGCATATCGTATTATCATGGAATCGGATCTGTCGGATGAGCGGTATCTGTACAGATATGGTGAATATATCACGGATAACCAGAGGCTGACAGCAGCTTATTTAAACAATATGGAGCCGGAAAAACTGCAGCTGATGGCAGATACTTATACAGAAGGGTATCGGATCGGTTTTATCAAGGGCAATAAGGATCTGTCTAAAAAGAAGGTTGCGCAGATCGTGTATCCGATCGGCTTTGAACAGGTTGTAAAATTAGCTATAGACAACTTTAAGAAAATGGGACTTGATGTGACAATGATGCGGACATCACACAGCATCTTTACCAAGAGAGGAACATCGGTCGGCGGCTATTATTCCGAAAGCCCGAACAAGCAGTATGAATACGATCATCGGGAGGATGAGGCACTTTTCCTGGATAAAAAGTTTGTAAGCCGTCGTCTGGAGGTACAGAAGGAAGCATACGAGCAAAAGAAGGAGCTTTCCGCTGTGCATGCGGGGCCTGCCTGGATCGAGGTATTCGGGGAAACACCGTTTACCCCTGTTTTGCAGAAAGAGGCATGTCAGCTCAGTAAAAAGCAGCAGGAGCTTTCAACCTGGTATTACGGACAGCTCGGTCAGATCATCAACAGTTATATCCCGGGAGAAGAAAGAAGTTTTACGATCATTGCCTATCCGATCCCTGAGATCGGGGAGGAGTATCCGGCGATCATGGATGAAACGATCCGCCTGAATACGCTGGATTATCAGACGTACGAGAATCTGCAGCAGAAGATGATCGATGTGCTGGATACGTGTGAGTATGCCCGGATCATAGGGACAAACGGAAACAAGACAGATTTGAAAGTTATGTTAACTGATCTGGCAGATCCGGCAAAGCAGACAAAGTTTGAAAACTGCGTGGCAGATGTCAATATTCCGGTGGGCGAGGTATTTACTTCTCCGAAGCTGGCAGGAACGGAAGGCACGCTGTATGTCAGCCGTGTTTATCTGAATGAGCTGGAATATACAGAACTTGAGATCCATGTGAAGGATGGCAGGGTAACAGAGTACGACTGTGCTAACTTTGCAGATCCGGCAGAGGGCAAAAAGTTAATTAAAGACAACATTTTATATCATCACGAAACACTTCCGATGGGAGAATTTGCGATCGGTACGAATACGACCGCTTACCGCATGGGACGGATGTATGAGATCGAAGACAGACTGCCGATCCTGATCGCAGAAAAGACAGGGCCGCATTTTGCATTCGGAGATACCTGTTATTCCCATGCAGAGGATGTAGCTGTCTATAATCCTGATGGAAAAGAGATCATTGCCAGAGACAATGAGATTTCTGTTTTGCGTAAAGAAGATATGGACAAGGCATATTTCCAGTGCCATACGGATATCACGATTCCATATGATGAGCTGGGCGCGCTCTACGGTGTCACAGCAGACGGCGAGGAGAAATGGATCATCAAAGACGGCAGATTTGTACTGCCGGGCACGGAAGAGCTGAACAAGCCGCTCGAAGGAATGTGACATTTCGTATTGACGATAGAGAAAGAACCTTTTAAAATATTATATGATTGCAAAAAGCAATATGAGAGTGTTAAATGATGTAATAGTAAAGATGAATGGAGGATACAGCATGGCACAGGTAGGAATTGTAATGGGCTCTGATTCAGATATGCCTATTATGAGTAAAGCAGCAGATATTCTGGAGGAACTTGGTATTTCATATGAAATGACGATCATTTCCGCCCATAGAGAACCGGACGTATTTTTTGAGTATGCCAAAGGAGCAGAGGCAAAGGGATTCAAGGTGATCATCGCGGGCGCAGGTATGGCAGCACATCTGCCGGGTATGTGTGCGGCAATCTTTCCGATGCCCGTCATCGGTATCCCAATGCATACAACAAGTCTTGGAGGCAGAGATTCCCTGTATTCCATCGTGCAGATGCCATCCGGTATCCCGGTTGCGACTGTTGCGATCAACGGCGGGGCCAATGCGGGACTTCTCGCAGCAAAGATCCTGGCAACAAGTGATGCAGCACTTCTTGACAGACTGAAAGCATATTCCCAGAGCTTAAAGGAATCTGTACAGAAGAAGGATGCCCATTTACAGGAAGTAGGCTATAAAAATTACAATAAATAAAGAGGAGAACAAAAATGGATTACAAGAAAGCAGGAGTAGACATCGAAGCCGGTTACAAATCAGTGGAGCTGATGAAAAAGCATGTACAGGCTACTATGAGACCGGAAGTGCTTGGCGGCATCGGCGGATTTGCAGGTGCGTTTGACTTAAGCGCCATCAAAAACATGGAGGAGCCGATCCTTCTTTCCGGAACAGACGGCTGTGGAACAAAAGTAAAGCTGGCATTCGTGATGGACAAGCATGATACGATCGGTATTGATGCGGTGGCTATGTGTGTAAATGATATTGCATGCTCCGGTGGAGAGCCTTTGTTCTTCCTTGATTATATTGCATGTGGTAAAAATTATCCGGAAAAGATCGCTACGATCGTTAAAGGTGTGGCAGAAGGCTGTATCCAGTCTGAATGTGCATTGGTAGGCGGTGAGACAGCAGAGCATCCGGGACTGATGGAAGAGGATGAATACGATCTGGCAGGATTTGCTGTCGGCGTAGTGGATAAAAAGGATCTGATCAACGGATCTGATATGAAGCCGGGTGATGTTCTGATCGGCATGGCAAGTTCAGGTGTACATAGCAACGGATTCTCTTTAGTCCGTAAAGTATTTGAAATGACAAAGGAAAGCCTTGATACATATTATGATGAACTGGGCAAGACACTTGGCGAAGCCCTTTTGGCACCGACCAGAATTTATGTAAAAGCACTGAAAGCGGTAAAAAATGCCGGTGTTAAGGTAAAGGGCTGCAGCCACATCACAGGCGGCGGTTTCTATGAAAATATTCCGAGAATGCTTCCGGACGGCGTACGTGCGGTTGTCAAGAAGGACAGCTACGAAGTACCGGCTATTTTCAAACTTATGCAGAAAACAGGCGATATTGAGGAACAGATGATGTACAACACCTACAACATGGGTATCGGTATGGTTGTTGCGGTAGATCCTGCTGATGTGGAGAAAACAATGGCAGCAATGAAAGAAGCCGGCGATACACCATATATCATCGGTCAGATCGAAGCGGGAGAAAAAGGAGTTACCTTATGTTAAACGTAGTAGTCTGTGTATCGGGCGGCGGTACGAACCTGCAGGCAATCTTAGATGCAGTGGAAAGCGGTAAGATCACCAACACACGTATTGCGGGTGTGATCAGTAATAATGCAGGTGCTTATGCGCTGGAGCGTGCAAAAGCAAAAAATGTACCGGCTGTCTGCATTTCTCCAAAGGAGTATGAAACAAGAGAAGCATTTAACCGGGCACTGCTGCAGGGCGTGGATGAGCTGAAGCCGGATCTGATCGTTTTAGCGGGATTCCTTGTAAATATCCCGGCTGAAATGGTGCAGGCTTACCGGGGCAGGATCATCAATATCCATCCGTCTCTGATCCCTTCTTTCTGCGGCAAAGGCTATTATGGGCTGAAGGTGCATGAAGGCGTGCTTGCGCGTGGAGTCAAGGTGACGGGTGCGACCGTGCATTTTGTGGATGAAGGGACGGATACAGGTCCGATCATCTGTCAGAAGGCGGTCTGTGTAAAGCAGGATGATACGCCGAAAGTATTGCAGCAGCGTGTCATGGAAGAAGCGGAATGGCAGCTTCTGCCACAGGCGATCGACTGGATCGCAAACGGCAGAGTACAGATACAGGACGGAAAAGTGTTTATAAAATAACGGGAGGCAGCAATGAAAGTTTTAATTGTTGGAAGCGGCGGCAGAGAGCATGCGATCGCAGCAAGCGTCGCAAAAAGTGATAAAGTGGATAAGATCTATTGTGCACCGGGCAATGCAGGAATCGCACAGCTTGCAGAGTGTGTGGCGATCGGGGCAATGGAGTTTGATAAACTGGTTGCATTTGCAAAAGAAAAAGAGATCGATCTTGTGATCGTCGGTATGGATGATCCGCTGGTAGGCGGTCTTGTGGATGAGATGGAAAAGGCAGGTATCCGCACATTCGGTCCTCGTAAAAATGCAGCGATCCTGGAAGGTAGTAAGGCATTCTCCAAGGATCTGATGAAAAAATACGATATCCCGACAGCAGCGTACGAAACCTTCGATGATCCGAAGGCAGCACTTGCTTATCTGGAGACGGCTGAGTATCCGATCGTCTTAAAAGCAGACGGCCTGGCACTCGGTAAGGGTGTTCTGATCTGTAATACAAAGCAGGAAGCCATAGATGGTGTGAAAGAGATCATGGAGGATAAGAAATTCGGTTCTGCCGGCAATCGCATGGTAGTAGAGGAATTTATGACAGGGCGCGAGGTATCTGTTCTTTCCTTCGTAGACGGTAATACGATCCAGATCATGTCAAGCGCGCAGGATCACAAGCGTGCCAAGGACGGTGATCAGGGCTTAAATACAGGCGGTATGGGAACCTTCTCCCCGAGCCCGTTCTATACAGAGGAAGTGGATGAGTTCTGCCACAAATATATCTTCCAGAAGACGGTAGATGCTATGAAGGCAGAAGGCAGAGAATTCAAGGGCGTTATCTTTTTCGGGCTGATGCTGACAGAAAAAGGCCCGAAGGTGCTGGAATACAATGCAAGATTCGGCGATCCGGAAGCACAGGTCGTTCTGCCGCGTATGAAGAACGATATCATTGATGTATGCAATGCCTGCATCGACGGTACACTGGATCAGATCAAGGTAGAATTTGAAGACAATGCAGCGGTCTGTGTGGTACTGGCATCCGATGGGTATCCGGTTTCTTACGAAAAGGGACTTCCGATCGAAGGACTGGAGGCATTTGACGGAAAGGACGATTATTTCTGCTTCCACGCAGGCACAAAGCTTGCAGATGGCAGGATCGTGACAAACGGCGGTCGTGTACTTGGCATCACGGCTAAGGGCAATGATTTGAAAGAGGCAAGAAAGAAAGCATATGAAGCGACCGAATGGGTTTCATTTGCTAATAAATATATGCGGCATGACATCGGAAAGGCAATCGATGAAGCATAACAAAAAGAAGCAGGATTTCCTGCTTCTTTTCATAGGGATCATCTGTCTGATCGTGTTTGTAATATGCGCCGTTTCCCTATTGCGCTATTACAGGGATTACAGGCAGGAAAAAAGCATGGATGAAGAACTGCGTGAGCTTGGCAGACAGGTGCAGACGGAAGCGGCAGAGAATAATCAGGGGAATGCAAAAGATGAGGATCAGGATGAGCAGGAATTTCCGCAGATCAATGCATCTGTCTACCGGGAGAAAAACGAAGATTATGTGGCTTATCTGTATATCCCGGATACAGAGATCGAATATCCTGTTGTGCAGCGGAATAACAGCTATTATCTGAATCATAATTTTTATGGGGAGAAGAATGCACACGGAACGATCTTTTTAGATGAAAGCTGTAGCACGGAAGATCCGGTACTGTTGTTGCACGGACATCATATGAAGGACGGTACGATGTTTGGCGGCCTGAAACAGTATAGGGACAAGGCGTTCAGACAGGCGCACAGCGAGATCTTGCTGGATATGGGGGAAGGCTTTGACGCATACGAAGTATTTGCCATTCTGCAGATCGATCTGACAAAAGAAGATTACTTTGCTTATGAGGAGATTCCAAAGGATGCGGACAGCCTGACTGCATATCTGAAACAGATCCGCAAACATGCGGTATGGTATGAGCAGCCGGGGAATGAAGATAAGCTGCTTTTGTTATCCACCTGTGCCTATGGCTCGGAGGACGAACGGATGGTAGTAGCGGCTTATAAAAAGTAAGAAAATATGGAACCGGAATGGAGCGGTGGACTTATAGAAAATGTCTGCCGCTTTTTTGGTATACAATTCACAAAGCAAAGCTATAAATGCGTAAAACAAAGATAAGAATGCGATAAAGATTTGCCGGACAAAAGGAAAGGATGTTGCAAGAACCTATAAAATATTATATTATGTAAAGCAATAATGGGTGGATTATATCCGCGTGTAAAACAGGCACATATCGACCCGGATCAGAAATAAAAAACAGGGATAAAACAGGAGTTATGCGGGATATGAAGAGAAATGAATATTTCACTGAGGCAGAGATCAAAGAACAGAAAAAGAGGAGAAAAATAGGCAGACGGGCCATGGCACTTCTGTTGGCAGGCATGATGCTGTTTTCCAATATACCGTCCAATGTAAGTGCGGTATCGGATAATGATATCAGTATGCTGCCGGATGCGATGGTGCAGACGGAAGATACGGATACAACTGCAGATGCTACAGAGGGGAAGACTGTAACTATGACAGGCGCAGCAGAGCAGCCGGCAGCTGCTGCAGAAGACCGGAATGCAGGAGAGGAAAGCAAACCGGTTGCGGTGGATGCGGCAACGGATATTGAAGCAGACAAGGCAGGCAGTGCAGATATTTTTGACAATACAACGATCACACTGGATAAGCTGACATTGAAGGCGACCTATTCAGATGGAAAAGGCGGTAGTGTTGTAGAAGAATTGACAGAAAACGGTACATTTAATCTGCCATACAACGCGGATATCAATATGCGACTGGATTTCAAGCTGGGAAACGGAACAGCGGTCAATAAGGATACTGCTTATATTTATAAGCTCCCTGATACGATCCGCGTTGATGTAGAGGCCGATCATAAGCTGGCTGATCATAACGGCAAGTCCATTGGTACTGTTCATATTGCGAAAGACGGAACATTGTCCTTCCGGTTTGATACGGATGCGATCGGATCCAATACCAATGTTAACTTTTATGTACAGTTTGAAGGCGGCTTTTCGGAATCCCTGCAGGAAGAGGGAAAGACAGAGAATATTGCGTTTCCAACTGCTACAGGTGATTTTAAATTCACGGTAAATACAACAGATAAAACGGATGATGATAAAAAACCGGATCCGAAGGATGTCAGCATCAGCAAATATGGCAGCAAGATCGTTAATATCAACGGAAATTATATTGAATGGACGGTAGAGCTCGGTCAGGAAGGCAGAACATCACTGGATGGTGTGATCACGGATAATCTGCCGACAGGACTTACTTATGCGGAGATTCCAGGGTATCCCCAGCTGACAGACAGTACAGGTGGAACGATTACAACGACAGCGAAAAACGGAGACAGCAGTATTGATATTAAGGTAGCGGGAGTTACCTCCCATTATCATGCAAAGGTAAAATTCTGTACCTATTATGATAAGAGTATTTTTGGTGGTACGATCAATGACAGTACAACAGCGTTGGTGGACAATACGGCGGCATTTAACCCGGATGATGATACGGATAAGGGTGTCAGCAACAAAGGAACCGTATCCATTAAACCGGATATGCTGAAAAAGACGGGAAGCAGCATTGCAGCAGATGGTACGATCGAGTGGACTGTAATTATAAATGCAGAGAATCTGGATATTCAGGGAACTTCTTATTTGGATAATGTGGAAACCGGACAGGAGCTTGTTGAGGATTCCATCCAGATCACGCCGGCGGATCCTAGTGTTAGTGTTAACGAAAAAAACACAAACGGGTTTAAAGTGGGAATCAAGGCAGGAAATCCTTATGAAAAAACCGTTACGATCAAGTATAAAACGAAGGTAACAGATTTTTCGCAGGGCAGCTACAAAAATACCGGTAAACTGCAGGGTGGCGTCGTATACGATGTAACAACAAGTGCCACCGTACCGGGCTACAATCTGTTGAAAAAGAGTTTTAAGGATTTTAATAAGATCACCAATACCTTTACATGGGAGATCGTGGTTAACGAGGAAGGCAAGACACTGGAAAATGTCACTGTGACAGATACATTCCGGGCAGGAAACGGCACGAACAAGGTTTCCGGTTCAGATCATGAAATGGCATTTGTCAGCGCATCCGAGGCACTGGATGCTTCTTCTGATGCGGAAAACGGTAAGCTTGTCTTTAAATTTGACAAGCTGGATGCAAAAAAGGTCATCACGATCGTGACGAAGGTGAAGGATCCGACCGCATTTGATGCAAGCAGCTGGTCGTTATTTGAAAATAAAGCATCCATGACCAGTGATATGAATACAACTCCAATTGATTCGACTGCACAGACATGGCAGCAGATCAAAAAGCCGGATATCCTGGCGAAAGACGGTAAGATGAACGGAGACGGTACGATCACATGGACGCTTCAGGTAACAAATCCGAAGCTGACGGTGAAAGGTGCGGAAATTACGGATGTATTGCCGGCCGGACAGGAATATGTGGATGGCAGTATGCGTCTGCAGAACCCATACTATGATGCAAATCCGGTATCTGTGACACCGACGGTCACAGTGGATCCGACAACGGGGATCCAGAGCCTGAAATATATCTTTGCTCTGACGGAACCGGTGCAGGCGGGATTTTTCCGGAAAGATTTCTGGATCTGCTATGAAACGAAGACGACAAGCTCTGATGATGCGACAGCTTCCAGGTCCTATGAAAATGACGCAAAGATCAGGCTGGATTTTGAAGGAGATATTTCGGTTACAGATGATGCCAGGAAAAAACTGACCGGTGAGACCGGTGGTGTGCTGGAAAAAGTATATGACTATAAAGCGGGTAACCAGTATGTAGACTGGAGCGTTAAGATCAATGAAGGACATTATGATATGTCGGCAGTGGCTGATCCGGTCATTACCGATCAGCTCCCTTCTTATTTTGATTATGTCAGTGGTAAATTATATAAAGTTACAAAAGTAAAGAGCGGAAATGACACACAGGTAACGGAGACGGAAGTTTCGGCGGTTATTGCTGTTATGAACGGAAAGATCACGGTTCAGCTGCCGAATATCGGTTCCGATGAGTATGTCTTTAAATTCCGTACCCAGTTTAACTGTCTGGCAGCAGAACTGAGCGGAAAGACGATCGCCAATACGGTAAAATTTACCGGAACCGGAAAGAATGTGTCAGATACGAGTGATACGATCAAAAACGTATCCTTCAGTTCCTCTTCCGCAGGTGCGGTTACAAAGCATGAGATCCGTGTCAAAAAGATTGATAAGGGCACGGGTGACCCACTTGCAGGTGCGGTCTTTAAACTGTATCTGGATGGCAGTAATATCTGTATCGGTGAGGCAACATCAGGAAAGGATGGATATGCGGTATTTAAAGACCTGAATATGCTTACCGGTTATGATCTAAAGCTGGTAGAGTTCCAGACACCGGACGGTTATACCTATATCAATCCGGGAAATGGACAAGGATCTGCGGAAACGGTGATTACAGACTATGATGATGTGAATCTGAAAACTGATTCCAATGGTACAAAGTATTACGAAATCGAAATTGAGAATTATAAACCGGCAACACCAAGGGGAAGCGCACTGATCGAGAAAAAAGATGCAGTGTCAGGAGTAGTGCTTGCAGGGGTGGAATTTGGACTGTATACAGATGCAACCTGTGCGGAAGATAAACTGGTAGCAAAACATGTAACATCAAGTAGCGGAATTGTTACATTTTCAAATCTGGATATTGGAAAAACCTATTACTTAAAGGAAATTACACCGCTTCCGGGCTACAAGGCCGGCAATACGATCTACCAGATCGATGTAAAGACAGCAACAGAGACAGCATATTGTGTATTAGGCGGTACGCCGGGCACACCACAAAGCAGTGCCTATGAGATTACCAATGAGAAGGCAAAAGCAAGTCTGACACTGACAAAGACAGAGAAGGATTCAGATCCGGTTGTATCTTTGGAAAATGCAGAATTCAGTATTTATCGTGATGCAGACTGCTCTGACCGTATGGATACAAAGACGACAGATGTAAATGGTAAACTGACTTTTACAGATCTGGAGCCTGGAACGACTTATTATTACAGGGAAACAAAGGCACCGGACGGATATGTACTCGATACAACCGTGCGCAAGATCACGATCGGAACCGGAACAGAAAATGCAGATGTGGCAGAGACGGTAACGGTTACCAATGAAAAGGCGATCGGAGATATTGTGATCAAAAAAGTGGATGATTCTACGGTAGCGGTTCCGTTGGATGGTGTTGTATTCCGTCTGTTACAGGAGAATAGTACGCCTTATTTGAAAGCGGGCGCGGTCTATGAGGTGACCAGTGATGAAAACGGTTATGCCAGATTCAAGGATATTCCATTTGGTAAATATCTGGTAGAAGAGGTAACCGGAAAAACAGGATATCAAGTAAGCGCAACAAATGCAGCAATCACAGTGGATATCGTCGGTGACAACAATCTGACGATCATAAACAAACGATATAAATGCGATATCTGTCTGAAGAAAATAGAAAAAATAGGAGCGAACGTTGTACCACTGGCAGGCGCTGAGATCGGACTCTTTACAAAGGATGGTGCGAGAATAAAGGTCGGTACTACCGGAAGCGACGGTACGGTGACCTTTACAGATATTGCCTATGGTAACTATTATCTGCAGGAGCTGAAAGCACCGGCAGGTTATAAGCTGTCAACAACTAAAGTGGATATTACGGCAGATGAGATCCAAACAAGAGCAGGAAAGACACTGGATAAGGGTACCTTAATCAATGAAAAACAGAAAGGGCAGATCTGTCTGATGAAGACAGATGATGCAGGCGCAGCACTTTCCGGTGCTGAGTTTACCTTATATGATGAAAATATGGTTGCCCTGAAGACCGGCAAGACAATGACGGCGGCAGAAGCTTCCGCCATGGGTTCAGGTGCTGCAGAGGGCCAGCTGTATTTCAAAGATCTTACTTACGGAACTTATTATGTACAGGAAACAAAAGCACCGGATACGCCGGATACTTCCATTGTCTACCAGAGAGATAATCAGGTTTACAAGGTAGTCGTGGATTCGGATGCACCTGTAACAAAATACACAGATGCAGACGGTAATCAGCAGAATCTGACCATTCAGAATAAAAGATTAAGTACAACACCGCCACTTGTCAGCTTTAAATTATTGAAAATAAGTTCTGAGTCAAAAGCAGTTAAAATAGTACTTGCGGATGCAGTATTTGAGCTTTATAAGAATGGTGTGCCAACAGGCATCACTGCTGTGACAAACAGTCAAGGTATCGCTTACTTTAAACGGATCAGTGTGGAGGCAGATGCAGACGATACCAGCTATTCGATCGTAGAAACGACAGCACCGGCGGGCTATAAGACACCAACCGCTGCAGATCAGATCCTGATTGCAAAAAGCAAGAGTGATCTGACTAGATATGAAGATGCCAATGCGACGCCTAAGACAGAAGATAAAATTGTCTGGGCGGGAGATTATAAACTGACTGCAACAGATGAAACAAGCGCTACGATCCAAAATACCCCGATAAAGGGTAAGATCTGGGTAACCAAGACAGGTGCGAGTGCTGCAACGCTTCTGAAAGATGCTGAATTTACATTATATAAAGCGGATCAGACAACAAAGGTAGTGATCACGGGACTGACCAATCCGGCAAAGACGAACGAGAAGGGAATTGCCGTGTTTGAGAATCTACCTTGTGGTACATATTATCTGAAAGAAACGGGAGCGCCGGATGGCTACAGTGTGGATACGACCATGCAGAAGATCGTCATCAGTGACGATACGCTGCACAGTATAACAGTGAAGGATACAAAACTCAGTCTGACAGTCAGCAAAAAGGCAGTTGGCGGAGCGATAGAAGTACCGGGCGCTTCCTTTACGATCACAGAAAAGGATGATCCGACCGTTGTGCTGGACAGCTGGGTAAGTACAGACCGTGCCCATATTGTGACGACAGAGAAAATGACGACAGGAAAGCATTATATACTGTCCGAAACAAAAGCACCGGCGGGATATACTTATACAAATGATATTGAATTTGCATTTGAGATGGATGGCAGTCTCCGGTTGATCACGACGGCCGAGAAAAACGGACAGACGATCACAGTCAGAGATGCACCATTGCTGCTTCGGATCAGTAAGCAGGATAGTGTGACAAATAAAAATCTGGCAGGGGCGCTTCTGGGTATTTATGATGAAGATGATGCACTTGTGACCAGCTTTACAACAAACACGAGTGTTTACCAATTACCTGCAGGTATTCTGGAGGCTCCGAAAACAGGCTACAAGGAATATACCTTAAAAGAAATCTCAGCACCGGACGGCTACGAAATCGCAGCGGATATCCGTTTTGCGGTAGCTGCGGACGGAAAGATCTATACGGTTACAAAGGATGCGGCAAATCAGAATGTATATACCTTACACGCTGACAGCACATTGACAATGCTGGACGTGGAAAAGAAAGACATTTACATCAGAAAACTGGATGCAGAGACAGGAAAGGATATTGCGGGAGCAGCTTTTGTGCTTTATAAGGATACAGTAGCCGATCCGAACAGGATTGCGGAATGGACATCAGACGGAACCCCGCACAAGCTTGCTGCAGGCTTATTCTCAGCAGGTACGGATTATTATCTGAAAGAAGTAGGGGCACCGACCGGATATCGAAGCGCAGTGATGATCAAGTTCCGTGTGGAAAGTACAAAGAAGATCGTGATTCTGGAAGGAAATTCCAATAATATCAATGGTGACAGGGATACATTACTGGTGCGTGATGAACCGATCAAATTATATCTGCGCAAGCAGAATGCGTTTGGTACACTTCTGCCCGGTGCAGTGCTGAAGCTGGCAGAATATGACGCATCACAGCCGGATCAGATGGGGACTGTCATTCTGGATGCTTATAAAACAGATGGCAGCGTGTACAGTGTGCCTTCTGCACAGCTGAAACTGGGAACAACCTATATTTTAAGGGAACTTTCCGCACCGGATGGCTTCAAGAAGGCAGATGACATCATTTTTACGGTCAACGATAATGGTAGTATTACAAGAGCAGATAATGTCAAAGTAGTCAACAATATGATCGTTATGGAAGACGATGAAGCAGGTCTTGGTATCGGTAAAAAGGATCTGGGATCCGATATCGGACTGGCGGGCTCCAGACTGCAGCTTACAAGCAGTGACGATCCACATTTTACACCGATCACCTGGGTCAGTGACGGAACGGTAAAAACATGGGATATTCTTTCCTTTACACCGGGCTGTACCTACACCCTGACAGAGCTTTCCGCACCGCAGGGCTATGCGTATGCAGATCCGATCACCTTTACGATCGGGGCAGCGGATCATAAGATCTATATTGACGGACAGGAGGCAGCCAACCGGACTGTTTATATCAAAGATGGAAAGCTGGCACTGACAGTCAGTAAGCAGGCAACAGGCGGCAGCAGTGAGCTGGCAGGTGCGAAATTTGAAATTTTAGACGAAAGCGGTACTGTTGTTACTATATTTACTACAGAGGAAGCAGCAACAAGCGTGGATACTTCCGCGCTGACAGCACCGGCTGCGGGATATCTGGAGTATATACTGCATGAAGTGACAGCACCGGATGGTTATGAACTGGCGGATGATATCCGATTCGCATATGACAGGGACGGTAAGCTTTATCTGGTGACAGAAGAAAACGGTACAAAGATCTATACAGAGAAAAAGGATCTGAAACTGACAGTTTATGATATGCCGAAGTTCTGCGTGCAGAAGGTAGATGCAGAAGGTAATGCACTGGAAGGCGCTGTATTAGAGATCACAACGCAGGAGGATGACGGCTTTACACCGATCCGCTTTACAACAACGAAAGATAAGTACTATCCACAGGGATTGAAAGCAGATGTGACTTATGTATTGTCAGAGATCACACCGCCACAGGGCTACAGCGTGGCAGAGCCGGTCAGCTTTGTACTCAAAGCGGATGGCAGTGTCTGCATAGACGGTGTTACGGCAACGGATGGCAGGCAGGTGACTATGGTAGATAAGGCAGTTACGGTTTATGTGGCAAAGAAAGACCTGAGTACCAAGAAATCATTGAAAGGTGCAAAACTGGCGATTAAAAATGAAGCAGGAGAAACGCTGTACAGCTTTGTATCAGAAAAAGAAAAAACAACAATACCGGGCAGTATCTTTGCGGTTCCGACGGATCAGAACTATGCATATTACAGCTTATGTGAGCTGGAAGCACCGGAAGGCTATGGACTGGCAGAATCGGTTGATTTTGCGATCAACCGAAGCGGACAGTTATATCTGGTAGAGACAGACGGTGCAGACAAAAAATATACGGAATTGACCGATCATGTACTGACAATGTATGATATGGCGCAGCTTTCTGTCAGCAAAAAGACAGAAAACGGCAAGTATCTGAAAGGCGCAACACTGAAGATCACAGCGGAGAAGGATACATCCTTTGAAGCGATCACGATCAAGACAGACGGGAAACCGGCATATTATGACAGCAGCAGATTTACAGCAGGAACGACCTATGTGGTTTCCGAAACAAAAGCACCAAAGGGATATAGTTATGCCACAGATGTGAAGTTCAAACTGGATCAGGATGGCAATGTATATGTAAACGGTAAGAAGAGCAAAGATAAGTCAATTATTATGACCGATGAAAAGATTCAGGTTAAGGTGGCAAAGAAGGACGAAAATTCTCATAAGCATCTGGAAAATGCAGAGCTTGCAGTGAAGGATGCGGATGGAAAGGTTCTGTACACCTTTACTTCCAAGAGTAAAAATGTGACACTGCCTGCCAAGATCTTTACCGCGCCGCAGGATGAAAAATATACCTATTATACATTGACAGAGGTAAAAGCGCCGGAAGGTTATGAACTGGCAAAGGATATCCAGTTTGCAATTGACAAAAACGGTACGTTGTATATCAGAAATGCAAAGGGTAACTATAAGAAGGCAAAGAATGGACTACTGACCATGTATGACAGCCCGACCTTTACTTCATCAACGAGCATAACAACGACCGGAAGTGGCAATAAAGTGCCGAAAACCGGAGATCAGACCCCACTTGGACTGCTCCTTGCACTTTGCGGTCTGTCATTAGCGGGCATGATCAGTGCGTTCTCAGCATTGCTTTGCAGAAGACGCCGGGTGAACCGGATCGAAAAGAGATAGCGGGATATAGGGGAAGAATAAAAGCATAATGACCGGGAAAACCGGATAAAGGAAGCGCAGGATCAGACAGATCCTGCGCTTCCTGTTTTTTGCCTGTCAATCACAAGATGTGGCATAATTAAGCAAAAATTCAGAATTTGTCTACTATATTTTGGTTGACGATTATAGAGGCGGATAGTATGATAAAAAAGAGATATTTTGCAAATTTTACATGCTTTTTGACGGATAAAGGAATGAGACGATGATACGATACAGTGTAAAGGGTAAAAAGGGCAGAAAAGTGGTTGCTTTTCTGGGTGTGACGGCACTTTCCGTGGCATTTCTGGCAATGCCTGTCATGGCAAAAGGAACAGGAACCGTAACAGGAACGGGTGTGAATGTGAGAAAAAGTGCAGGCACAGCTGCCGAAAAAGTTACGACTGTTACAACGGGAGATCAGCTCCGTGTGACCGGATCAAAAAAGGACAGCACAGGAAAAAAGTGGTATAAGGTTACATTTACACAAAACGGAACGAATTATACCGGATACATAATATCGAATTATGTAAACTATAAAAAGGATGCGGCAACACCGGATCAGACAACGGCAAACCAGGCTGCAGCAGCGCAGACGGACGGTTCCACGACTGTATTGGATGTGTCCGGTATTGCAAAGGATATAAAGCAGAATACAACGAATCAGACAAATACGGGAAATACACAGAATAACAACGCAGGCACAACAAATCAGACGACAGCAGCAAAGAAAACCGGTGCGATCCAGGGGGATTATGTCAGAATCCGTAAAAAACCGGTAGCCGGAACTGTAGTCTGCCAGCTGATGAAAAATACGGATGTAACGGTAAAAGGCAGTAAAAAGGGATCAGATGGCTACATATGGTATAAGATTTCTTTTAAATACGGCGGGAAGAAAAAAACAGGTTATGTCAGAAGTGATCTGTTGAAGGTCAATGAGACAAAGCAGGAGAAGGCGGCGGATCCTGCGCAGTCTGGTGCAGAGCCGGCGAATACAAACGGTACGGATCAGTCAACGGTTACATCACTGACGGATGCGGAATTTGAAAGCTATCTGACCGCGCAGGGATTTCCGGAAAGCTACAAGCAGCCGCTCAGACAACTGCATACGGCGCACCCGGAGTGGACATTTAAGGCTGTTCAGACAAATCTGGCGTGGAATGATGTAGTGGCAGCGGAAAGTGCGGTCGGAAAGAATCTGGTCAGCAAAAATGCGATCGTTTCCTGGAAATCTTTGGAAAGTACGGCATATAATCGAAAAAAGAATACATGGTACGGCTTTGACGGCGGCAGCTGGGTAGCAGCATCCACGGCACTGGTACAGTATTATCTGGATCCGAGAAATTTTCTGGGCGAAACATCTATATTCCAGTTTGAATCACTGGAATATGAGGACTATCAGAATGTAGAGGGGCTTAAAGCTCTGCTGGCAGGTTCTTTTATGAACGGTGACTATACAGAACCGGATGGTTCTGTACGGAACTATGCAGATGCGTTTATTGAGATTGGCCGGCAGGTGGGGGTCAGCCCGTATCATTTGGCAGCCAGATGCTATCAGGAGCAGGGAAAAGGCAAGAGTGACAGTATTAAAGGAACCGTTGAGGGATTTGAAAGTATATTTAACTATTATAATATCGGTGCCTATGCATCCGGCGGAAATTCGCCGACCAGACAGGGACTGATCTATGCATCCGGTCAGACAAGCGGTGCTAATAATTATGAGCGCCCATGGAACACGAGGTATAAATCACTTTTGGGTGGGGCTGAGTATGTTGCACAGAAATATGTAAAGGTAAAACAGAATACACTATACTTCCAGAAGTTTAATGTGGTAAACACAAAAAATGGTCTGTATAAGCATCAGTATATGACAAATGTGCAGGCTGCAGCCAGTGAAGCGCAAAAGATGAGTAAGGCATGTCAGGCAGGAGACCGGCTTGTATTTTATATTCCGGTATATACGGGAATGCCTGAAACTGCCTGTGTAAAACCAACCGATAACAAGAATCCGAATAACTATCTGGCAACACTTGCCGTAACAGATCAGGAGCTGACACCGGTATTTGATCCGGAAACAGAATATTATGATCTGACGGTCAAGAAAAAGGTAAAGACGGCAGAAATCACGGCAACGGCTGTTGCAGCGTCTTCCGAAATCAGCGGAACAGGTACTTATGATCTGGAACGTGGCGAGAACGTATTTACGATTACGTGCACGGCACAGACGGGTGAGGTAAAAACATATACGATTCATATTATAAGAAAATAAACCGGAAAAAGTAAAATGAGAAGGGAAGCGTACTATATGAGACAAAAACTGGGGAGAATCTTATTGGGACTATCTGTTTTGACAGCAGCAATTCTGTATTTGCCGGCAGATATTTATGCAGCAGGTTCTGTCAGCGTAACGGCTGATAAAACGGATGTCGGTGTTTCGGACACGATCACGGTTTATATAAAAACTTCGGAGCCGGAGGATCCGTCTGTGGCACCGGAGATCTCCGTCACATACGATTCGGATAAGCTGGAGGTAACAGATTGTAATGTGGATTACGGCGGTGGCGGCGGACTTTTGACGATCACCGGAACCGATGCACAGATCACAATGAAGGCATTGGCTGCAGGCAGCGCATCAATCAGTGCGGAAGCGGTCATAGATGATGATGGAAATAATCCGGCAACAGGCAGTACCAGCGTTGTGGTTGGCGGTAATACAGCTACGGATCTTTCCTCTGATGCGACACTCAGAGCTCTTACGGTCAGCCCAGGCAGTCTGTCACCGGCTTTTACACCGCAGGGAACGGAATACACAATAGAAGTGGATGACTCTGTAACGGATATTACAGTCAGCGGTGGCGTGACGGATGAAAAGGCACAGATCACGGCAGCAAGCGGTTTTAAAAATCTGAAATCAGGTACAAATGAGGCAGTCATTACCGTAACGGCGGAAGACGGCTCCACCATGACCTATCATTTTACGATCACACGAGGCGGTACAGCTGATGAAACAGATGCCGAAGAAGCGGAGCCGGAACAGATGCAGCAGGCAGCTTCGGCTGATGGGCTTACATTTACGGCAGATGGCACGGATTATACGATCAGTGAGACTGTTTCGGATGAACAGCTTCCGGCAGACTGCAGCAAAACAGAGGTTTCTTACGGCGGACAGACCGTGGAAGGTGCGATCTGGCAGCCCGGCGGGCTCACCCTTTTATATGCTGAGAAAGCGGATGGAGAAGGAAGCTTCTTTATTTATGACAGCACGAAAAACAGTTTTCAGATCTTTGTGCAGATCATGGGGATCGAAAACCATTATATAGTACCGGTAGCACCGCAGGAAGCGGTTCCGGACGGGTTTACGGAAGAAAATCTGCAGTGGAACAACTCTTACCTGCCGGCATATCAGACGACAAAGGGCGATTCCACTCTGTCAGATGTATTTTATCTGTTTTATGCTTATAACAATGAAGGAAATGCGGCATTTTATCTGTATGATGTGGCAGAAGGCAGCTTCCAGCGATATTTTGCGATACAGGAAACTGCTGCTGTGACAGAACGGATGGAACAGAAACCGGTACTGATCATCGGAACACTTGCTTTTTTACTTGTCTGTGCCATTGTCGTGATCGTCAACCTGATCCTGCGTAACCGGGATCTGAAGCTGGATATGGAAGAGGAAGCTTTATACGGAGACGAGATGGAAGAAGAGAAGAAGAAAGACGAAAAGAAGCCAAAGAAGCAGATCGCAAAGAAACCAGCGGAGAAACCGGCAACAGAAAAACCGGTGAAGCAGGCTGTAAAGAAAGCAGAAGAAAAAACGGCAAAAACGGTGGCAGAGAAACCAGAAAAACGGGTTGTAAAGAAGACAGAAGAAAAGGCGGCAAAGCCAACAAAACAGGCGGAGAAGAAACCGGAAGAGAAACCGGCAAAGCAGGCATCTGCAAGAAAAACGGAGGCAGAGAAACCGGCATCGGCAGTTCCCGGACAGGTAAAACCGGAAGCAGCAAAAGAACCGGTTGTGAAAAAAGAAGTTACACCAAATGGTGTGACTTATACAACGGGGCAGATTCCGATCACGGTGGTGCAGCCGCCGAAGTCAGCAAAGCGCAGCCAGGTACCGATCTACACACTGGAGAGAGAACCTGTACCGCTGACGAGAGAAGCTCCGGCAGATCAGCTGGACGATGATTTTGAATTTGAATTTATTGATATTGATTCTTAGAGGGTCTTTCAGAAACATAGGCCGGAGCTGTCAGTATGGTTGACAAACTGTGAATACTGTTATAGACTGAATATAACAGAAGGTGATACACATGATAATAGAAATTGATTTTAACAGTGACGAAGCACTGTATATGCAGCTTCGGAATCAGATCATATTAGGCATTGCCACGTCCCAGTATCAGGAGGGAGAGGCGCTTCCGAGTGTCCGGTCTTTGGCGGATACGATCGGCATCAATATGCACACGGTAAATAAGGCATATTCTGTATTGAAACAGGAGGGCTTTGTCAAGGTTGACAGAAGACGCGGTGTTATAATAGCAGTTGATATTGACAAGCTGCAGGCAATGGAGATGATCCAGAAGGAATTGCGTGTTCTTCTGGCACAGGCAAGCTGTAAGAATATCTCGCGTGAAGAAATTCACGATATGATCGATACCATATATAATGAATATGGAGGAAAATAAAAATGGATTATACCGCTAAGGCAAAAACTGCTCTTGGACTTGCCGCATCTGCAGCAAGATCCATGGGTCAGAACTATATCGGGACAGAGCATATTTTACTGGGACTGATCAGACAGCAGACAGGAATGGCGGCTCAGGCATTATTGGTAAACGGAGTGGATGAGACAAAGCTTGTAGATCTGATCATGGAGCTGATCGCGCCGACAGGGCATCTGGAGCTGAAAGAACGGGAAGGCTATTCACCGCGTGCTCAGCAGGTGATCGGACTGGCATTTCAGATTGCGGAGCAGTATCATGCTTCCGCTGTCGGAACAGAGCATATTCTGATGGCGTTGATCCGGGAAGGAAGCAATGTAGCAGTCCGTATTTTAAGTACTATGGGAGTTTCCCTGCAGAAGCTTTATATCGATCTGCTTGTTTCCATGGGGAAAGATGGCAATCTGTATAAAGAAGATCTGCGTCAGCAGAAGCAGAAAACAAAAGTGCTGGAGCAGTACAGCCGTGATATGACAAAGCTGGCAGCGGAAGGAAAGCTGGATCCTGTGATCGGCAGAGATCAGGAGATCCTCAGACTGGTACAGATCCTTTCCAGACGGACAAAGAACAATCCATGCCTGATCGGTGAGCCGGGTGTTGGCAAAACAGCGATCGTAGAAGGTCTGGCACAGCGTATTGTACAGGGAGAAGTACCGGATACCGTCAAAAACAAGCGTGTCATGACACTGGATCTTTCCGGAATGGTGGCAGGCAGCAAATACAGAGGCGAATTTGAGGAACGTATTAAAAAGGTTATCAAAGAAGTGATCGATGATGGTAATATCATCCTCTTTCTGGATGAGATCCACACGATCATCGGTGCAGGCGGCGCGGAAGGTGCGATCGATGCGTCCAATATCTTAAAGCCGTCTCTGGCAAGAGGTGAGCTGCAGCTGATCGGTGCTACGACGATCGAGGAATACCGCAAATATATTGAAAAAGATGCTGCACTGGAGCGTCGTTTCCAGACGATCATGGTAGAAGAGCCTTCCTTAACGGAAGCTGTCCGTATTGTGATGGGTATCAAGCATAAATATGAAGAACATCATCATGTGACGATCACGCCGGAGGCTGTAGAGGCTGCGGTGAAATTGTCAGACCGTTATATCAATGACCGTAACCTGCCGGATAAGGCAATCGACCTGATCGATGAGGCAGCAGCGGCGCTGCGTCTGCAGGGACTGAAAATACCGGAAAACTGTATCAGGCTGCAGGAGCAGATCGATGAATTGAATATACAGATCGAGCGTTCCCTGAAATTTGATGATCTGGTAGAGGCGCATAAGGAACGTATGGAGCAGGAGAAGCTCATCAAAAAGCATACGCAGGCAATGCAGCGGTATGAGAAGAAGATGGAAGCAAAGAACAATCTCGTCACGGAAGATGAGATCGCAGCCGTGGTAGCCCAGTGGACAAAGATCCCGCTGAAAAAGCTGGAAGAGAAGGAAAGCGAGCGGCTTCTGAAGCTGGAAAAGATCCTGCATAAGCGTGTGATCGGACAGTCAGAAGCGGTAGAGGCTGTTGCCCGTGCAATGCGCCGTGGCAGAGTCGGTTTACAGGACCCGAAGAGACCGATCGGTTCCTTCCTGTTTTTGGGACCTACCGGTGTCGGTAAGACAGAGCTTTCCAAAGCACTTGCAGAGGCAATGTTCGGTTCGGAAAATGATCTGATCCGTGTAGATATGTCGGAATATATGGAGCCGCATTCCGTTGCAAAGATGATCGGTTCACCGCCGGGATATGTCGGACATGACGATGGCGGACAGCTGAGTGAGAAAATCAGACGGAATCCTTACAGTGTTGTTTTATTTGATGAAATTGAAAAAGCACATCCTGATGTATTTAATATTTTGCTGCAGGTGCTGGATGATGGACATATCACCGATTCCAAGGGACGCAAGGTCAGCTTTAAAAATGCCATTATCATCATGACAAGTAATGCGGGCGCTTCCCGTATCGTGGATCCGAAGAACCTCGGTTTTGCCACAAAGACGACAGAGCAGCAGGATTACCAGCGTATGAAAAACGGCGTCATGGAAGAAGTCAAGAGACTTTTCAAGCCGGAGTTCATCAACCGGATTGATGAGATCATGGTATTCCATCCGCTGAATAAGACAGAACTCAGAGAAATCGTGACACTGCTTTCCGCAAATCTGATCAAGAGATGCGACCGGCAGATGGGTATCACGCTTTCTATCAGCCAGACGCTCAAGAATCATCTGGTTGAAAAATATTGTGATGTAAAGATGGGCGCAAGGCCTTTGAAGCGTGCGATCCAGACTGTCATAGAGGATCCGCTGGCAGAAGAAATCCTGCAGGGCAGGATCAGGCAGGGCGATCATATCCTTGCGACAATACACAAAGAAAAAGTGGTATTTAAGCAAAGGCAAAACGCAAAAGAACTGGATTTATAAAGGCAAATGGTTTATACTGTTTACACAAAGTACTGCAAGACAATATTCGGGAGGACAAAAGAAAATGGCAGTGGTAAAAGAATTAATTCGTGAAGAATCAGACGGCAGCATCAGTTTCGGAAATTATACATTAGCACAGAAGGCAAAGCTGGAAGATTTTGAACATGCAGGAGATCTGTATAAGGTCAAAACATTCTCAACAATGACAAAACTGGAGAAAAACGGTCTGTTTTTATACGAATCCGTTCCGGGCACAAGCGTCAGTCACTTTCAGGAGACTGCAGACGGTGTATCCTTTGAGGTAGAAGGAGCAGACGATGCACAGCTGATCATCGGACTTTGCGACGATACACAGTATGAGGTATTTGTAGCAGGTAAGAGCGCCGGAAAGATGAATACAGGTCTTGGAGGCAAGCTGAATGTCAGTGTGGAGCTTGCCGGAATGGGCGAAGTAAATGTAAAGGTGGTAGAAGCATAAGCATGGCAAAAATGAAATCGGCTACGGTTTATTTCTGTCAGAATTGCGGCTATGAATCTTCCAAATGGATGGGGCAATGTCCGGGCTGTCGGGAGTGGAATACGCTTGTCGAAGAGGTCGTGACAAAGTCTTCTGGCGTCAGGGCAGTGCATATGGTGCAGCCGACAAGCCTGAATGATATCTCTATGGAAGAGGAAGATAAGCTCTTAACGCATATGAGTGAGCTTGACCGGGTGCTCGGTGGTGGCATCGTGCCGGGGCAGCTTACATTGGTTGGTGGAGATCCCGGCATCGGGAAATCCACCATTCTTTTACAAATGTGCCAGAATCTTGCGGCAGACGGCAGAAAAATTTTATACATATCAGGGGAGGAATCTCTTAAGCAGATCAAGATACGTGCAATGCGGATCGGCGAATTTACGGATCAGTTAAAGCTTCTGTGTGAAACAGATCTGGATACGGTAGAAGCAGTGATAAAGCAGGAAAAACCGGATATTGTCGTAATCGATTCTATCCAGACAATGTATGCGGAACGTGTGACCTCTGCACCGGGCAGCGTATCGCAGGTCAGAGAAGCAACAGCTGTTTTTCTGCGTCTTGCCAAGAGTATGCCTGTTGCAACATTTATTGTCGGGCATGTAACAAAGGAAGGTACGGTTGCGGGGCCGCGCGTACTGGAGCATATGGTAGATACGGTCTTATATTTTGAAGGAGACAGACATGCGTCCTATCGGATTTTACGGGGCGTGAAAAATCGTTTTGGCTCCACGGATGAGATCGGTGTGTTTGAAATGCGCAAGGAAGGTCTTTGCGAGGTGAAAAACCCGTCTGCTTATCTGCTAAGCGGCAGACCGAAAAATGCAAGCGGTTCTGTAGTTGCCTGTGCCATGGAGGGCACCAGACCGATGCTGATCGAGATTCAGGCACTTGTCTGTGATTCCAATTTCAATATTCCGCGCCGCCAGACAACAGGGGCGGATTTTAACAGAGTGAATCTCCTGATGGCGGTACTGGAAAAAAGACTGGGGCTTCGCATGGGACAGACCGATGCATATGTCAATCTGGCCGGTGGTATGCGGCTCTTAGAGCCTGCACTGGATCTGGGTATTGTGATGGCACTGGTGTCCAGCTTTAAAAATAAGGTTATTTCCGATCAAACGGTGATTTTCGGTGAGGTAGGTCTTTCAGGTGAGGTCCGTGCTGTCAATATGGCGCAGCAGCGTGTGCTGGAGGCACAGAAACTTGGATTTACGAAATGTATTCTGCCATTTGCAAATTTGGATGGACTGTCAGATATTCCGGAGAAAATGCGCATTGTTGGCGTTTCCAATGTAGCTGATGCAATAAATGAGCTGATTTGACTTATTTCGTCAATATATTTTAATTGCTTGCGCAATATAATTGTAGAAATAACTCTGAATACATCATATAATACAATCAGTCTAAGACATTAGACATGCTAATTAGCAATTTCCGGAAGAATTCCCCTTTTACACAAATAGGAGGCCTGGCGACTTTGTCGCTGGGTCTTTTGTTTTGTGGGAAAACCATACAGATTATGCAAAAGAATTTTACGATCAGATGAGTATGTGAAATATAAGACATACAGGAGTTTACCATAAAGCAGAACCGTAATTTGTAACCGGGTAGGATAGATCAGGGTATACAAAAGCAGGGAGGATATAAAAATGGATCTGTCTCAAAAACAAATAGCATATTATCATTTGCCGGGATTGTTTGAATTTTACGAATTATACAGTGTTTTTCTGCCGCTGTTTCGGGCACACAGAGAATACTTTTATGATTGGTGCAGGATCGGTTCGGTCTATGGAGCCCCGGCGGACTGCCTCTGGGGCGGTGGACGTACATCTTACGGCGAGCAGGATCCGCGGGCAGTGCTGGCATTGATGCAGGAATATGGTATTTCTGCCCGCCTGACCTTCAGCAATTCCTTGCTGAAAGAAGAACATCTGAAAGATCACAGATGTAATGCGCTCTGCCAGTTATTTGTAGAAGATAACGTGATGGAAAAATATAATGTTCAGAAGAATGACAGCATAGAAAACAGAAACGTACGTAATGGTATTATCATTTACTCCGATCTGTTGCTGCATTATTTACAGAAGCAATATCCGGGTTTCTATTTCGTATCTTCCACGACAAAGGTCCTGACAGATTTCAAGGAGCTTCTGCAGGAAGTCAACAGAGAGGAATTTCGATATGTTGTACCGGATTTCCGCCTGAATAAGCAGTTTGATAAGTGGAATACACTGACTGTAGACCAAAAAGATAAGATAGAATTTCTGTGCAATGAGTGCTGCCGGTTTGGCTGCAAAGACCGCAAAAGCTGTTATGAGACTGTCAGTCGGAAAAATCTGGGGGAAGCCATTCCTGATTATCCGTGCACTTCACCGGATGCGGCGGAAGGCTATCGATTTTCAAAAGCAATGGAAAATCCGGGATTTATCGGTATTGATGATATCCAATCTATTTATCTGCCGATGGGATTCTCTAATTTTAAGATCGAGGGGCGCGGACTTGGCAGTGCCATGCTGTTGGAATTCTTGCTATACTATATGACAAAGCCGGAATATCAGCTGAAAGTGCGGGAAGCTGTTTATCTGGATGCTATGCTGGATCTGTTTTGAAAGGGCTGTTTTTCACGGAAATAGCATTCATACAAAATTTAGAAATACTGTGAAAGAGTATGAAATCAAATACACGAATTGCAGATAAAAGACAGATGGCTCAAAAGCAAGTGAAATCGCAGCAGAAAAGAGTGAAAAACTAACTGGTGACTATTAAGTAAAAAATAATATGAAAAAAATAAAAAAATTCGTTGACAAGTTACCTGATTTAATAGTATACTAGCAAAGCGGGTTGAGAAATACCCGCAAAGTTATGGGATCTTAGCTCAGCTGGGAGAGCATCTGCCTTACAAGCAGAGGGTCATAGGTTCGAGCCCTATAGGTCCCATATATCCTGGCGAGATAGCTCAGTTGGCTAGAGCATACGGTTCATACCCGTAGTGTCGAGGGTTCGAATCCCCCTCTCGCTACTAAAAAGAATCCGAAAGGATTCTTTTTTGTTGTCCTTTTTTTTGCTTTTGCTTGTGTTTAAAATTCCGGGATGATAACATAAGATAAGAATGTTTTACGGAGGATCAAGAATGAAAAAGAAGAGATTTGTGGGAATGGGGATCCTGATGCTGTTTTGCATTTGCATGCTGTGGGGAAAGACAGTGCTTGCAGATCCGCTTGCAGCAGAGGAACAGGTTGCGGTTCATCTGACCGCGCAGGAAGAAAAAGAAGCGGAACAGAATGGCAAATCGGCAAAGCAGGCACTTAAACAGCAGGGGATTTCTATTGACAGCAATGGCTTCACAGGCTCCGAAACACTGGATAAGACCAATATCGTGACAAATGAGCTGGCATCAGCACCTTATTGTGCGACATTATCTGCCAGTGGCAATTTTGTTGTGGCACAGGTGTATTATGAGTTGTATGGCAGTGGTGATAAGATTATGTTTCAGGCATACAAACGATCAGGAAATACACTGGTAGCACAGGAGGGTACGAAAGGGATAGCAACCTATGATGCAAGTCATAAGGTGACCTGCAGTATGGATCTGTCAAGCTGTGATGATGATACTTACCGCATTATTTATTTCAGACCGAATCCCGCTTCCGGTTCAGGCAGTTATATTAGTTTTGCTTCCTATGTGGTAACCAAAACCGCAACAGGCTGCAGTTTAAAAGTACCGGCGGGAGAGCATGAGTTTGCATATTATAAAGATCTGGCAAATACGCTTGATCCGTCCCAATATGACGATATTCCATTGGAGTATTACACGACTTATACAGATAGCTTCTATTATGTCGGAAACAGCATGGATGCGATCAAACAGCAGGCGATAAGCCTGACAAGGAGCTGCACAACGGATGAGCAGAAAGTAAAAGTGATCCATGATTGGATTTGTAAACAGATTGCATATGATTATGAATATTTATATGGTGAAAATAAAGGCTATAAATACACCGCGGCGCCGTATTATGTATTTTCTGCAAAGACAGGTGTTTGTGCGGGTTACTCCAGACTAAACCAGGTGATGCTCACATCGCTGGGCATTCCCTGTATCAACATTATGGGCTACAGTGAATCGCCGCTTTCCGATACATACAGTCCATCCATCAATCATGAGTGGAACATGGCATATTTCGGTGGGGAATGGCATCTGCTTGATCTGACGTGGGACAGTTCGAATAAATATTATGGTTCTTCCGGCAAAGGTGAGGATGTGTTAAATCAGGATCCGGGATATACTTATTATGGAATCAGACCTTATATATTCGGCGTGTCCCATCATTCTATCAGTGATGAAAGAGATCAGCAGTACCATGTGGAAAGTATTCAGATTGTTAGTAATAATTCAAAAACAAAATTCAAATTGAATGACTCGTTTTCATCAGATTTTTCTTTGCAGGCGACAATGAGTGATGGAAGCACGGGATATGTACACGATACAAATATGGTCAGCTGCAGCGGTTATGACATGAGTAAATCCGGCAGACAGACGGTTACGGTATCTTACGGCGGCAAGAGAACAAGCTATCAGATCGTAGTCGGAGCCGAGGAGGCATGTGGGCATACTGTTACAACATGGGAAATTGTAAAACAGGCAAACTGTTATGCAGAGGGACTTCGCAGGCAGGTCTGCAAAAGCTGTGGCGAAGAGATTAGTAAAGAGCCGATCCCCGCAACGGGCAATCATAGTTATGGAGCATGGAAAGAAACAAAAGTACCGGCTTGTATCACAAAAGGGGAAGAAAGGCGGTACTGTCAGACAGCAGGCTGCGGCGCATATGAGAGCAGAGAGGTAGCGGAAACGGGAATACACAGCTATGGCGCATGGACAGTCGTGAAGCAGGCGACTTATGATGCTGCCGGAGAAGAACGGAGATACTGTCAAACAACTGGCTGTAGTGCATATGAAAGCCATGAGATCGCACAGTTAAGGAAAACGGAAACGGAAGACCAGAAAAAAGATGATCAGAAGGATAATACCGGTGATACAGGAAATCCGAATAACGGCGGCAAGAACAATGACGATAACCGGAACGATGATGACAGAGATGATAACGATGATGACAGAGATGATAGCGATGATGACAGAGACGATAACGGTGACGAGGACGATGATAATGAGACGGAAATGACTGAAGTTGTCAAGCTGGGAAAGGTATCATGTGTTGTAACGTTTGACACCGAAGAAAGAACTGCGGTTGTGACACAGGTTACGAAGAAATCAGTGACAAGCGTAACGATCCCTGATACAGTAACATACGCCGGTAAACCGTATAAAGTGACGGAAATCTCAGACAGGGCATTTTATAGCTGTAAGAAATTAAAAACAGTGATCATCGGTAAAAATGTAAAGAAGATTGGAAGCAAAGCATTTTATAATTGCAGGAATTTAAAGAAGATTACAGTAAAAACGAAGAAACTTGCAACAAAATCAGTTGGAGCAAAGGCATTTGGTAACACTGATAAAAAAGTAACAGTGAAAGTACCGGCTTCCAAGTATAAAACATATAAGAAACTTTTGGTGAAAAAGGGCATCAATAAAAAAGCAAAATTCAGAAAGTAAAATAAGGGCAGGTGCCACAGGCACCTGCCAAATAAAGAGGGGAGTATGAGATAAAACGTGCAATGCACGTGTTGTTGTTTGGCGAAGCTAATCACAAGCTGAAATTCTTCATATCGTCATTAACTTCTTTTGATGGTTCTAATCATAAAGGATAAATGTGAACAGAGTATGGGCAATTTCTAAGGAATTTATAAAATAATGAAAGAAATCCTAAACAAAAAGGGAAGAAAATGAAAACAGACAGGAGTATAGTTGTTTATGATATTAGATGTATCCAATTTGAGTCATGGCTTTGGAGACAGGGCAATTTTTAACAATGTATCTTTCCGCCTGTTAAAGGGCGAGCATATCGGACTTGTCGGCGCAAACGGGGAAGGCAAGTCTACTTTTATGAATATTGTGACAGGAAAGCTGCAGCCGGATGAGGGCAGCGTGGAATGGGCAAAAAATGTCAGAGTCGGGTATCTGGATCAGCATACTGTGCTGGAAAAGGGTATGACTATGCGGGATGTGTTAAAGTCGGCTTATTCTTTTTTGTTTGAAATGGAAGCAAGGATCACAGAGATCTGTGATCTGCTTGCAGAGGCAGATGAGACGCAGATGGCAGAGCTTTTGGAAGAAATGGGAACGCTGCAGGATCTTTTGGACAGTCATGATTTTTACGTGATCGACAGTAAGATCGAAGAGGTGGCAAGGGCATTTGATCTGTTGCAGCTTGATCTGGACAGAGATGTAACGGACCTTTCCGGCGGACAGCGTACCAAGCTCCTTCTGGCAAAGCTTCTTCTGGAAAAACCGGATATCCTGCTTTTGGATGAGCCGACCAACTACCTGGATGCCAATCATATTGTGTGGCTGAAACGCTATCTGCAGGAATATGAAAATGCTTTTATTCTGATCTCGCATGATATTCCATTCTTAAATGATGTCGTCAATCTGATCTATCATATGGAAAATCAGGAGCTGAACCGTTATGTCGGCAACTATGACAAGTTCCTTGAAGTATACGAAATGAAGAAGATGCAGTTAGAGGCTGCTTATAAAAAGCAGCAGAAGGAAATTGCGGATCTGAAGGACTTTGTGGCAAGAAACAAGGCGAATGTCGCAACAAGAAATATGGCGATGTCCCGTCAGAAGAAGCTCGACAAAATGGATGTGATCGAGCTGGCAAGAGAGAAGCCGAAGCCGGAATTTCATTTTAAGGAAGCAAGAACGCCGGGCAGAGTTTTATTTGAAACAACAGATCTGGTGATCGGATATGATAAGGAAAAACCGCTGTCTAAACCGATCAATCTGCGTATGGAGCGCGGTGAAAAGATTGCGGTTGTCGGAACAAACGGAATCGGAAAGACGACGTTCCTTAAGAGTGTGCTGGCACTGCTCCCTTCTTTAGAGGGAACAGTCGTGCAGGGAGATTATCTGGAGATCGGATATTTCGAGCAGGAGGTCACACCGGGCAACCAGTCCTGTATCGAGGAAATCTGGGAAACCTTTCCGGGCTATACCCAGTATGAAGTCCGTAGTGCGCTGGCAAAATGCGGGTTGACGACAAAGCACATTGAAAGTAAAGTGAGAGTGTTGAGCGGTGGTGAGCAGGCAAAGGTCAGATTGTGTAAATTGATAAACAGGGAAACCAATCTGCTTCTTTTGGACGAGCCGACCAATCATCTGGATGTGGATGCCAAGGAAGAACTGAAGCGTGCGCTTTCGGAATATAAGGGCTCTGTACTGCTTGTTTGTCATGAGCCTGAATTTTATGAAGGACTGGTAGATAAAATCTGGAATCTGGAAGAATATTCCAAGTTAATTCATTAATGGACAGATCTGTCACAATGGCAGATAAAAGTCAATAGGAGGTAATATATGCGAATCGGAATGGGCTATGACGTACATCGTCTGGCGGAAAATAGAAAAATGATCATTGGCGGTGTGGAGATCCCATATGAGAAAGGGCTTTTGGGACATTCGGATGCAGATGTCCTGCTGCACGCCATTATGGATGCCTTGCTCGGAGCAGCAGCACTGGGCGATATCGGAAAGCATTTCCCGGACACAGATCCGGCGTATGAAGGCATTTCCAGTATGAAGCTGTTGGAAAAGGTCGGACAGCTTTTGGAGGACAATCGGTATGTGATCGAAAATATTGACGCAACGATCATTGCACAGAAGCCGAAAATGCGTCCGTATATCGATACCATGCGGGAAAATATCGCAGGAGCACTTGGAATCGAGCTTTTTCAGGTCAATGTAAAGGCGACCACAGAGGAAGGACTTGGTTTTACGGGAGCAATGGAAGGAATCAGCTCACAGGCGATCTGTATGCTGCAGCGTCCGTCAGAGAGGTATGAACAGCAGGCAGCTTATGGTGACTGCGGTGGCTGTGGCGGCTGCCCACGCCGGTAAAACAGAAGTGGTTTGGCGTGCAAAAGAATATTTTCAGGCAGATGGGTTGTTTTTTATTCATGTCCGCGTATGATAATAATATCGTTTTGTTTCAGGATCAGATCCTTCTGCGGCAGAACGGAAAGTCCGTCCCTAAGGAGCAGGTAGACGTTAAATTGTTCGGTCTCTTCGAGTTCCTCGACTGTCTTTCCTGCATATTGCTTATCCACAAACAGTTCTGCGATTTCCCGGATATCTGCACGGTGGTAATCCAAAATGCCGCTCTTTCGCTGATGCTGTTCCACGAAACCGGCGCTGATGATACCGGTCGGGATCGCAACCGCACCGACACCGAGGTAGGCAATGCAGATTGCCATGATACGTCCCAGAGTCGTGACCGGATAAATATCACCGTAGCCAACGGTCAGAAGTGTTGACATGCTCCACCAGATACCGCTGAAAGCATTCCGGAAAACTGTGGGCTGTGCTTCATGTTCGACACTGTACATGCAGAGACTGCTGGCAAGCATCAGGATAAACACGATAAAGACGGAGGAGATGATCTGATTCCGCTTTTCATACAGAACGGTTGTGATAATGTTGAAAGAATCATATTTGGCGTTGAGCCGGAACAGATGAAAGATCCGCGTAACACGAAGCATACGGAAAATAACCGCAATATTGCAAAAAAATGGTGACCGTGATAAAGATATCAAAAAAACGGCTGATCCGGTTACTTTTATCGCCAATCTGTATGATGTTAAAGATTTTCTGTTTCATGGCATGTCCTTTCTGAAACTCCGATATACTCTATTGTAGCATGAAAACAGAGACTTGACAAAATGCATGTCATTTCATATCCTAATAGAAGAGTGAAAGAACGAAAACAGGCGTAGAACGGAAAGAGTATTTACCTCGGATTTGCCAGAGAGTGAATGCATTGGCTGAAAGCATTCATCAAATGAGAGGTAAAGAAGTGCGTCCGGGAGCCTGCCTGCTGAATCCAGTAAGCAGGCACGTATCATCTGCGTTAAAGATGCATAAGGGCTGGAATGAATTGTATCATTCCTTCAGTAGAGTGGAACCGCGGTGAAACGTCTCTATATATTAAATATATAGAGGCGTTTTATAGTGAGGAAGGTGTTACCATGGGTTTTATCAAAAATATAAAGGAAGAGATCAGGATCATCCGGGAGAGAGATCCGGCGATCCACTCTAATATGGAAGTCTTTCTGTATCCGAGTTTTAAGGTTATGCTGCATTATCGTATTGCACATAAGCTGTATTTAAACGGGCACTATTTCTGGGCAAGATGGGTGTCCCAGAGAGGCGTCCGAAAGACCGGTATCGAGATCCACCCGGGCGCACAGATCGGCAAAGGATTGTTTATCGACCATGGAAACGGTGTGATCATCGGAGAAACGGCGATCATCGGCGATAATGTAACGCTGTATCAGGGTGTGACGCTTGGCGGAACCGGTAAAGAACAGGGAAAAAGACATCCGACGATTGGTAATAATGTCATGATCAGTGCGGGCGCAAAAGTGCTCGGTTCCTTTACGATCGGAGATAACTCCAAGATCGGCGCAGGAAGCGTTGTTTTAGAGCCTGTACCGCCGAATTCGACGGTAGTCGGTGTTCCGGGCAGAGTAGTCAAGCGGAATAATGTTTCCCTGCCACAGGAAGAAATGGATCAGGTGCATCTGCCGGATCCGGTCAAGGAAGATCTGTCCATGCTCAGACAGAGTAATATCGCACTGACCAATAAACTGATAGAACTGGAAAATGAAGTAAAAGCACTCAGGAAAGGAGCTTTACATGAGGATTTATAATACGCTTACAAAAACAAAACAGGAATTTGTACCGATCGAAGAAGGAAAGGTCCGTATGTATGTCTGCGGTCCTACCGTATACAACCTGATCCATATCGGAAATGCACGTCCGATGATCGTATTTGATACGGTACGCCGCTATATGGAGCATAAAGGCTATGAGGTTAATTATGTATCCAACTTTACCGATGTGGACGATAAGATCATCAAAGCTGCGATCGAGGAAGGCGTAGATGCTTCCGTGATCAGCCAGCGTTATATCGCAGAATGTAAAAAGGATATGGCAGCCATGAATGTAAAGCCTGCCACTACACATCCGCTTGCCACGCAGGAAATTGGCGGTATGATCGATATGATAAAGACATTGATCGACAAAGGGCATGCTTATGTGGCAGCAGACGGAACTGTTTACTACAGAACAAGAAGCTTTAAGGATTATGGAAAGCTTTCCCATAAAAATATCGACGATTTAAGAGGCGGTAACAGAAGCCTTCTCGTATCCGGCGAGGATCAGAAGGAAGACCCGCTTGACTTTGTATTATGGAAGCCGAAAAAAGACGGCGAGCCATACTGGGAATCTCCATGGTGCGACGGTCGTCCGGGCTGGCATATCGAATGCTCCGTTATGAGCAAAAAATACCTCGGTGATGAGATCGATATTCATGCAGGCGGCGAAGATCTGATCTTCCCACATCATGAAAACGAGATCGCACAGTCGGAGGCATGCAACGGCAAGATCTTTGCAAGATACTGGATGCATAATGCGTTCCTGAACATCGACAATAAGAAGATGAGTAAATCACTCGGTAACTTCTTTACCGTACGTGATATCAGTGAAAAATACGATCTGCAGGTGCTTCGTTTCTTTATGCTTTCCGCACACTACAGAAGTCCGCTGAACTTCAGTGCGGAGCTGATGGAAGCTGCCAAGAACGGACTGGAGAGAATCCTGACCTGTGCCCAGAACCTGCAGTACAGATTAGAGCATGCGGCAAACAGCCACATGACAGAAGAAGAGAGCAGGCTTTATGAGCAGGCAGTAACTTATGTAAACCGTTTTGATGAAGCGATGGATGATGATTTCAATACGGCAGATGCCATTTCCGTTATCTTTGAACTGGTAAAATTCATCAACTCCAATACAGGGGAAGAAAGCTCCAAGGCATATTTACAGAATCTGTACGAAGAGCTGAAAATGCTGACAGATATTTGCGGTCTGCTCATTGAGCCGAAGCAGGAGCTTCTCGATGCAGATATTGAAAAGCTGATCCAGGAAAGACAGGATGCCAGAAAGCAGAAGAACTTTGCCCGTGCAGATGAGATCCGTAACGAGCTGCTGGAGAAGGGTATCGTGTTAGAGGATACCAGAGAAGGAGTAAAATGGAAGAGAGCATAAGTCTGCTTTCGCAGATCAAGGAAACATTTGCCTGTAAGGAAACGGATATCAGAACCTATTCGCCGATCACGCTTGCTTTTTTAGGCGACTGTATTTATGATCTTGTGATCCGGACTGTTCTGGTGGAGCGATGCAATCGTGATGCCAACAGTTTACATAAGATAAAAAGTGCGGTGGTAAAGGCGGATGCGCAGGCAGAGATGATCGAAGCACTTCTGCCGGAGCTGACGGAAGAAGAAGCCGGTGTATACAGAAGAGGCAGGAATGCCAAAACCTCGCATACCGCAAAAAATGCATCAGTGGTTGCTTACCGGAAAGCGACCGGGTTTGAGGCTTTGATGGGCTATTTATATTTGACGGAACAGACAGACAGACTGCTTTTTCTTGTAAAGAAGGGGCTTACGCTGATCGGAAAAGAAATCTGACGGCAGGATCAAGTGACCGGGAAAACGGGTAGAAATGAGGAAAAGATGCGATACGAAGAATTTACGATAGAAGGCAGAAATGCGGTCATAGAAGCATTTCGCAGTGGCAAGCCGATCGATAAGGTATTTATTTTGGACGGCTGTCAGGATGGACCTATGGTGACCATCCGCAGGGAAGCAAAGAAAAAGGATGTCATGATCAAGTATGTGACTAAGGAACGTCTTGACCAGATGTCCGAGACCGGCAAGCATCAGGGTGTCATCGCCTATGCGGCGGCTTATGAATATGCGGAGGTTTCCGATATTCTGGAAAAAGCAAAAGAAAAGGGAGAAGATCCGTTTATTTTTATTCTGGATAATATTGAGGATCCGCACAATCTTGGTGCGATCATCAGAACAGCCAATTTAGCAGGCGCGCATGGAGTGATCATTCCGAAGAACCGGGCAGTCGGACTGACTGCGACCGTTGCGAAGGTATCTGCAGGTGCACTGAATTACACGCCGGTTGCAAAGGTGACAAACCTTTCCCAGACGATCGAAGAGCTGAAAAAAGAAGGGCTTTGGTTTGTCTGTGCGGATATGGATGGTGAGATCATGTACAGGCAGAATCTGACAGGACCGATCGGACTGGTGATCGGGAATGAAGGGGAAGGTGTAGGACGTCTTGTGAAGTCCAAATGTGATCTTGTGGCAAGGATCCCTATGCAGGGAGACATAGATTCCCTGAATGCATCAGTGGCAGCGGGTGTACTTGCCTATGAGGTTGTCAGACAGAGAATGCAGGTAAAGAAATAGACGAAAATGAGGTAACAAATGCGGGACAGATGGAAGGATTGTTCGGATGAAGAACTGATCATACGACTGCGTGAAGGAGAGCAGGAGGTCATGGATTATCTGATGGATAAATATAAAAATCTTGTCAGGGATAAAGCAAAATCCATGTATATTCTGGGTGGTGATACAGAGGATCTGATCCAGGAAGGAATGATCGGTCTGTTTAAAGCTGTCAGAGATTATGATTTTGGCAGGGATGCCGGCTTTTCAACATTTGCCACGCTCTGTATTTCCAGACAGATGTATACGGCTGTGCAGGCATCCGGACGAAAAAAACATATGCCCCTTAATACATATATCTCATTGTCAGGCGAGACAACACATACGGATGAGCAGAAGGAAAATGTGCCTCTGGAAAACGTATTGCAGTCAGGACAGCTCAGTGATCCGGAAAAAATGCTCATAGACCGGGAAAATGTGGAATATATTGAACAGATGATACAGTCCCGGCTCAGCAGCTTTGAAAAGCAGGTGCTGGATCTGTATCTGACCGGAATGGGATATGTGGAGATTGCAAAGGTACTTGGAAGGGATGAAAAGTCAACAGATAATGCATTGAGCAGATTGAAATCAAAATTACGGAAGGTGATCGAATAACAGATGACCGAATATGTCGAAAAAACGACCGCATCTGCATGAAAAATGGAGAAAACGGGAAATAGATTTGACTGCATTTGGCATGTTGATATATGATAAAAAGGAAGTGTAAACTGTAGCAAAGCTATTACATAGCGTAAAAGAATGAGAGGGAATTTCAGATGGAGAGAAATGATCCAAGTACCAAGATGAGAGAAAAAATCTACAAAGAGTTAAAGGTCAATTTCCAAAATCTTGAGCAGCAGATTAAAGAGCTGGAAAACTTAAACGCCGAATATGCGATCAAATGTGATCTGTACGGACAGTGTCTGGCAGAGCATCTGCTGAGCAGCGGCAGTGATGTGATCAAGAAGCATTTAGAGGAAACACATGCCAAGATTCAGGAAAATGAAGAAGCGATCAAGCAGCTGAAGCTGGAAAGAGATGCTTATCGCATCGAGATTGAGATCTACGAAAATAACATCAAGGATAAATAAAGCAGATAAAAAGAACAGCGCTGTGTCTTAGATGGATACAGCGCTGTTTTGTTCTGTTTTCAGCTTCAGCGTTCTGTCTCTGATGCCAGGTGAAAGGGGGGACCTCAGTGTACCTCACCTGAAGGGAAAAAAGAAAACCTCAAAAATGCCGTATTTTCAAGGCTTCTAGGGGAAAAATTGTAAGAGCTGCTGACGGGAATTGAACCCGTGACCCCTTCCTTACCAAGGAAGTGCTCTACCTCTGAGCCACAGCAGCTTTTTTGTTACCGAACGATATTGTATCAAAGAAACGATTCTTTGTCAAACAAAAACTGGATTCTCAGCGTAAAATATGGTAAAATTCTGAATAAGTCAAGTATTGGTGAGAGGGTTATAAGGAGAAGGATACTACATGAATCAAAATCTTTATATGAGGGATTTTATAAAAGATAATAACCGCAGGATCAATGGGATTCTCGGGAAGCTGATCGCGGCATTTCTGATACTGATCCCTGCGGCGGTTATTGCATGGCAGGTGGATGTGCTTGTGCTGGAA
>ENA-ORPK01000455-ORPK01000455.1-human-gut-metagenome-genome-assembly--contig:-NODE-455-length-38829-cov-4.894027_pt1 | contig 38829 bp, 36 predicted proteins | sample MGYA00242139_ERZ509068 | MGnify/ENA primary metagenome ERZ509068 (study PRJEB26280, sample SAMEA2338687) | human gut metagenome | biome: human gut; feature: human-associated habitat; material: faeces...
TATTCAAAAATGCTATTTTTTATTTAGGGCATTGTTAAAAATGGGGAAACTCAAAGATGTATTTTTCCCATTAAACATAAAAATTATAGTTTTTTGATTCAATAAAACTAATAGAAATATCTTTTTCATTGACAATAATTTTGCAAGTTTGGATTAAAAACAAGAAAATACAATTTGATGCCAACTTAAAATAATCTAAAAAAATAGACTCGTTTAACGTTACAAATTATCAGAATATGTTACGTTAAATTATGTAAGCGGTTACAATTTTTACCAACATACTGATTTAATCCTTTTTGAACTAAATCCAAAGGTGACAAATAAGGGATTAAAAACTGACAAAACAATGACAAACCAATTTTTAGGGTCAAAAATAAGTGGTAAAAATGGCTGAAAAATATGCTTAAAACTAATTAAAAATTCCACAAGTTTGCCGATTTAGAAATATGGATTTTTTGTTTATAAATCTAAAAAACATTCGATTAAATCTGAATTATTCTTCATTTAATATAATATAGATAAAATAAAAATTGAAAAATTTTAAAAAAAGTGGTGCGTTTGATTTGCATTTTTTAAAATTCTTGCTAAAACAGCGACACTAAAAATAGGAGGCTATGATAATGAAAAGATTTTTAGTATCAATTTTGGTTCCTGCCGAAGCCGCCATTGCTGTCGTAGGTTCGGGTTTCTCTGTTTGGTATTTTGGAGATAAAGAAGTTAAGTCGGACGCATCTGCTTCATTAAATGTCGAGAATTTGCTCGAAGCCGGTTCGCTTAATAAGACTGAAGTTTCTGCTATGTTCAAACTTCATCTTGATCAAACTTCTGAAACAAGAGAAAAAGTTATCGGTGCTACCAATCCTTTATTGGGATTAGAAGCTAATGGTATTTATTTGACTAATGAAGACACTTCAAAGATTTCCACAGTCAAATATGCTAGTCCAACCGAAAGCAACAAAGTCGATCACTGGGATACTGGTACAGTCAAGGCTAAAGTCAAAGTTGTCACTACTGTTGAAATTAAAGAGGATTTAGCGAATTGGGTTGTCGCAACAGGTTCTGCATCTACAGAAACCGTTACTGATGGCTATGTTGGTTTCGATTATGTTTGGACAGATGCTCAAGTTAAAACTGAAGGTTTCAATTTACTAACCAAATTATCTTTCAAATATGCTGATTACAATGCTACTACTCCTCAATACGGAATCCCTGCGTCAGAAAGAAAAGGTGTTGCAACCTGTGAGCCAATTAGTTCTACTGAATATGCAACCATGAGGACTGCCGTTAAAGACATCACCGAACCAATGAAGATTGTCACTAGAGCCACAATCGTCAAAGCTTAATCACATATAGGAACCATTTTTATACTCAATATAAATATATAAAGGAAAGGAGGGGTACCATGGTTAATGATAATGTAACTAGAGGTATATACATCGTATGTCTTGTAGTCATAGTTTGTTTTGCCATAGCCTTCCTTTCTTTGTCCTATTTGTATTTCAAATCTAAAAAGTTGCTTTATGTAAACGGGCTAGAAGATGTCTCTATTAATAAAGAAATAAGTAAAGACATGCCTACTTTAAAGAAAAGGGCTAAGAATGAAGATGTCGTTACTTATTTTGAAAAAAGAGGGAAATCCGCTAAAACAACTTTTTCGATTTGGAATATATTCCTTTTTGTAATCTGTGGATTATCTGTTGGGATTGTTGGGGTATCTTTATATTCCCACTTTACTGATAATCAAGTATTCATTGGCAATACAGCCATGTTAGTAATCCAAACTGGATCAATGGAATCAGTCCATCCAAGTAATACCTATATCAAAGAGAATAATCTTTCAGATAATTCAAATAGAATCGAGCATTATGCATTTATTACAATTGAAAAAGTATCGCCAGAAGATATGAATATCTATGACATTTACGCTTTTAAGATGTTTGATGTTGACCAAAATAAAGAAATAACAGTAGTACATAGATTAATCGATGTTGAAACTAAAGAAGGAAAGAAACTATATACCTTCAAAGGTGATGCCAATGCGGAATCTTACTTTTTTGAAAGAGAGGTTGGGTTTGAAAAGCTAGTTGGTAAATTCACTGGTTATCAGAATGTATTCCTTGGATATTTCTTTATATATCTAAGATCTTCAATTGGGATGATTACCCTAGTAGTAGCGTTCTTATTACTTCTTATTTATTCGATGCTTTATTCAAAACTCGTAAATGTACATGATAAGAGATATCTATATCTACTTGGTTTAGCAAATCCAAGTAATGAAGATATGCCTGTATATTTTGTACCTAAGATGGCTGATTCTACTCTTACATTTAATAAGATTAATGATAATGAATATGCCTATACTGGCTTAATTAAACAAGGTACCATCCAAATAGAAGGGTTAGATGATATCGATATATATGATGGTAATTACGAATTGGTATTATCATCCCCATCAAGAAATATATTTGACGTTGTTTCATATAAAGAAGAATATGAATTCAATAAGCAGATGTGTTACTTAATGGATAAGGGCTCTGATATTGAATTCATATCATATAAAGAAGAAGTTTACGATCTTCTTATTAAGATAGAAGAACCATATAACAAATCTAGCACGAAGATGTTGTTCCTATATTCTTCTATCCATAGAGGTGAAGACAATGATTAGGATTAAAAGGTTACTAGGCATTTTAATCCCAGTTGTTGCCTCTTTTACTATCGTTGGGACTGGATTCTCTGTCTTCTATTATGGCAACGGATTAAATAAAAAAGATGCCGATGTATCCGCGAATGTCCAAAAGAAGGTACCTTCTTCATTCGGGGGATTCGAAGTAAAGTTTGTATTGGATGGAGCAGAGGTTTCTTCTCCTTCTTTCCTTATTTGGCAAAATGAAGTCGAAGGGGTGGAAGCCATCAATTTGACTTATACATTTGACACTAGCAAAGAAAAAGAAGGGGATTATTCCTTTAGTGATTTTACCTATCAAATTCATTATAAGCTAAGTATCAATGAATCTTTAAAAGATGGTGGGAATCCTTATTTCCAATTCGATGATCCAATGGATACTGAAGGTTTAGTTTGTGAAAGCTTAATATTAGATAATTCAGGTAAACCTATTGTTTATGATTATCCTAAAACTACTAAAGTAATAAATGCTTCTATTCCATTAGCAATCGTATATAGACCAGGCATGGTTCCATCAAGTCATGAAGATTATAAGAAACTTTCCAATATGGTTCATGCTCTTGGAGATAGCCCGTTTATAACATATGAATTCTCGTTAGTACCGATACTTAAAGGAGGGATTAAATAATGAAAAAAAGATTCTTATTGCCATTATTGCTATTTTTCCTTCCTGCCACGATTATCGGTGCAGTTTATGCTGGATTTGTTTATTCAAATAAAGTAGATACTAAAACCGATTCAAACTCAGGCAAGATTGATGACGTCAAGCCTAACTTTAAGCTCGATGAAAATAACTATACGATCTATTTCTTTCCATCTATGCAGACGGCGCAGATTGCATTTTCTTCTACTGATGAATCTACTATTATCGAAACAATAGATAAAGCTGATAAAAGAGATACTGACAAAACGAATTTTTGGGGAACTATTACCGCGCCTGCTTGGGGCTATTGGGGTGATGTCAACAGCAACGAGATTATCGGAAATGCTGATGCCACTAAGAAAAAATATTACCCAAAGAAAATTGAGACTCATGGCGGACCTTCAATATCGTTAGAACAGTTTAACACAATAGCAAAACCTTCTACCAAGGGCCAAGATGATAATAAGTCTCCGTTGGATTTTTGCGGGTGGACAGCTGTTAAACAATCTTGCATTACTGGTTACAAAAGCCAAGGCGATTTTTCATATTTTTCAGCCTTTGACGACCTTACAAAAACTGATGTACTAGATGCTGATGGCACTAAAATTAATGATAAAATAATATTTTTATACCCCATATTTACTACTGGCAAGAATTATGGAGAACCCAAAAATTCCGTAAGATTACAATCGGAAAACAGTGTTTACTATTTGTCTCAAAACAATGATGATTACTCTTTCAATAATTTAGTTATAGAAAATGGGCAAAAGTGGAGCTTGTGTTTTGCGGGAACTAATCACTTGGGTGGTTGGTATAAAACATGGCCGCTTTATAAAAACGGAGAAGCTCCGTTGTTTGATGCTGATAACACCAATTCTATTATAAAAGATGCCGGCATTTACAACGTATATGTTTATCTTCAAAGAAAAACCGGCAGGGACGATTTTAGCATCAGCGATGCTAAGAACTCCAAGTTTTATAGAGAAATAACCGGCGATAAACTTCCTTTAATTTATATTGATGATTTAGATGCCATAAATTCTTCGAGTTTAACGAATAATTATAGAGTAGAACAGTATGTTGCTTCGGTATCTAGATATTTTTGGATGTTTGTAAAAGTTGAAAAAGTATATGAATTCAGGCTTGCTGGTACTGAAGGGAGAGGATTTACTTTCGATACTGCTGGCCAATTATATGTTTCTCATTTTAACAGCGCTAATTTTAACATATTAAAAGATTCAAACGGTGTAAGTGCTTCTACTAAGTATCCATCCTTAGATAATAGTTTATGGAAGATGTATTACCTTGATAATGTCTTTATGGAAAAGGAAAAAAATAATATATTTGCCGAATATATAAATCATTTAAATAATCTTAAGTACAAAATTAGAAATACGGTATTTTCGATATTGCCTTCTGATGAGAGCTTAGGTGGAATTACCAGCGGGCTACAAGCTATGGGTGGCGATGACGCTGCATTAAAGCAAGAATTAGATTTTATCAATGAATTTGAAATTGATGAAAATGTAAAGGGTAACTATTTAGGAACCTCAGATACTTCATTTAATAGAATTGATAAAAATGGTACGCCTGAGAATTACATTAAAGATCCAATGCACATGCCACATTATAGCGATAATTATACCAAATACTTCTTTGCTTCCGAATTTAAGTATTCGTGTTTCTGCAAGGTATTAATCAAAGTAGATTTTAATACAAGCGGTGAAAATATGGGTGAACCAAAATCAATTCATGTTGCAGTCGCTCCTTATTATTCCAATAGGAATAGAATATATGTCTATCCGGAAAAGTATTCAAATGGAGATTCTATCGATTTCTCTTATTATAGAGATGACTCGACGAAATTAATCGATCCTGAAAATGACGCTAGGTTAATCAAACATCAAATTACTTATTTTGATGAAACGCTTACAGAAAATGGTTATCTATTAAAGGAACAAGACATTACTGTAAAAGGCTTAGGCTCTATGAAACTTTCGGCTTATTTAGACACTTATGTTGTTAGAGACCACCTTACAAACAAACGGATTCGTGTAAATCGTAGTTATAGACGACATATGGTTTGCCTCCAAGAGGGCATCGCTTCTGAGTTTAATAAATAGTTGGTAAAACCTATAAAACATATCAATATCACTAGGACAGATTAATTTCTGTCCTTTTTATACCCTCTGCGTTGTAAATATATAAGTAAGTATTAATGAACCAAAAAACATTTGACTATTAAGTACTTATAAATGCAGTAGTTATATAAACATACACCTTATTAATTCTATCAACATATTTATTCACTTAGTTTTAAGTTATTTATATCTAGTATTTAATACAAGATGTATTGACTTTATTTACTAGATGATTAATATTGTAAGTATGAAAGCAACTAAATTTCCATTACCACAATATACATTAGCCCAGGATTTGTGGAATTCAATCTCTCATGGGGCTGGAGCAGTATTTATTGCTATAGGAGGGGGATTCCTTATCCAAAAGGCTGTACTAACTGGATATTGGCTAAATATATTATCTATATCTATATATGTATTTGGAGTATTCCTGATGTTTACTATTTCTTGCATATATCATGGGTTAGCCAAAAATAAAGGCAAGCAAGTACTTAGGGTCATAGATCACAATACAGTCTACGGGGCCATAATGGCAACTTATGTCCCTTATTGCCTTATATCTTTATCTAATGTTCCTGATACTTCATTTCCTTGGGGATATGTCTTATTAGGTATTGTCTGGGCTGGATGCATAACTGGAATAACACTTAATTCAGTCAATATGAAGAAATTCAATATATTGAGCATTTCTTTATATGTAATATTAGGATCTACTATTTGTTTAGCATTCTATCCTCTTGCCTTAACTCTTCCTATGGGAGGGCTTCTTCTACTTGTTTTTGGAGGAGTTTCCTTCTGGATTGGAGCAGTTCTTTATGGACTTGGAGGAAAGAAAAACCTTTGGTTTCATTCAGTCTTCCATTTCTTTGTCCTAATCGGGGCAATATTAATGTTCTTCTCGATTTATTTCTATGTTCTTTAATCTTTGATAATTAATTCGATTGGGCAGTGATCAGAACCATTAATATCATTTAATATCAAGCTATCGGCTACATTATCAATAAATCTAGATGAAACAATAAAATAATCTATTCTCCATCCAGCATTTCTGGCTCTAGAATTAAATCTATATGACCACCAGGAATATTTAACTGTATCTGGATAAATATATCTAAAAGTATCGATAAATCCTAAACTAAGTAAAAAAGAGAACGCATTTCTTTCTTCTAAAGTATAACCTGCATTATGCTCATTTGATTTAGGATTTTTGATATCGATAGGATTATGGGCAACATTAAGATCGCCACAATAAATAACTGGTTTAGTTTTATCTAATTTAGATAGATAAGACGCCATCTTCTTTTCAAATTCAAGTCTAAAATCTAGCCTAGCTAGATTCTCTCCTGAATTGGGAACATAGGCTCCAACTAAATAGAAGGAGGGGTATTCTAAAGTAATAATCCTTCCTTCTTCATCATATTCATTATTTTCTAATCCAAAATGAATTGATATAGGTTCTTTTTTAACTAGAAAGGCAACTCCAGAATATCCTTTTCTAGTTTTAGATATGGTAAAAATAGATTTATAAGCAGTGGATTCAAAATTAGATCCTAATGGATAAGATAATTCAGATAATTTAGTTTCCTGAAGGAAAACTATATCGGCATCCAAATTATCTAATGTATCTATTAATCCCTTTTTTAAAATGGCACGAAGTCCATTTATATTAAAAGAGACTATCTTCATTTCATTAAGCCTTTTAGGAAAGCCTTGTTTTCGCTTGTTAAAGAATTATCTAAGAACGCTAAAGCCATTATTCTTCTACCAATTCTAGTATAGAAATAATATGCCCCTTTATATTCTTCTGCCTTCTTTAGCATTTCATATTTGATTCTAATTAGAGGTACAACCATCTGATTAGTTTGAAATTCAATTCTATCGGAATAGAATTCAAGCCTATTTTCTTCTTTCTTGCTATTTTTATAGAAAATAATAGGAATTAGAAAATAATCAGCGAGGAATAGTAATATTAATAAAGCACCTGCGATTATTACCATTATAGGTAGCATAAACATATCAGGATTGTTTAATCCTATTGCTAATATAACCCCAATACCTACAAATATTAATCCTGATATTAAGGCAAACATATTGAATATCTTGTTAGTTATGCCTAATAAATGGACATAATGGATGTATCTAAGGTTGTTCTTACCCTGCACAACTAGGATAGGTTCTTCTTTAATTTCGTTCATAGGCAATGCTTTTTACTCCTTTATATAACGGGATTAACAATATCCCTATAATTATGCTACTAAGTAATCCTACACCAATTCTAGAAAATAGTTCAATAATTACGAAGGTGTAGGGGTAGCCAATAATAAGTGCATCTAGATATAAAGCTAATGTATTTACTAAAGTAGTAAATAAGGCCCCAACTAATAAAGTAATAAAATACATTACCTTATTATCCATTAAATCCTTATCTTTTCTTTTGTATAGATAACTAATTAATCCAATGAATAATCCCCTTATAGCAGGGGCAATAATCCATATAGGGGTAGTTAAAGTAATCCCAAATTTTATGAATTGGTTTAATAATTCTCCTAGTATTGAGACGATTAATCCATCAACTGGTCCATATAGAAGTGCAGTTAATATAGTGGCAAGAGGACCTAATCCTATCTTTATGTTTCCTATTGAAAAAGATAGGTAAGTCAAAACGACATAGACTCCTATTAGCATGCCATCGCTAACAAGGCGTTTAATGATTTTATTTCCCATAAGTATTCCTTACTGGGAGGCTATTTGTTAAGCGGCTGCGATTAGACACCGCGACTATTGTCTTCGTTTAATGGCGACCTCCCATCCATTAACACTTGACGCGTCTAATCTACTCTTAACTATCTGATTATATCTTAATAAATTATATTTAGGTAGACGCTAGTACCTTCTATAGATCTCTTATATCCAGGGATAAAAGCAAATCCAACCCCGATCAAAAGAATAATAAATCCACCGATAATATAGAATAATTCGTATTTTTTTATCTTGAATGTCTTATTTAGTATTACATAGATTAGGTAAATTACTATTGGGGTTAATATTATATTTAGTATTATCCCAATTAATGAATAATAGGAAGCTGGCCCCTCTAATCTAGTTGAAGCATTGCTAATTGCATTGATTAGGAAGCTAGAAGCAATAATCAAACTATAATATTTGTTTCTTGCCCCAGGAGTGCCACTATATTCGCCACTAGGATCATCGACAAAGAAATTATAGAAGATGGATAATCCTAGCATTATTACAACCATTATTGATTCTAATATAGTAGGCATTAAGTAAAAGTCTTTAAAATCAATATGCCCACATCCAACAATGTAATTGCCTAATGTTGCATCAACTAAAGTAAATGGGAAATGAGGCAAATACCCTTGAGTCAATATACTTATAAAGGCGTTTGGATATAGACCAAATTCAACTGAACTATATTTATTGACTAATGAAGTAATTACAGTTGGGAAAATAGAAACGACATAATTACCTAATATAAGGAAAACTGCACTAGTTACAAATGAATTGCCCATCTGGATGAAGGTGGAGTTAAATAAATAGGCAAATATAAATATGGCACATAATGGCAAATATGCAGCGGCATAATAGCCAAACTTATAGACATATTTGACTGCAACTTCGCCGCTACTATAAATAGGAGCAGTTTCAGTTATATATCTAATTCCAAATAGACCAATTGAAATCCAATATGAAAGAGTAAATATGGCTAATATCAAGGCTATATAGAATAAGTGGTGATGCCTTCTAAGAGATTTCCTATTTAATGGAAGATGATAGAAGCAATCACTAGAATTCTTCTTATATTTATATAGATTGGCTTTAAAAGATATAAATATGACAAAGGCCATCATTGGATAATAGATATAAAGCAATCCTGAACCTAATGTATTAACATCTCCGCTACGATACCAAGTCCCGTTATTTTCTGGATGATATAAATGACAAGTTAGGAGTTCATAGGCAAATATGATGGTAAATAATATGGTTAATACCAAAAATAAGACAAGATTCTTCTTGGTTAGGTATTTTAAATATTTCTTATTCATTGTCATTTCCCTCCATGGAAGCTAGCTTCATTCTAGAAGCAAATACTTCATCATTTTCTAATGGGACTTCTTCAAGTAAAGTTGGATTTTTACCCTTTAATTTTTCATAAGCTTCCTTATTTTCCATTACGACGACATTATAAATAGATCCGATTTGACGGAAGGAAACTACCTTGAATCCGAGGTTGGCAAAGAAAGCTTCATCCAAGGAGGAAGGATATGCAATCTGGTATTTAACTAGATTAGAAGATAAATCATCTTCATTGCCATCTGCTTTTAGATTTCCTTTATATAAAAGAAGGAAACGGTTGGCTAATCTATCTAGGCAAGCTAGGTTATGGGTTGCAATTACAATTGTCTTACCATCGCTACCTAGTTTAACTATCTTTTCCTTGATGCTTTCTAAAGCAAGAGGATCAATCCCATCAAATACTTCATCTAATAGCAATATTGGACAGCTTACTGATAAAGAAAGTGCAATGAATAATCTTCTTTTCATTCCTTTGGAGAATGTTGCTACTCTTTTATCTAGAGGTAAATCGAATTCCTTGACTAGAGAATAGAATCCTTCTTTATCTATATTATAGAAGCAGGAATAGAAATCATATGCTCCCGATATCTTGGCATCTTTTGGGCAGTAGGGGTCATCAGGGAGAAAGAATATGCTTTCTTTTGCAAATTTAGTTCTAGCAGGTTCGTTATCAATTAATATCTCACCTGAATTAGGATAAATAACATCGCTAATAAGACGGAACAAAGTAGACTTACCAGCACCGTTTTCTCCCATTAATCCTGTAACACCTTCACTAATATCAATATTAAGGTTATTGATAGCTGTTACATCATCAAATTTCTTGGTCAGGTTTCTTATTTTTATTTCCATAATTGCTCAACCATCCTTATGATTTCTTCTTTTTTATAATTTAGAGCATGTAGTTCCTTTAATTTATTAGAAAGGATAAAAGACCTATTATCTTCTTCTTTTCCTTTTACTATATAAATGCCTTTTTGGGGAATGGATTCGACAATCCCTTCTTCTTTTAATAAGTCATAGGCTTTAGCTACAGTGTTTGGATTAACCATCGTAGCAATCGCATATTCCCTAACGGAAGGAATCTTGTCTCCGAGCTTATAAACACCTTTCTCAATAAAGGTTTTAAACTGTTCGGCAATAGATATGTATAACGGTTGCTTGCTGCTCATCTGTATTAAGTGTACTAGATAAAAATAACTATTGCTACTAGAAATAAAAAAATCCCTTTTCCAAGGGACTAATTTGCTAATAGATAAAGGAAATTAGAATTGGAATTCTTCTGATTCAAAGATAGAGGCAGCAACCATGTTGATGGAATTTGAATTAACCTCATTTACTTGGCTATATTCCTCTTCGTCTTTGAATAAAGGACCCTTATCGGCAATTTCCTTTAATTTAGCGGTATAGGCGATTTCACTCATGTTATTTATCCTCCTAATTTCGTGCTTCTTTTTCTTGAAGCAACATAAATATAGTAAGGAAAAAACTAAAAACAAGGCTTATGCAAATGTAACCGTTTTCTGAAAACGCTTACTGAAAACGCTTTCATAAAAAAGCCCCATAAATAGGGACTTTTTATAATGTAAATTTATTGAAAATATTTAGTATTAATTTGTAAGTGCCAATTTATTTTCACTATTTTTCATAGCGCTTACATTAATCTTTCTTGGTTTTAATTAGCTTTATTGCAAAGGCAATTATTCCAGTAGATACCACTAGTATTAATGCGATTAGGATTCTAGGATCAAATGCATTAGAACTAGTTTTAGTCGCTAGTAATGAATTCGCGTTATTCATATTGTTAAATATAAAATCTTCATATCCATATTTTTTAGTAATGAAATTATATCTAGCTATAAAACCATTTAATTCAGAAGATTCAGAATTGGACTTTATATAATTCTTGATTCTATCATCTAGATTTTGATAATCGTTTTTTAATTCTTCCCATAAAGAAGAAGGAACATTAGTTTGTTCACAAGCAGTAGAAGTCTTCTCTAGGAAACTAGCTGCATACTTAATTGCCTCTTCCTTTATATTAATAGAAGGAGGTTCAGGTTCAACTAAACTAGGTTCACTATAAATAGAAGGATAAAGCAAGGAATCATTAGACCCATCATAAGTTTTAAATCTAGGTGAGCCAACATTATATAGAAGAGGGTTATTTGGATAGGCTTCATTAGTGATGATGGACTTGATTCCATCTAGCTTGATATTCCAGTTAACATTGTCCCCATTAATGCTTAAGCTTTTGGCGGCACTAGAAGATAATTTGTCTCCATTAGGGAAACTCAATGTATAAGTCCCATTAGGATTAACTCCAATAGTAAATATGGATGTTGCTTTATCAAATTCTTCGATTATTTCATCTTTATAAGTGGCTTTTGATGAATTTAGGAATGTTTTATCAAATGTTGTGGCTATAACGCCTTTATCTTTATTTCCTATTATTATCTTCTTGCCAGGCTTCAATTCAGAAGTTGATTTAACTAATGAATAATATTTAGTAGAAGTAACAACTAGATTAGCAGAAGCCTTGATTAATGGATTTTCAAGTGAAGTAGCAATTAAAGTAGTGCTTCCATCTTTTAAGGCAGTTATTTTATTTGAAGCAATGCTAGCAATTGAATTATCTTCAATACTTAAACTAAATTCTTTATTTGAAGCATCAATAGGAACAAAACTAGGTTCAATTATCTTTTCTTCTCCAACGCTTAAAGATATAGAAGAAGGTAGAGTCATAGAAATTAGATCGACTTTATCATTATGTACTTCAATCTCAGCTTTTGCAGATAAGGAAGTAACTATTTTACTAGTAACGGTTATCTGACATTTACCAATGCTTTTAGCGATTACTAACCCAGTTTCGTCTACCGAAGCAATATTAGAATCAGAAGAATGCCAAGTAACTGACTTATTCGCATTTTCAGGTAAAATCGTGCATTTTAAGGCCAAACTACTTCCAACTCTAATCCTCGAAGAAGTTTCATCAAGAGAAATAGAAGTAGGTTCGATTGAAGTCAAAGGTATATTGCCCCAAATATAATCGGCCCATTCAGGATGGTATATAAATGGGTTCCTATTGTTTTGGATTAGATAAACCCTTTCACATCTTTCTTTTTCATATTGGTTCTTTTCTAGATGCTTATTCCAATCTAAAAATAAATTTGTTGAATAAGTAGTAAGTCCAAAGTTCCCATCCTTTTTAAAATGGGCTACCCCGTTTCCCTGAGTATAATTACTGTTGGTTTTAGTTACGTATTTAAGGGCAAAATAGAAATAGCTTCTTGCTATATTGCCTTTCCATTCATCATTAGGTTCAAAAATAGTCCCGGTATATCCTGGGAAAGAAGAATTGCCTAATTTAGAATATTTATTTTCTGACCAGGTTGTTGGACTAGAAGTAACCCCCAAAGCAAAATTGCTTCTCATCCCATTTATTTTCCCATCCGTTGGATACATGTTGAACATGTCTCCGCCTTCCCCGTTTGGTCCGCCTTTATTGCCACCCCACCAGGATTTAGGTATTAAATGCTCTTTGTTCCAAGCATCTCCTTCTTTAGAATAATTACCTGTATCACCAGGCCTAAGCTTAGATATATTCGAATACATGTCAACTAGGTAGCCATCAACAAAATCCGTATCAAGGAAAGTTGAATTAAGCGCCTCGTAGCCTTGTCTTTTCCAACCATCCCAAACTTTTGCCTGCAATCTATTAAATAGTTGTTGCCTAGTTAAGCTAGGTGCGACTGCTTCGATATCTGCAAAATAAGATTCAGGAGTGGAAGGGGCCTCTTTCCTTATATATACAAAGTGATTTTCGTTTTGATTTAGATCATTAATATTTGGGGTAAATGAAAAAGAAAGAAAAAGCCCTTGTAGTAATAAAAATAATTTACTTGCTCGTTTCATGGTTATATTTAACCAAATATAGATGTTTTAGTTAATAGTGTTTATTCTCTAATTCCCTAAAAATTTCGTTATTAAGGTATATTTATAGACTTTTTTGTAATTGACTACCTTAAAAGAAAAGTAGTTACTTCTTAAACCCAACTTATTACCTTATAATCAAAAACATGGAAAATGAAAACAAAATAGTATTAGCGCTTATTGCTCATGACAATAAGAAAGAAGACATTGTGAACTGGTGCAAGGAAAACGTCACCAAATTGAAAGAATTTAGTTTAATAGGAACTGGACATACAGCTGCCCTGATTAGTGAAAAGACCGGATTAAAGGTAAAAGGATTTCTATCTGGTCCAATGGGAGGGGATCAACAAATTGGTGCCCTTATTGCTATGGGAAAGGTAAATATGGTCATATTCTTCTGGGATCCTCTTCAAGCCCAACCTCATGATCCAGATGTCAAGGCTTTAATGAGGATCGCAGCGGTTTATGACATTCCGTTCGCAACAAATAAGGCTACTGCCGATGCCTTACTAAAATAGTAAAAATACAAAAAGAAGCGACCCATGTAGTCGTTTTCTTTTATTTTTAAATGTTGTAGAATACTTAATGCATCAAATTTTAAGGTAATTTTAAATGATGTCGAAAAGTGTTGAAAAAGAATTGGGATTTATAGGAAAAAAGCCTTATGCATTAATGTTTTTGACTATTTTTATCTCCGTTTCTATTGGGGCATTCATGCTAGAAAATATAGCCTTTATGAATACTCCAAACAATTTGTTCAACAACAATTTGGAATTCTTTCTTTTGTTTGGGGTGACTATTGTAGTTAATCTATATCTATTGTTTTTAATAAAACGGTATTTCTCCATTAAGCCAAATATATTTCCATTAATCATATTTTCTATTGGTTTCATTGCTAATTTAATCGCCCTATTTATTTTGCCTAACCCTCTTAATCTAACAGTTAATGATTTTGCAGGCAAAGACATGAGCATATCTTATTCGTTGGACACTATGGGACGAATTAGGTATGCGATTATGTTTTTTGTCGCCTCTTATTACGCTTTTATGATTTTTTCGATATTCCCTAAAGTCATAAAGTCATCAAATACTTTCCTATGGCTATTTTATGCTGGCATAGCCATATGTGCATTCTTCATAATCTATAGCTTTGTCAAAGAATATGACATCTATGTCTATATGATTAAGAAAACTAGCGATTACAAAGGGCCTGAATATGTCTCTAGTTGCTTTAATAATAGGAATACATTTGGAACATTGATGCTAATTGGTATATGTGCAAGTGCGGTTATTCAATCAAAAAGACATTCACTAATCAATTATCTTTTCATGTTCACATTTTATATCGAGTTGTTCTTCATTCTTTCGAAGACATCGATAATTATCTCTACTATATTTTTAATAGTTTTTCTTATTTATAGATTCGCGATTACTATCCGTCATTATCCGATTAGGGCATCATTATTTGCTATTTTAATTATTGGATGTACTGTCGCTTCAATTTGCTTTGGGGTGTTTAAGACTTTTGGAGAGAATTCCTATTTTGTTACGATGCTACATAATTTTGTTGATGCCTTTACCCTTTCTAATAAATTAACCTTTACATCAAGGACTAAAATTTGGGAATCTTGCATCAAGATAATGAAAGGATACCCAATTTCATTTGTATTTGGGGTAGGGGAATATGTAACAAATAACATCTTATCTATGATATTTGGCTCAGATCCTAGCGGAACTGCAATTTTCTACGCCCATAATGGTCCAATCCAAGAATTAGTAAGTGGTGGGTTCATTAGGCTATTAATACTTTCTATAATGATATTTATCTTCCTATATAAATTAATAAAGAATGCCGCTAATCATAATAAAAGTGCGATTACATTCCTATTTACCTTCTTTGCCTTATTAGCACATGGGTTTACTGAATCTACATATTTCTTCCCTAGCGATACAAAAGGGATGGCATTATGCTTTATATTCATGCTCCCGATGCTAGTAGATTACGAAAAGAAAGATATTGATTCCAATGATGAAAAGATAACATTCAAGCTTAAATTTGAATCTTCTCCATTATCTAGATCCTCTTTAATTACTTCTATATTGATGCCTATATTAATATTTATCGGGCCAATGTATGGAAGTATTGCATCTACTCCAAATGCCTTATTGCCTGAAATTGGGCTATATTTCCATGTATTTGCATTAGTATCTATCTTTCTTTTGTTTATCTGTCTTTATTCGTTTAATTGCTTGAACAAGGGAAGAAGTATTTTCTATTCGATATTAACTATTTTCTTGGAAGTATCCTTATTATTAATAAATATCTTCCATAAGGATTTAATTACTTTCATTACCAGTCTTATATCCTTATTAATCTTAACTATTTATTCGCTGATTAGGTGCAACAGGCATTTTGCTAATCATTCTAAGAAAGAATTCTTTAAATATCTAATTCACTTAGTTATATTCCTAGTTCTATTTGGACTATTGGATTTTGGGTATCTTTATATCCCTGAATATAGTATCTATTCTTCAGCAAGCTATGTTACTTATCTATGCTTCTTTAATGTCTACCTATATTTCATATATCTACATTTACCTTCAAAGTGTCCAATTAGGCCACTTGATATGAAATTGCTTATTCTTGAATTTAAATATGAATATTTAGTAACCAAACTATCATCAAGAATGGATAAACGTAATGAAAAATATTTCTCTAGACACCCTAGAAATAAAGAAAAATAGGCATTTTATCCTTTTAATTTATCTTGCTTTGGATTAGGATATCTAGGAATCCAAAAGGAATTACATATGGAAAAAACAAACGAAAAACCCTTTAAGCTGAATTATCAGCGTACTTTCATCATTGGTTTTGCCTTCTTTGGCATCTTATTGCTTTGGCAGGTATATGACTCATGGTGTCCTTTGTTCTTGACTAATTTGTTCAAGACTGCCTTCGGAAAGGAAAATGCCGAAGAAGTCCAATATTTAGTTGGTATCATGATGGCTATTGATAATCTAGCCGCCTTGATATTGCTTCCGATATTTGGCCATCTTTCTGATAAGACAAAATCCCCATTAGGAAAGAGAATGCCCTATATTTTGGTAGGTACATTTATCTGTGCCGTTGCTTTCCCATTTATCCCATTAGCAATGCATTATAATAACATAGCCGGCGTATTAGCTTGCATGTTTATTGTTGTCGTATTTGCGATGATGTATAGAAATCCTGCCGTTGCCTTAATGCCTGATATCACTCCAAAGCCACTTAGAAGTAAGGCTAATGGAATCATCAATATCATGGGCTATTTTGGTGGGGCCTGTGCCACTTTGCTTGGTGTCTTCTTGTCTGCTAATAGCTATTTCAAGGAAGGGCATAAGAATTACCATAACGTCTGGATAATCGAAGTCCCGTTCCTAGTTGGATCAATCTTGATGGTTATAAGCGCCCTCGTTTTATTCTTCTTAATTAAGGAAAACAAGATTGAAGAAGAAATGAAAGACGAACTTAGACGTGGCGAAGAATATGCCGCTATCGAAGATAAGATTAGTGAGGGAAACGAAGATGCCCCAATGAGCAAAGCCAATAAGAGGATGCTTCTATTGATATTAGGAGCCGAATTCTTCTGGTTTATGTCAGATAATGGAATCGGTACATTCATGACTAATTACACCTCGTTCCACTTAAAATCAAATACCTCCGCGATGATGATTGCAGTCATCCTAGGTGGATTAGCTTCTGTCATCGGTTTCCTTTTTGGAGGCACGATTGCTTCTAAAATCGGAAGGAAATGGACGATTGTTACAGGATTAGGTATTACAGTCGCTTCACTTCTATTATGGACAATATGTACTTATGTAGTTCCAGTAGCAACTCCAGCAGAAGGTGAGTTCAATAAATTCCCTATTTATATCTATATTGTTTGGGTCATGAAAGGATTTGGGATGAGCTTGGTCCATGTCAATTCCTTCCCAATGGTAGTAGAACTTTGCTCTAGTAAGAAAATTGGTAAATTCACCGGTTATTATTATGCTTCCTCCATGGCGGCCCAGACTGTTACCCCAGTTCTAGTAGGCTCATTGATGCTTATTCCTAATTTCGATTTCACAGTACTTCCAATCTATGGATTAGTAATGTCGATTGTCGCCCTTGTTATATTTATGTTCGTTAAGAATATCAAATCTACCAAAACTGAATTCAAGAAGGGCTTAGAAGCTTTAGGAGATGAAGATTAATGCCGGCGGCCTTAACTCATTATTCCTTTGCCCTAGAAGTTATTAAAGAATTAAAGGATATCGATATTGATGCCTTTACTTTAGGGACACAGGGCCCAGATCCGTTCTTCTATAGAGGGATACTCAAAAAAGGACGCCCATCAAATTATAAAGAAATCTGGCAAATAGGAGAAAATCTCCATCATAGCGATATTTCTCCTATTTATATAAAGATGCTAGAAGATGCAAAAGGGGATAAGCAATTATCTTCTTTTGTCTATGGATTATTCCTCCATTATTGCCTAGATAAAATAATCCATCCCTATGTATTTTATAGGAGTGGATTTGATTCTAGTGGGGGATTAGAAGGCAAATTCAAATATAACCATGGGGCATTTGAAGCTCTTCTAGATGTAAGGTTATCTAAGTTGCTTAAGACTTATAAAAATCCTGGCAAGACTATAAATGTCGCTAAACTTGATTTAGACAAGATTTCTTCTTTGTTTAATGTTGTTGAAGATAAAAACATGACTCCAACTACCTATAAAGAATCCGTCATTGATTTCATAGGTATCGAGAAGCTTCTTTTCTCTAGAAGTGGGGTTAAACGCATCTTATTTAGACTTACTGGAAAATATTCTTTGGCCATGGCCATGTCTTATCCCCATTTCTATAAAAAGGCCGATTATTTCGATGTCCTTAATCTAAAAAAGTCTAATTGGAAAGATCCATCCACTTTGGTTATATCTAATGATTCGATATTAGATTTATTTGATAAGGCAAAGAAGGAATTTATTGAATTCTATCCTCACCTAGTCAATATAGATAATGATGCGATTAAGTCTTATTGCAAGGAGTTAAATCACGATGGAACTCCTTTTAAGGATAAGAAGAGAGAATATTCCATTTGTTTTAGGTAATATTGCTATAAATTTATCGCTACTTTCCTTATAATAAGGAAGTATGGCGAATATCAAATTAAAATCGTCAAATTATTTCGGGTTAGTTATACGCAATAACTACAAGGCTCTTTTTGTTCGTGAAGACAAAACTAGCCTTTTTCATTTCCCTGGTTCTTCTATCGAATCGAAAAAGGAAATAAAAGATAAATTAGCTAGCCTGCTTTCAAGAAAATATGAAGGACGTGTATCAATTAAGAAGATATATGAACCTGTATATTCATATTCTTCATCTACTAGAACTTCTTTATCTCTAGTTTTGGCATCTGAATTAGCCCCATTACGTTTCCCGTCTTCTTTCGAAGTTAGGTTCCTTTCCTTGTCCGATAAGGATTTAATTGATCCGCTTGATTATAAAGGATTAGAGAAGATAACGATCTATAATGTCCCTAGGAAAGTCGATATAAGTGCCGATGATTATAATGAACTAATCCAATTAAAGAAGGCAATTGATTATTATTCATCTAGAATCGATAAAGATTCAACTAAGGAATTAAAGGAATTTATCGATTATAGCAATGACAAAGATGCATCCATGCGAGCTTTCTTGTTCTTATTAAAAGAAAATGGCCTAAGCAAAGAAGGATACATAACCTATCTAAAAAGGAAGCCTAGATAAATGAAAACTTTCCTTCGCCCTGGTTTTTATCAAAAGCTAATTATTGGTTTGCTACTTTTTACCCAGCTAGGATTAGCTATTTATTTGCTAGTTAGATTATCTACCTATTCAGAGCAATCCCAACTTGCCTTTTATATCATTTTGTCTAGCATATTCGTTTTAAATGTTGCAATTTCTAGCTATATAATTAGCTCTAAATCCCCTGATTCATATAGACTGGCCTGGCTTTGGGTTGTGAATTGCATCCCTTTACTAGGGGCGATTACCTATATCGTCTTTGCTAATAAGCAGACTTCAAAAAGAAAAAGGAAGATGGTCAATAGATATATCCGTCCCTTAGAAAAAGAAGAAAGCGAGCCAAAAGCCTTAGAAGAATTAAAAAATAAATATCCTACATATGTACCTTTATCAAATTATCTATTCTTTACCAAAGGGGGAGGGATATTCTCCGATACCTCGATTTCTTATTATCCTTTGGGCGATTTTGTCTTAGAGCCCTTATTAAGAGAATTATCTTTAGCAAAGCATTATATATTCATCGAATTCTTCATTATCGAAAAGGAAGGGTATTTCTGGAAGCAAATACATAAGATACTTGTTGATAAAGTTAAAGAAGGGGTGGATGTCAGGGTTATCTATGATGATGTTGGCTCTTTATCAGTTGCCCCATTCCATTTTGATAAGGAATTACAAAAAGAAGGCATTAAATGCCATAAATTCAATCCATTGCGTCCTTTCCTAGATATTAGGCAAAACAATAGGGACCATAGGAAGCTAGTAATTATTGATGGACATACTGCATTTACTGGCGGATTTAATGTCGCGGATGAATATATAAACAAGAAAGAAAGGTTTGGACACTGGAAAGATAATGGAATCATGATTAAAGGAAAGGCAGTTACTTCCTTTACGATGATGTTCCTTTCTAATTATGTATTCTATTTCGATCCAAAAGAACAAATAGACAAGAAATATTATTCCTCTTCAACCTATATTTCTGAAATTGGGGGATATCCAAAAGGGAATGGCTTAATCCAACCATATTGTGATCTTCCATTTGATTCGAAAGCGGTCGGGGAAAGAGTATATCTAGACATAATCCAACGCGCCAAAAAATATGTATATATGACTACTCCATATCTAATAATAGATTCTGAGATGGAGAATTCGCTTATCGCGGCAGCTTCTTCTGGAATCGAAGTCATATTGCTCATGCCACATATCCCGGATAAAAATGCCATATTCCAATTATCTAGGTCCTATTATGGCAATTTGCTTAAAGCAGGGGTAAAGATATATGAATATACCCCAGGATTCGTCCATGAAAAGATGTTTATTAGCGATGATGTAGTCGCAACTGTCGGGACAATTAACCTAGATTATAGAAGTTTATATCTACATTTAGAAAACGGGACATTCATCGTTGGGTCAAATTCGATAAACGACATGAAACGAGACTTCCTTGACTCGATTAAATTATCGACTCAAATAGATTTATCTACCTTCTATAGGTGGCATAAGAAAAATAAGTGTTATTGGGGACTTTTAAGGATAGCGGCGCCATTTTTATGAAAAAACTTACTGTATTTAAAATTAGATTCATTCAAAAAACCTTAAAGTTCTTTTCCTTTTTCCTTCCTATAAAGAAGCAAGAAATATTCAAGGAAAAGGAAGGGCTAGCTGATTTAAGTAAAAAGCTAGCCAAAAAAGCTAAAAAGATTATGGTCTTAGTCGGGCCTAATATTGCTAAAAGAGGATATCAAGAAGAAGTGGTATCTTGCTTAAATAAAGTAGGAATAGAAACTTTTCTTTATATCGCTATTTCTAGCGAGCCAGATGTAGCAATGGTAAATAAGGCCCATGAATTCTATGTTTCAAATAAATGTGACGGCATTTTTGCAATTGGAGGAGGCTCCATATTGGATTTAGCTAAGGCCATTAAATCGATAAAGAAAAATATAATGGCTTCATTTGGATTACTTAAGGTAAAGAAGAACAAGATGATATTAATTGCATCTCCAACAACTGCAGGTACTGGCTCTGAAGCTACTTTTGCTGCGGTTATTAAAGATAAAGATGACATCAAAAGAACTATTATCTCTCCCAATATCCTTCCTGATTATGTCTATTTCGATTCTAGTTACCTTTCTTCTTTGCCTGTAAATGTTGCCTTATTCGCAGGACTAGATGCGTTTACTCATGATATAGAATCCTATATTTCAAATTCTTCAAGCAAAAAAACTAGGAAATATGCGAAAGAAAGTTTGCTTTTATTTAAATCTAGTTTTGCTAAATTTATCGATGATAGAAGTAATAAACAAGCTTCTTTAGATATGCTTCTATCTTCATTTCTAGCAGGAAAGAGCTTTACTTTGGCCTATGTCGGCTATGCCCATTCTATTGGCCATGCCTTAGGTAGCAAATATAATCTGCCTCATGGATTAGCAGTTATTTCTTGTTTAGAGGAAGTATTAGATTTCTATAAGGGCAAATATCCAAAAAGAAAGAAGGAATTAGAGGAGATATTAGGAACAAATGATTTAGTTAAATATGTTTCTAGTCTAAAAGCCACTTATCAAGTCAAGCATCTAGAACTAGATATAAATAAAGAAGAAGCCAAGGAATTAGCGTCTATTGCTTATAAGGAGAGCGTTCCTTTATATCCAGTTCCTAGAATTGCAACAAGGGAAGAATTAGCTTCATTAATATTAAAAATCGGAGGGAAAAATGAAGATTGAATATAATAGCCATTATGGCTCGGATTTTATCAAAGTCAAAAATGAAGTCGGTCTAGAGGTCATCTTGTCTAGTGTTGGGGCAGGCATTTATCAGATTACTTATGATGGGATAAAGACCTTATCAACTCCAGAAAATCTAAAAATATATGTTAATCCAAATCCAGCTTATTATGGAAAAACAATAGGTCCAATCGCCGGACGAGTTAAAGATGGACTGATAAAAGTAGATAACAAGGTCAATAAGCTTCCCATTAATGAAGGAAAGAATTCACTCCATTCAGGATCGCTTTGCTTTGGATACGCTCCTTTCAAATATGAAGTAAATGAAATCGAAGATTATTTTGAAGTAAGGTTCAAGAATAAATTCAAGGCGAGCAAAGATGTCTTTGATGCGGATCTAGATGTAGTTATTGCCTATAGGATTGCTAAAAATGAACCAATTCTAGAATATTCTTACCATGTAACTCCAAATAAGGACTGTCCGATAAATATAACTAACCATAGCTATTTCAATCTGAATGGAAAAGGGGATATATTGACCCATAAACTAGAGATTGCTGCTTCTAAAGTCACTAGTTACGAACCTGATTTGATTGTAAAAAGCATTGATGAAGTTAGCCCTGCACTTGATTTTAGAAAGTTAAAAGAAGTGGGGAAAGACATAAAGGCAAAAGAACTAGGTGCCCCAAGATTACAAGGATATGACCATTGCTTCATATTCGATAAAGACGATTCGAATATAAAGGCTACATTACTAGGAGATGACATTGGATTAAATCTATATACTTCTTCTAGTGGCCTTCAGGTATATAGCTGCAATTTCCCAAATACGGATATCAAGCTAGATAGAGGGGAATTCGAGACTCAATATTCTTCTATTACGTTAGAAGAAGTAAATGCCCCATATAGCCTTGATTCAATGCTAATAAAAGCAAACGAAACCTATGTCCGTATCCATAAATATGAATTCTTTAAAAAGGAGAATAGATAATGCTAAATAAATCAATTGAAGAACTTCTATTATTTGCTTCTAGCCATCTTGATTTAAAAAATGAAGATGTCGATTATTATAGGAACTTATTGCTAGGTAAATATAATCTAGATACTCCTTTTGAAGGGGAACTAGACAAAGCCCATATCGATTCCTTAAAGTTACCAGATGAAGTATTTGATTCATTGGTCAATGATTTTATCGAAACTGGATTGAATGGCCATGATGCCGAACTAGAGGCGACTTATTGCTTTGGCTTAGTTAGCCCAGCCCCATCCTATGTCAATACGTATTGCCACTCATTAATCAATCAAGGAAAGGCAAAAGAAGCGACTGACTATCTATATAATCTAAGCATCGAGAATAACTACATTGCCAAATCAAAAGTAGATAAGAACATAGTATTCGAGGCCAATTACAAAGATGGGCCATCCTTAGATATTTCCATTAATTTATCTAAGCCAGAAAAGAATAATAAGGACATTGCTAAGTTAGTAGGTTCTAAATCAACTGGCTATCCTAAATGCTTATTATGTAAGGAAAATATCGGATTCAAGGGTAATGAAAAGCACCCTGCTAGGGAAAATATCCGTTATATTGATTTAGATTTAGAAGGAGAGAAATGGTTCCTTCAATTCTCCCCATATGTTTATTATTCAAATCACTGCATTGCCTTCTATGAAAAGCATGTATTCATGGAAATATCTCCTAGAATATTTAGGAGATTATTCGATATAGTCGATATATTCCCTCATTATTTCATCGGCTCGAATAGCGACCTTCCTATTGTTGGGGGTTCTATTCTTAACCATGAACATTTCCAGGGTGGCGCCCATATCATGCCATTGATGAAGGCTAATGATAGAATTGTAATCAAGGATGAAAACGGATTGAAGATATCAATACTGGATTTCTATGATTCAGTCATTAAGTTAGTATCTTCTTCCAAAGAAGATATATTGGTTGCCGCTTCAAAAATAGAAGAAGCCTGGAGGCATTATGACAATAAGGAACTAGATATCATTTCTTATGAAGGGGATATAAAGCATTCTACCGTCACTCCAATTGTTAGGAAAGTCAAAGACAAATACGAGATGTATATCATCCTTCGCAACAATAGATGCGATGAAAAATATCCTACCGGTATCTTCCATGCCCATCCTGAATATGCCCATATCAAGCATGAAGGCATTGGGCTAATCGAGGCAGCTGGATATTTCATCCTTCCCGCTAGATTAGTTAGACAATCTAAAGAAGTGGAAGAATGTATCGAAAAAGGATTAAGTAATATAGAGGCAATTAAGCTTTATCCAGATCTAGATATATTCACTGACATGCTAGATAGAATGAGAAACGAAAAGATTACCTCAAGAGAATATATTGCCGATATTTGCCGCAATATATTGAAAAATGTAGCAGTCTTCAAAGATAATGAATTACACATGAAGGAATTCAAGTCCTTCATAGAAGGAGCCTTAAGATGATTTATACCGCGAATGCCGAAGAATTATTTGTATCTAATTTCTTCTTGTCCCCAGAACATATCGTATTTTCTCATGGTAGACTAGAGATTCTAGGAAACCATACCGACCATAACCATGGACTTTGCCTAGTAGGTGGAGTCGATATGGGCATAACTGGAGCTTTCTCTAAAACCGATGATGGGAGTATCGAAGTCATTTCCCAAGGTTATAAGAAGATTAAGTTCGATATAAATGATTTAACTCCTAATAAAGATGAATATGGGACTTCAAAAGCCCTTGTTAAGGGAGTTTTGGCTAAATGCAAGGAACTTGGATTTAACATTGGCGGATTCAAAGGTGCCTTTGTTTCTGATATTTTCCCTGGTGCCGGGGTTTCTTCTAGCGCCTGCTATGAATCTTTAATCGTTAAAATCGTTTCAATGCTTTATAACGAAGATAGAATTACCCCTTTACAAATGGCTAAGATTGGCAAATATGCCGAGAATGTCTATTTTGGCAAGCCATGTGGATTATTAGACCAAATCGGAACTAGCTTTGGAGGGATGATCTATGTTGACTTTGAATCGCTAGAAAATCCAGTTACCGAAGTAGTGCCGTTCAATATGCCTTTAAAGGTAGTCTTAATCAATACGGGTGGAAGCCATGCTAACTTGACCCCTTTATATGCTTCGATTGGGGAAGATATGAAACTTGTCGCCCAAAATGTATTTGATGTGCCTTATCTAAGAATGGTATCAAAGCAAGTTTTCTTTGATAAAATCACTAAACCAAATAGGGGAGTAAGCGAATTAGCCAAGATGAGGGCTACCCATTATTTTGAAGAAAACGAAAGAGTGATAAAGGCTAAGGAAGCCTTGAAGATTAATGATGTAAATTGCTTCTTGGATGCCGTCAATTCTAGTGGCTATTCTTCTTCGACCATGTTACAAAACACAATGGTTCCAGGACAATATAAAGGCTCTCCTCAAGAAGCCTTGGATATACTTCGCCCATATCTAGGCAATGGGGCCGAACGTATTATGGGCGGAGGATTTGCTGGTAGCATCATTGCCTTTACTTTCCCTAGCGAATTGAATTCCTACATGGCTGAGGCTATAGGGCATTATGGGGCTAAAAACGTCAAGAATGTCAATATAGTCGAAGGTGGGCCAAAAGTAATAAGGTAAATATATATGTGGGGGAATTTATACCTAAAAGTCGAACTTTTCAATTTCCCTTACTTTCTTTTCATTGCGCTCATTTGTGTTTGCTTTGTTGTTTCTACTTTCCTTTCTAGACGATTTGGGAAGGATTGGACTTACCGTTTCATTTCGGTTTTGGCCTGGAGTAATTTTGTTCTTCATTTTGTAAAACAACTAAATCCATTCTATGTTGCTTCTTGGCCGATGGGACTAGGTAGATCTACTGCTGAAAATCTCTGCGCTTTCCTGATAATGGCATCTCCATTTATCATTAAGTGGGGCAATAAATACATGAAGGATTATCTTTTTTACATGGGGATAATATCTTCTTTGCTTGTATTTTTATGTCCAACAAGTGCCTTTGGACTTGATTTAGGTGAATTAGAGAATTTCCTAGAAGTATCTAGATTCTATATTTGCCATATACCTTTATTAATTATTGGATATCTAGAAGTAGATTCAGGATTCCATGAACTAAATTACCATCGGTTAATCGCGATGCCATTTATGTTTATGGCAGTGGAAGCAATTTTAGTGGCTAATGCCTGCTTACTTAATCTAGTTTTATACAAGTTGCCTTGGGGCGAATTCCTAGATAGGGGCAATCCATTACTAAATTCTTCTCTTCCATTTGGTCCAACTCCAGAGATGGATAAGATACTAGGAGCATTTTATCCAATGTTAATCCCATATCTACAGACTTATTATGTGGATGGGATCATTAAATTCACCCCAGTCTTATATTTATTCATTCCATATGCAATCGGAACATTATTACTAGGCCCATTGCTAGCACTTCCTTTTGAAAATAGAAGGATGAAACTAGACATAGAATGGATAAAAATGAAATACAAGATGAGAAAAATAGAAAGAAACTGTTAGATTTTATATTTTATATAGTTTAATTGTTCTTCTTTCTTATATAAAATATAAGAGTTTCTAGAAAGGTGTTTTTAGAATGGAAAAAATTAGACAAGCAGGATTATTGTTACCAATTTCAGCCTTAAAGGGCAATTATGGGATTGGGGATTTTGGGAAGGATGGTTATTCCCTTATCAAGAATCTAAAGGAAAATGGATTCAAGTTATGGCAGATTTTGCCTTTAAATCCATTAGGGTTTGGCCATTCTCCTTACCAACCATTTTCTTCTTTTGCTCTTGATGAATTATATCTAGATTTAGAGTCTTTAAAGAAAGAAGGGTTATTATCTTCTTTGCCTAAAAAAGCTCCTATTAGCGATAAAGTCTCCTATGAAAAGGCTAGAGAAATAAAACGTGAATGCGCTTATAAAGCCTATCTAAAAGATAAATGTAGAGCCAAGAAGGCAATGGACGAATTCAAGAAGAGTAACTCTTGGGTAACTAATTATGCCGTCTTTGCTACTTTTAAAGACGAAGATAATAGGAGTTGGGACCACTGGGAAAAAAGGAAACAGGATTATGTTTCCAATCCATATAATCTAAATAATAAAGAAAAGGGCATGGTTAATTTCCATATCTGGTTACAGATGAAATTATATAGCCAGTGGAATTCCCTTCATGAATTCGCCCTTTCTAATGGAATTCGCATAATTGGGGATATACCTTTCTATGTTGGCTTTGATTCTTGCGATGTCTGGAGCGATCAAGATTCATTCTTGCTAGATCCAGTTACCAAGCAACCTACCTTTATAGCGGGGGTACCGCCAGATTATTTCTCTGCGACTGGCCAAAGATGGGGCAATCCTATCTATAACTGGGATAAATTCAAACAAAATGGATTCTCATTCTTGATTAACCGTATTGCCTTGAACGCCAAATTATATGATATCATCCGTCTAGATCATTTCCGCGCTTTCGACACCTATTGGAAGATTCCTTCAAGTTGCCCAACCGCTGTAGAGGGAAATTGGATTGAAGCACCTGGATATGAATTCTTTGATAAACTATTTGCTTCCTATCCTAATATAGAAATAATTGCCGAGGATTTAGGTGATTTACGTAATGAAGTTTTGGTATTACGTGACCATTATAACCTTCCCGGAATGAATGTTATCCAATTCACTTTCCATGATGATGTCCTTGAAAATAAGAGTGGATACAATGCCTATAATTCAGTTGTCTATTTAGGGACACATGATAATGATACGACATATTCTTATGTTGCTTCCTTAGACGAATATGAAAGAAACAGGTGGTTAGATGCCTTGTCCAACATGGGTCTAGATAGGGCAAATTACGTCTCTTCCTTAATCAAATTTGCCTTAAGGAAAGATGCCAAATATGTCCTTTTGATGGCAGAAGACTTACTTAACCAAGATAGCTATTCTAGAATCAATGTCCCAGGAATTGTCGATGACCGCAACTGGACTTATAAATTAAAAGACAACAATGACCTATTCGGGGCTTTAAAAGAATATAAAGAAGAACTAAAGAAGGATAATAGATAATGAAGAACGTCGGCATCGTCTCGCTAGGATGTGCGAAAAACCTTATCGATTCTGAATCGATATTAGGTATGTTTGATACTCCTAGCTTTGAAATAACTTCTTCTCCGAAAGAAGCGGATTTTATAATCGTCAATACATGTGGCTTCATTTCTAGTGCCAAAAAAGAATCGATAAATACGATACTTGAAATGGCTAAATATGATGCAAAGCTTATTGTAGTGGGGTGTCTAGTTGAACGTTATGAAGGGGAATTAAAGAAAGAACTTCCGGAAGTCGATGCCTTTATACCTATTTCTTCTTATTCAAATCTAAAAGAAAAACTAATTGAAGTGACTGGAATTAATGATATCCTTCCATTTTCTTCCTTTAGGAGAGTCTTGTCCTCGTCTTCTTATTCGGCATATCTAAGGATTTCTGAAGGATGTGATAATTTCTGTTCCTTCTGTGCGATTCCCTATATTAGGGGTAGATTCAAGTCTCGTCCATTTGAAGAAGTAATTGAAGAGGCTAAATTATTAAAAGAAAAAGGAGTAAAAGAAATCTCCTTGATTAGCCAAGATACAACAATCTATGGGATTGATTTCCCTTCCAAAAATCCTGATATTGTCGATTTATTGAAATCTTTAGAAGATATTGGCTTTTATTCTATTAGGCTACTTTACCTTTATCCAAGCGAGATTAGCCTTGAATTAATTAAACACATTGCTTCAAGCAAGCAAATTGCCCATTATTTTGATATACCTGTCCAATGTGCTTCTGACCACCTCCTTAAACTAATGAATAGACATGGTGACATGGCTCAGATGAGGAAGCTATTCAAAGACATCAAGGAAATTTGCCCTGATGCCATTTTAAGGACAACATTAATCGCAGGTTTCCCTGGAGAAAATGAAGAAGATCTAGAGGAAACAAAAGAGTTCCTTAACGAAGTCGAATTCGACCATATGGGTTGCTTTACCTATTCTAGAGAAGAAGGGACTGCATCTTATTCTTATCCTAACCAAATAAAAGAATCCATCAAGAAGAAAAGAAAAGACGAATTAATGAAATTGCAACAAGTCATTTCATTTAGGAAGGCTTTATCACAAGTTGGCAAAGCTTTCGAAGGCATCGTCATTTCTTCTAGGCTAAGCGATGGGACTTATATGCTTAGGTCAACTTGGAACGCCCCAGATGAAATTGATGGGAACATCTATTTCAAATCAGATAGGGATTTAGCTGAAGGTGATATAGTAAAAGTTAAGATTACATCTGCTTTTACTTATGATTTAGCAGGTGAACTAATAAATGAATAAAAAATCATTTTCCTTAGTATTGTTATCTTTATTACTAGCCTCTTGTAAACAAGAATTAAGTAGTTCAGGTAGTAAGAATAATTCAAGCGAACTTTCTTATAATGATAGTTCTTTACTAGATACATCTACTTCAGAAATTGAATCAACTGAAAGTAGTCTAACTTCAAGCGAATCTAGTTTGAGTAGCGAGCAATCTTCAACTAGTTCAAGTTCTTCTGGTTCTAGTAGCCAATATTCTTCTAGTTCAAATATAGATAATATCCCTGAGGTAAGTGGGAATAATCCAGATGGATCAAAGCGAATTGACGTTCTATCTAATTATAATGATCCATTCGATTATAGCGGAGACTACTATACTTTCGATACGAGTGAATATTCTTATTCTTCTCCAATTGGAGGAGGGTTTTCTCTTATTTATGGAAATTCGAAATATGATAAGCCTGGTGCCTCTAAATATGAATATAACGAAGATAATCCTGATGTTAATGGATTGAAAATGGATTATTTTGATAAATATTATAACGGCAAAAGCCAAGTAGGTATCCAATCCCCTTGTCTAGTTAGCAATAAGAAAATCGAATTTAGGTTTAAAGTATCCGCTAACCATGGGACGCAGGGTAAAAACCCAAAGAAAGATAAGCCATTATTCACAATTTATTCATTTTCTAAAGCAGCCGAATTAATCAAAACCGATACTTATCTTGGAGATAAATATTGCTCGACTATATTAAATAATGGGGAAGTAAAGATTTATATTACCCTAGCTGACAATGTATCTTATTTTGAATTCAGGCTTAACCAAGCCCCATATAAAAATAACCAGGAATTCAATTTCAATATTTCTAAACTCACCATCCGTCAATGGGAATATGAATAATTCTTTTAAGCCTATAAGTATCGATAGAAGTGGCTATATATTTTTTGTTTGCTATAATCTAATTAGCTAAAGAGTTCATTAAAGGGGAAATCTATGAAGTTTAAAACAAAGATAACATCAAGCTTATTGCTTACATTTATGCTCTCTTCATGTGGATTTGCTTTTCCTAAAACACAAGGAGGAACCCCTCCGACCCAACATTTACTTTATGGTGAATCTATCTCTATTTATTCAGATGAAGACGGGAAAGATTGTCTTGGAGAAGTATCTATTGATTTAGATGACATCGGGATTTGTTTTACCTATAACCTAGTAAAACCGTTCGAATTCCTTTTTGATGCGACTTATTTAAACTATAAAAATGCTTCTTTTTATAAAAATGATGATAACGAATGCATTGTTTCCGGTTATTACATAGAAATAGGAATGTCAGATTTTGGCTATTTAAGGGATAAAGAGGGCTTTTATTTCAATTGCTACCTAGGAATAAAATATAAGGATGAATTCACATCAAACCTTCAAAAGAAGTTTTCTTTTGACAAAGGAATCAATATGTTCCACATACCTTTATCTAATGATGAATGGTATATAGACAAGAAAGAATTTGAATTGGCTTTTGACCGGAAGTATTCCTGGGGGAATGCTTTTTTAAGCAACACAACATACCTTAGCCCTGAATTTGCCGAGAAAATGTTCTATTCTTGGGTAGGGTTTGTATTTTCTTACTCAAGCTCAAAGGAATAACTATGTGGTTAAGATACATAAAAGATTTTAAGATAACAAAACTAACGTCTGGCCTATTTTTTACATCTATTTTGTCTTCGTGTGGGCTTTTTCAGCAAGAGACCATAATCCCTGATTCTCCTCACTTGCTTTATGGAGAATCTATCTCTATTTATTCAAGTAATGAAGGGAATGATCCTTTAGGAGAAATAAGCATTGATTTAGATGAAGTGGGTATTTGCTTTACCTATAATCTAATAAAGCCTATTGAATTTGTCTTTGATGCGACATATTTGAAATATAAGAATGCTTCCTTTTATAGATATAACGAAGAAAAACCTTTCACGTATATAATGGATATAAGTATAGGCGAACCTGACTATGGGTATTTAATGGATAAGGAAGGTCTTTATTTTGATTCTTATCGAGGGATAAAATACAAAGATGAATTCACAAAGAACCTGCAAAAGAAGTTTTCTTTTGATAAAGGAATAAATGTATTCCATATACCTTTATCTAATGATGAATGGTATATAGATAAAACTAAATTCGAGCTTTTCTTTCACGAGCAAACCGGTGCAGATCATAGTTTCTTAAGTAACGATATTTTCCTTAGCTCTTCTTTTGCCGAGGAAATGCATTATTCCATGGGCGGTTTCTTATTTACTAACCCAAAAGAATAAATACAATTTTCTAGTCACTTTTCTTTAACTATTTCCAAAAAATATACATCTTTTATTTTGTTGTCTAATTTCATTAAAATTAATTTCTTAAGTTTTAATTTAAGATATATAATAAAGTCCCGAGGTAAAAATTATGAAAAATAAAAGTCTATTATTAATATTACCTGCAGCCACATTATTAGTTAGCTGCGGAAAAGAACCTGGATCAGATTATAAAGAAGTTGATAAAGAAACCATTGCTAAGTCTGCTAAAGCCGCTAAACAAGAAGTTAAGAAAGATAGTTTCACTCTTCCGAAGAAATTTACAATCTCGAATTCTTCAAAGGTTTCTGGCAAATATGATGAAGATATGGCAGCTGGGAATGCCGAGATTAAGACCGCTATCGATATTGATAATCGTTATATTTATGCTTCTGTTTCTGGCGAAACCGGTTCAGATTCAGCCAATGTTGAAACCTGGATGTATGTAAAAGACAATGCCTTTGTCAGTGCCGTGTCTGACGGAGAAAATAAATCCTATGTCAAAGTTGAAACTAATGTCGATACTAGTTTTGATAATGCTATGAATCAAGCTGGCTATGAAAACGAAGATCTCAAGGAAATGTTCGTCAGTATCTATGATTCCATTGTAAAAATGGCTAGTGGCGTCAATATTGACATTAACGTTGATGCAGGTGGATCAAATGCCTCTACCTCCTATAAGTTCTATAAAGGAAAAGGTGATGGGGACATCAAAGTTGAAGCCTTTGCTAAACTTTCTTCTTCTGTAATGTCTTATACAAGCGAATCCAAGTTGGTCACAGCTTCCTATTTACCAGTTTTAGTTACTTCGAAGACTACTGGAAATAATGAAGGATCTGCATTCTCAGTCGAAACTAATACTACCTATGATTGGGATAAATGCGACCTTAACTATCCTGATTTGACTACCTTTACTGTTCAATAATTTGCATTCTTGGTGTTGAACCTCCTTTCTATAAAAGGCGTCCTTATTCCTGGGGGACGTCTTTTTCTATATAAAAAAGTAGAACCTCAATAGGTCCTACTTAAGTATTTGTTAAATGAAGCAGTATCTAGAAGCTTATTCGCTCTTTCTATCTCTTCTTTGGATGGGACTAGAATATCTTTTAATTTATATTCGATATGAAGTTTCTCGTATTTAGGGATAGCCAAGGCATGATAAGGAAGAATCTCAACCCTATCGATATTATTGAATTTAGATAGGAATTCCTTCGATTTTAGCAATACTTCCTTTGAATCGGTATAAGTTGGAAGAAGTACATATCTAATCCAGACAGGGAAGTTTTTTTCATTAAGGTAATTAAATCCTTCGATGATATTTGAATTTGTTTTCCCCGTGATGGTTTTATGTAATTCTGGATCAACTGCTTTTAAATCCAATAAGAATAAAGATGTTAGGCTTAGAAGTTCATCGAATTTAGCTAAATAAACAGGATCTAAACTAAATGTTGCTAAAGAAGTATCAATAACCATCGATATTCCTTCTTTTTTAAGGAGCTTCCCTAATTCGATAAGGAAATCTAGATATAGAAGTGGTTCCCCTCCAGAAATAGTAACCCCTCCAGTTTGCCCCCAATACCTTTTATACCTAGTTAAGGAATTAAAGGCTTCTTTTGGAGTGATTTCTTTGCCACAGTTAGGATTTTGCATCTCAACATTATGGCAATATAGACATCTTAAGGGGCAACCCGAAAGGAATAATATCGATCTAACACCAGGTCCATCTACAAGCCCGAAGCTTTCGATTTTATCTGATCTAACTTTGATATTAGAGGTGTTCGTGGCAGGTTCTAGCAATGACATCGAGCTGTTGTTCCTTTGTTAAGTTAATAAATTTTACAGCATAACCAGAAACACGGATAGTGAAGTTTGCATATTCTGGCTTTTCTGGATGGTTCATGCAGTCGATTAGTTTTTCCTTGCCGAATACATTGACGTTAAGGTGGTGGGCACCTCCATCAAAATATCCATCAAGGACATTTACTAGGTTAGAGATACGTTCGGAATCGCTATGTCCAAGGCAATCTGTATTGATTGTTTGGGTATTGGAGATGCCATCAAGAGCATATTCATATGGAAGCTTGCATAAAGAATTCAAGGAAGCAAGTAATCCATTCTTTTCTGCTCCATAGCTTGGGTTAGCACCTGGGGAAAGAGGTTCGCCGGCTTTTCTTCCATCTGGAAGAGTTCCAGTAGCCTTGCCGTATACAACATTAGAAGTGATTGTAAGGATGGAAGTAGTTGGCTTGGAGTTACGGTAGGTCTTTCTAGAAGCGATATAATCCATGAAAGTCTTTAATAAATGGACAGCAATTAAATCGGCTCTATCATCATCGTTACCGTAGCGCGGGAAGTCGCCTTCGATTTCAAAATCAACGGCTATACCCTTTTCGTTTCTAATTGGCTTGACTTTGGCGTATTTTATGGCGCTTAAAGAATCGACGACATGGCTAAATCCGGCAATACCAGTGGCAAAGCTCCTCATTGGATGGGAATCGATTAAAGCCATTTCGGCAGCTTCATAATAATATTTATCATGCATATAATGGATGATATTCAAGGCTTCGACATAGACTTTGGCAAGCCATTTCATCATATCTTTATATTTCTCAAGGACATCTTCATAATCAAGATATTCCCCAACGCAAGGACGATATTTTGGACCGACTTGTTCAAATGTCTTTTCATCAACGCCACCATTAATCGCATATAGCAAGCATTTTGCTAAATTGGCCCTGGCACCGAAGAATTGGTATTCCTTGCCAGTTTCAGTAGCGGAGACGCAGCAGCAAATAGAATAGTCATCTTTCCAAACTGGACGCATGACATCATCATTTTCATATTGGATGGAGCTAGTTAATATAGAGATATGGGATGCATATTTCTTAAATCCAACAGGTAATTTAGAAGAATATAAGACAGTGAGGTTTGGCTCTGGGCTTGGTCCCATATTTTCTAATGTATGTAAGAAGCGGAAGTCATTTTTGGTAACCATGCTTCTCCCATCGCTACACATACCGGCAACTTCTAAGGTTGCCCAGATTGGATCACCAGAGAATAAAGCATTATAAGAAGGGATGCGGGCAAATTTGACCATACGGAACTTCAAGACGATTTGGTCTACTAATTCCTGGGCTTCTTTTTCGGTCAATATTCCTTTTTGGAAATCTCTTTCAATATAGATATCTAGGAAAGTAGAGATTCTACCAACCGACATGGCAGCACCGTTTTGGGTTTTAATAGCAGCTAGATAGCCAAAATATAACCATTGGAAAGCTTCCTTGGCATCTTTTGCAGGCTTAGAGATATCAAATCCATAGATAGAAGCCATTTCCTTAATTTGCTTAAGGGCTTTAATCTGCATGGAGATTTCTTCTCTTTCCTTGACGATTTCTTCGCACATTTCCCCATCATCGGTAAGAGTTAAGTCTTCCTTTTTCTTTTCGATAAGGTAATCGATACCATATAAGGCAATACGTCTATAGTCGCCGACAATTCTTCCTCTTCCATAGGTATCTGGAAGGCCAGTGATTATCTTATTGTGACGGCAGTGGAGTATTTCTGGGGTATAGGCATCAAAAACTCCATCGTTATGGGTTTTGTGATAGGTAGTAAAAATCTTATGTAATTCTGGATTTGGGGTATATCCATAAGTCTTAAGGCTTTCTTCTGCCATCTTGATGCCACCATAAGGCATGAAAGCTCTTTTAAGTGGCTTATCAGTTTGGAGTCCGACGACGACTTCTTTATCTTTATCTAGATAGCCAGGGCCATAGCTAGTTAAAGAAGAGACGACTTCTTCTTCCATATCAAGTACTCCGCCATTTTCTCTTTCTTTCTTTTGGAGTTCTTGTAATTTTGCCCATAAGGCAGATGTATTTTCGCTTGGTCCTTCCAAGAAAGATTCATCTCCATCATAAGGAGTGTAGTTAGAGACGATGAAGTCTCTTACATCGATGTCTTCTTTCCATTTGGAACCTTTGAATGTATCGTAGTATTCTTCGTTGATCATAATTGGTTTTTCCTCCTGTTTTTTGCGTGGCTAGTATAACAAAATAAGTAGCATCAAGTCTAAGGATTTGCTCATGAAAGGAGACTTAACTTTATTGAAAACGCTTACATTAAGTATTGATGGGTTCATTACTCCTATAAATTCTACATTTCCCCTTTTTTAGGTTAGCAGATATTGATACTTAAAATTAGTGGTATTACCATTTACTAATGAACAAAAAAGGGGATTTATGAAATTCAAAAAATTAATTTTATCGGGTCTAGCTTCTTTTAGCCTATTTAGCTGCGGGGAAGTAGAATCTTCATCTAGCAACAATACTTGCATAATGATAAATCTTCTTATTCTTACCGATGAGTTAGAGGGAGAAATACATAAAATACCTGGTGAAGGCGATTACTTTAAATTTGATGGGGCTTACTTCAAAATTTTATTAAGCAAAGGTCCCTCTTTTACGATACCTCAAACTCTTATTTATCGTAATGGTGAATGTCTAGATCATAAAAATATCGATGAAAATACATTTAAAGAAGGTACGATTTGCCTTGGCAAAATATGTTATGCGAATGGAAACGATGAAAGTTGTGCCTGGCAGGATAAATCGTTCACAACACCTTATTTAGCAATGCTTAGACTAAATTAAGAGGGATTAATATGAAAAAGATTGCATTATTCTTGATTTCGGCGTCATTGCTTGCTTCTTGTGGGACCCCTAATTCTATTGAAAATAAAAAGATACCTACTTTCATTAGTTTTGAATTAATTGGAACTATAAAAGTAATTTCTAATGAAGAAGTATATTTTAATTACAAAGAGATTTTATTTGAATTTGATTACGAAAAGACTCGTCTAGATGTTAACGGAGAGGGAACAGTAGATAAAAAAACCTATCATTTTGTAGATGGAGTAGATGCAAGAGGAACAATATGTTTCCAAATGTCTGCTTTTGATGATTCTTATGAAGATTATAAGGATTTATCGCATTTTGTGTTAAAAAGCCTTTATATAGTTGGAAAAGGACAAGCGGTATAAAATTAGTTGTATTTAGAATTCAAAATTTTCAATTGTTTTATTGATTTAGTTAAAATTTAAGTTTAAAATTACCTAAAAGAGATTTTTATGAAAACTTTAATCTTATGTATGTCGATAGCTGTTCTTAGTTTGTATAAGGAAGGTGTTCAAGCACTGGCCATTAATTGTTCTTTTCAATTTGAGGCACCTATTGCTTTTGATTTTATAAACCATTCTGATATCGCTGAGTCAAATATTGATTTATCGCCTGTTTCGACTGAAATAGCATCTAACGAACAAGCAAATATCTGCCATTATTCAGTAGCGACAGGAACTATATCAGTGGAATCTATTTCTGTTTCGTCTGCAATTAGCGTTATTGAACAAACAAATAAATTTGGAAGAGGAACGTGTGACATTCCTACCGAGAACATAAAACGTTCTATTTCATTTGATGACAATCGAGTTGCTATAGATTATGAGGCTAAAAATGGATGGCCCTTCTCTGCGATGGGCATTATCAAAAGCACCTTTGAAGTAGGTGCTACTTTTGGCACTATATTTATGGCCCCTGGGAATTTAGGTATTACTGCTGCACACTGTGTTCTTAATGATGGATCATTTCCAGGGTCATCTCAGGCAGGATTTCAACTTCAAGAATTGAATGGATCATCCTTTACATTTGAATATGGCAGCAATATTACTGATATATTCATTCCTAATGAGTACTATTCTTCGCCTTATGGGCCGGATTACGATTGGGCGGTCGTGAAGTTTGCCGACTCTACATTGGAATCAAGCGTGGGCTCACTTTCTATTGGCTCCGGCTTTTCTTTGTACGATACCACGAATGCTATAGTTGGCTTCCCTAAAGATAAAAACTTTGTTCCACAAAGTTCTTCCGGTCATGGAGTAATTAGTTGCGAATCAAATTATTACGAGCTTTATCAATTTGTTAACAAAGGTATGAGTGGCGGACCATTGTTTTTCAATTACTTTAACCCTTCTACTTTGGATGAATACATGGTTGTCGCTGGTGTTACCTCTCAACTTGTTACATATCAATCTAGCGGCTATACAACAAGAGCTACTAGAATATCTAATTCGCTTATTTCCTTGGTGAGGTTATTAAAATGAAAACTAAAAATTTATTTTTCTCTATTTTTATTCCTTTGTTCCTAATTTCTTGTGGCAAGCAAGAATCTTCCTCTAAAGATTTTGGTAATGAATGTGTCCTGCTTTCTAAAATTATCACCACTAATCAAGTTGAAGGAAGCATTTATAATCTTGAAGGCAATTCCTATTTCAAGTGGAATGGCACCTTATTTAAAATCAATCCTAAGAAAGTTGAAAACGGTATTAACATTTTGGGCACGGACATCTATAAGGATGACAAATTGTTAAGCGATGATGAAATCAATTCTAATATATTTATAGATAATAAGGATTGTATTGGAGTTATCACTTATGCGAATGGTTCCTATTGCAATGATGACATGGATTTATTGGAAACCCCATATCTTTCATCGTTATATTTTGGGAAACATAAGGCCAATGAATTGGAATCTAATTCTTCGAAAATCTATTCCTTTGTTATTGAAGGGGAGATGAAGATAATTTCTGATAATGAAGGATATTTCAACTATCGGGGAATACTTTATAAGATTGGTACATACACATCTTTAACATATAAAAATGTTACGTTAGATGTTAATAAATTAACTACTTATGAAGGGCTGGATAAATCAAGAGGAAAAGGAAGGGTATGTTTAAGCACTACCGGCTCAATTGATAGTGAAACGAATATTTCTACCCCATATTTGTCCTATGTTAGCGTTAACTAGCATAAAAATGGGAAAATTAGAAAAAAGTTCTTGCTACTAGTGGGGGTTCTTACTATAATCATCAAGCCGAAAGAGTTTGTAGCGAGCTTATCGGCTTACCGCCCTCATAGTTCAGCGGTAGAACGGATCCATGGTAAGGATCAGACCTCTTTTCGACTAAGGGTGAGGGCACCAAATAAAAATTAGGCTTAACCGATGTGAAGTGAGACCCAAATGTTGGACAAACAACAGGAGGGTCTTTTCTTATATGAGG
>ENA-ORPK01000459-ORPK01000459.1-human-gut-metagenome-genome-assembly--contig:-NODE-459-length-38675-cov-3.884645_pt1 | contig 38675 bp, 52 predicted proteins | sample MGYA00242139_ERZ509068 | MGnify/ENA primary metagenome ERZ509068 (study PRJEB26280, sample SAMEA2338687) | human gut metagenome | biome: human gut; feature: human-associated habitat; material: faeces...
CCCCCCAGCCACAATCATCCTATTGATAACGATGAGACATGGACGGATACGCTAAAGCCGGGAACTATCGTCCTAGTGATACCTTTGGAAGGTTCAAAGAATCTAGAAGGAAATCAGCTATATTGGATAGCAGATAGCGGGGTGAAACTATGAGTGAAGCGTTTCCTTTTGTCGGTGCCAGCGATGCTTTGATTCAGGCTTCCTCTGATACGCAGGATCTACAGTTATTTAAAGAATTCGCATGGGATTTTGAAAAGAATTGTTTTCTGTATGACAAATCGGGGAAGCATATCCTGCTAGAAGGCACCGAGGCTATCAAGATATGGGTATATAAAGCATTGGCCACAGAACGTTATACATACCTTGCTTATTCGTGGCAGTACGGTATTGAAATCAAGCCATTTATAGGATTGGTTATGGGAGTACAGGAACGAATCAGCGAGCTGAAACGAATGATTACGGAATGCCTTATGGTAAATCCCTACATTCTATCCATCAATGATATTTCATTTTCACAGGAAGGGCGAAAGGCGACAGTAACGATTGACCTGACAACGGTCTATGGGGAGGTGAGTGCGTAATGTATGTAGCTAGAGATCAGAACGGAATCCTGCAGGAATTACAAAGACAAAGCGGGATTGAAGCGTCGAAAATCGAAGGAACCTTTGAAAATGATGTGTTGGCGTCCAATAGCTTTGAGTTTGCGAAGAGCGAAGTTGAAATTGAGCAGCTCTATAAGGCTGCCTTTGCGGATACATCATGGGGTGAATACTTGACACTTCGCGCCGCGGAGTTCGGCATTGATAGGAAGCCGGCCGTTAAAGCCATTGGGGCCCTGACTATCACCGGGACCAAAGGTATCATCGTCCCGCAGGGCTCCGTATTTTCAACCGACAATAATGTATATTTTACGACTGATGCAGCATGTACCATCGCTGATAACGGGACCGTGGATGTAAAAATCACGGCGCAGATCGCTGGCACTTCGGGTAATGTGGGGGCCAACACCATCGACAAGATCCCTATGAGTATTCCCGGGGTGTCGAAAGTCATCAATAAGGATGCTACCCACGATGGGTTTGAAGAGGAAACAGACGAATCTCTCTTGAAACGGTACTTGGTACATGTCAGAACGCCTGCCACGTCGGGAAATGTGATGCATTATAAGGAATGGGCTCTCTCCGTAGCTGGTGTGGGGGATGTGAAAGTCATTCCCCTATGGAACGGCAATGGCACGGTCAAGGTGCTTGTTACCGACGTCAATAAAAATGCAGCCAGTCAGGAACTGCAGAAAAAGGTGGCTGATTATATCGAGACGGTACGGCCCATCGGTGCCACTGTGACCGTAACGGCGCCGGCATATCTCAATATCAACGTGACGGCTAACGTAAAGGTCAATCAGGAATATTTACAGGATTATGCGTCTGTGCTGAAAAATACACTGGATGCGTACTTGGTAGATAGTGGATTTGATAGTGATTATGTATCCATTGCCCAAGTCGGCAAGGTACTGCTTAATAGTGGTGCTATTTCAGACTATGACTCACTAAAAATCAATGGTGGTATCAGCAATATAAGAATTCCATCAGGATACCTGCCTAGAGCCGGCACTATGGGGGTGACTAGGGTTGACTAGACTACTAAGGTCATCTGACAAAATAGATATCACGCAGTACTTGCCGCCTTTTCTAAAAAAAGATCCTCATTTCCGTGCAGTATGTGAGGCGTGTTCATGGGAGCATGAAAACATCCGTAATGCTATTCTCGATGCGCTGAACCAGTTTTTCGTCGAGAAAGCGACTTGGGGACTATCCATGTGGGAACGAGTGCTGGACCTGCACCCTAGCCCGGAAGATACTTATGAACAACGGCGCAAAAAAGTGCTGGTTAAGCTGCAAGGTACGCAAACCAGCACGGTATCTTTTTTGGGGAAAGTGGTGAATGCCTACGGATATGGATACATCGAGGAACATAACGACAAGTACTATTTCAATATCTACACTACATCCACAAATACAGAGGATTTGAAACAGATGCAGAATACAATCATCTATTACAAGCCGGCACATTTGGGACTCAATGTGTATCTAGGCTTTTCATGGAATGGAAAAATCCAATTTGATGGGAAATATACCTATGGTTCGTCCATTACTAAATGGGAGGAATAGACATGGCAAAATATCTTGATAAATGGAAAACTGATTTTCCCGCTTCGGTGGGGAATGTGACAAGACCAACAGACGGAATCGATGATACTCTTGACTTCAATTCCGACGGATTTCCGCAGCGAATCTCATCTGATCCGGTTCATTATAAACTGGAAAACGACATGGCAAGTCAGCTCTTCTCTAACGATGCCCGATTAAAAGAAGCTATTGATGCTAACAAAGCAGCCGGAGATGATACGCTTGCAAATCATAACAAAAGCGCCCAATCCCATGCTAATGGCATTGCGGGAAATGCAGCATCTGCCACTAAGCTGAAAACGGCTAGATACATCAACGTTATTGGAGATTGTCTGACGGGCAAGGCTGCTTCTTTTGATGGAAGTGATAATGCTGATATCGAAGTTGCTTTAACTACTGCACTAAAAGCATTAGGCAAACTCAGTCCATCAGTTGATAAATTACCTTACTTCACAGGAGCAAACGCAGCATCTCTTGCCAGTCTGTCAGAATTCATGCGCGGCGTACTTGGTAAAGCGACGGCAGCAGAAGTGCGTACGGCTATTGGGGCTATCAATGAGCCAGGTGTTGGGGTTATTGCAGGCGATGTGTCAAACGCTAATGCATGGTGGGTGAAGCTTAGCGGCGAGGTACCGCTGATTATACAGGGTGGATTTAGCTCTGGGTATATAACTTACCCGATAGCTTTTTCTTCCTTTTCATCGGTAGTCGTTCAGGGGAAGCAGTCCGGAGGCGCGTGTGAGTTTCGCGTATGGAATACGTCTAAAACCGGCTTTCAGACCGCGGGGGATCGCGAAACTCAAGGACTATTCTGGATAGCTATCGGCTACTAAACGATACCGAACACTAGCCAATTGTACGGGAAACCTTTGGGGTTTGATGCAGCTGTATTGCTGATATTTACCTTCGAATCTTGCGTATACCAGTTATAACTCCAGACTCCGCTATTAAGCGAAAATGCAACGGTTAATACCTTAGACAAAGATAGTGGATAGACAAACGAACTGCCGCCAATTCCACCCTGTATAATTATCGGTATTGCGCCACTGAGTTTTACCCACCATGCATTCGCATTCGACACATCGCCTGCAACGACGCCCGCTGCTGAGAGGTCGTCCGTATCGAGAAAACGTTTGAACGAAGTGTCATTGATTGCGATTGAACCATTCCCACCCCGGTGAAACATCTTGCCAGTAGGCTGATCTATCCAAAGTTGTGTCGATTCAGAACCTTTATCCGCCGGAAGGTTGAGAAGCTGCCCGTACTGTGTCGGCTGGTTTGCTATTTTATTGTTCTGGTTAAAAAAGCTCATAAACACGCCAAGTGCGTTAAGTGCAGCGTTTGTGGTCGGCAGTGTCGGGTTTATCCCCAGCCTTTGCAGATAGTCCAACAATCCCGCATCGCCCGTTAGGGACTTAGCAAGCCCGACGGTCACATTATCAAGAGACGTTGCGCCGGTTCCGCCATGGCTTGCGGGCAAAATGCCGGTGACGCCGCCGACTACATCCTTATCAACTGCGTTAAGCGTTCCTGGTTTTTCGCTCGCAAGATCTGTTTTGATTGCCCTGCCCAGCATAGCGGGCGTTACGACTTTCGTCGTGTCCTTCCCCGCCGTGACTTCTTCCTGCGTTGCGTAGTCAATCGTGCGGTACAGCATCACCCATGTGACGGTGCCGTCTGCCATGGTGTTCCCCGCACTGCTCCAGACGGGTTCCGCACTCGCGCTTATCCCCGCGGTGACCACTCTTGCGACAACGTTCGCTGGCATGTTCGGACTTTTGACTACCTGCCCGACTTTATAGGCGGTGCTCGGCTGCCAAAGTTCATCCGTGACCAGACTGGATAACACGGAGTGCTTGTTTTTCTCAAATTCGATATACTGCTGTTCTGTAGTGCCCTTCGAAGGGTCCTCTGGATCTGGATAGTCGAACATCCCCGCAGTGGACTGTAATTTCAATACGTCTGCCATTTTTACCTCCTATAGCTAAACTGTTTCATTGACGAACCCCTGCCATGTAATATCTGCCGTACCTGCAACCTGCTGGCCATCTTCGTTTAGCAGGGCGATGCGGCATGGGGTACGGGATAGTATCTTGGGATACATGACAACGCCGCTCCCTTGCACGGCGTCGATGCGCACGGCGGTGGTCATGTAATTCGGGGTGACAATAGGAAGCTCTATGCCACTCGCCGGTACGTATAAGTCTTCGAAGTGTTCCTGCCGGTCGGGTACGTCGATATATGCATGCAGAGATTTAATCACTGTTTCTTCTAGGCTTGAGTTTTCCGCTACAATTCGGATCTGAATGTTTGCTCCTGCTTTAACCAGTACCTTGTCACTCCACTGTTTCCATAAGTCTCCTCCCCCACTCCCCACGGTACTATTCCACACGGCACTATCTTCATTGCCCCAGAACGCAACTGTATCTTTAGCCGCATCCCAAAAGATATCGGCTAAAGAAGTCCGATAATATACAATGGCGGGACCTTCTATATCTGCCGTCAGCCAAAACTGCCCCGATGCCGGGGCGATGAAATGCCCAGTGGCTACGTAGCTTTGAAAAGCCGCACCCCACATTTTATCGCTTCCGCTATGCCAGAATCTATTGCCTTTTTTGTACCACATAGTACTTGCATTGTTTGGGTGAATATATCCATCAGAAAGCACCTTTCCGTTGTGCTGTAGTTCTGCGAAGTTATTTGCTCCGAAGTCTTTCTCAAAGAGCACATTTTCTTGCAGAAGGTCTCCCATTTCAAGCTGGCAGTAAGCAAAATTCTTCGATTCATTTCCGCCACGATCTACCGCTTTAATCATTACAGAGTGTGTCCCCTGTCTGATGGTCTGTGTCTCATACGGCTGCGTTGTTATGAGCCCCGCTTGTACCGGTATTCCGTTATCCCAATTTAGTTCCTGCCCCTGCGTGTACTTGATTCTGAACCCCGCAATGTCATTGGGGTAAGGATAAGTAAATTTCCACCAATACCGCCGGAGCCCACTCGCCATCTTCTCCACGTTAATGCTTTCTACGTCCGGGGGAAGCATATCCTGCCCATCGGTTAGAATATTATTTTCTGTATAATCTGACTTTTCCCCGATATCGTTAATCGCATAAACGCGAACACGATAAACTTGTAATGATAACGCGGTAAACGTATAGGAGCTTTCGTTCTGCGTAAACTTCTTCTCAAACTTCCAATTTACGCCATCATTAGATTTTTCTAAACATACCGTGTTGAACTGTCTAGGATTGATCCACGTACAATGCACCAGCGAAGTAATATTCCCGTCGAATTCTGTGTATTTTTCAGTAGACAATATCAGATTTTTGGGCGCTTCTATCGTCATTACAGGGCGAATAATTTCCGGAACTTTGTCTGTATCCGCATCATATAGTTCTGGATAATACTCTACCGCTGTGATCGTGCGAGTCTCCTCATCCATATTCGTAGAAATGGATAAGACCTTGAACTCTTTTGCTTGATACCCTGCTTTACCCAGTGCGTACACATCATCTTTTTCCACCGTGCTGATGCCGTCAATGATGACAGTATTCCCGGCCGCGGAAACGACATTTTTCTTCACAAGAGAATCATTTCTATTATCCCGATACATGAAAGACGTATAATCGCCGCCGTCAAGATTATCCACATCTACCGTAATGGTGTTGCCATCCGCATTTACTACGCGGCCGCCGATCCCCCATTCCGTCACATCCGTCTGCACGGTGATGACATCGCCGATCTGGCAAGCAATAGAATCCGCAAACGCTTCAAACTGAATTGTGCGGATTTCGTACTTATTCTCACGGAGTTTGTACTTCCCGTATTGATACGCCTGCTTCGCGTCAGTGCATCCCATCAGCTCGATCTGTGTAGGCTGCGCCACCGCATCACTGCTATCGTATTCTTCGTTGAAAACGGCAAGAACATCTCTCTCATAGTTTTTCTCGCGATTCATGAAGGAAATCTCAATGCTGTTTGCCCGGCTTTCTGTCGCTAAATACTCATTCGAAAAAGAATCCTTCTTGATATTTGCGACGGTAAAAAGCTGAACTGACGGGCTCGCGTAGTCGTAAATGCACGATACTTTCGTCCCTACGATGATGACAGATCCACGCCCGACGCGGCAAGGATAATTCACCGCGTCCCATACCTTCATGGCACTATCGAAAAGGTAGTTGAATTGGATATTTGCTTTGGTGCACATAGCCGCCCACGCCGCGAAGGCGTAATAGTCCATGTTCTCTTTTGGGATGCCTTCTGCCTCATAGGCATAAGTATGCCCATCTTCATTTAAAAGCTTCCTACATCCATGGAGAATATCATAGCAAGCCCATGCCGGATTGTTCGCTGGCTGCTCTTCATAAGAACTTGTCATCGGGTTCCAAATGTATACGCTGCTTCGCTCGATAGTGCAAGTGAGCTGCGGATCACTGCCAGACAACTGATCTGTGGCGAGTGCTTTTAGTCCCAGCAGGGCTTTGCCAGGATGGGTGAAATCGTCATAGACCACCTGCGTGACGGCTACCCACTGGACTTTATTCGCTGTTCGGATATCTGTCCGATCCTTTGCCGCACACTGAACACGGACTTCGTACTGCGCCGGTTCCAAGTCATAGATACGGTACATTCTATAGAAGACGCCCGTTTCCTTCCCTCGAATAATGCCATCATAAAGGTGTGCATCCTTGACTGCTTTCTTCCATTCGTCATACGTCATGGTGTACTCGTAAATTGGAATACGCTTCCCATTTTTGTAGCGATAGAAGGTTTTCCCCCACTTCGTATAGGTTTCATAGCCGACCAATTTACGGCACTCTTTGTTGTAGTGTGCTTTCCACGTAACCAACGTGCCAAACCCGCTGGTGTTTTTTGCCCAGTCTGGTGTCCATTCGTAATTCTCGTTTCGGATGGGGATATCCTGCCAGTCGCTTGTACCCACTTTCCGATACTGTGCTTTAAGGGTAACACTGGTGTAATCAGCATTGCCGCTGTCATTGGAATAGTACAGACCATTGGGGAAAGCGATAGTGATTTCAATCCCATTTGCCGTATTCCCATCCAGTGTTACTGTGTTCCATTTGCCGACGTTCAGCTCATACGCTAAAGCAGTATCTGCATACGAATCATTGAAATCGGGGATAATGCTTTGCTGATTGGAGCCGTTACGGATTTCCACCGACACATCGGAATAGTTCTCGATCGGATTATTATTCAGCTTGATATCCGATACATCGTCGAGCTCGCCCTCTGCCAAGCAATAGAGGATATTAAGGTACTGGTTCTTACCATCGGAAATGACATGGCGTTGTAACATCATACCCGCCGTTTTTACTTTCCCATAGCAAATAGGTAAAACATACCCCTGCCCGGTTAGCGTAGACGGCGTACCCCATCCGTATGTGTTCGACTGCTCGGAGGCATTAGTAAGGTCTGCTTTCGGCATGGTCAGTTTGGTCATGATATGGTTTCCGATCAGCGTCATGGCTAACGCACCGGCAATGCGTCCGGCCATAAGCCAGCCGCTAATGCCCGCCTTGAACGCCGCCCCTGCCATGCCAGCGCCAAAAATTGTTAAACCAACGGCCAAAATCCACCCGAATGCTTTCTTCTGGATTTTTGGAGCGACTACGATTTCCTGCCCGTCTTGTACCGTTGCGTTCTCGTCAACCTGTACGCCATTCACTGCATACAGCTTTTCGCCATCTTCTGCATGGTATTCGCGCACAGTCTTTCGCCTGTCATAGGGTGCCCAGTAGTCCTTTTTCCCTTTTGCCGTATCAAATGGGTTCGTGATTATGATGATATGTACCATACCTGTAGATCCCTTTCAGCCTTGAAACATACCGGGAAAATCGCTCAATGCATACGCCGCTGACTGTAGTGGAGTGAAGCAGCATATTGTTCCCCAGATAAACGCCCACGTGGTCAATCCCGTGTCCGCCTAAATCGAAAGCACAAATAGCTCCCTCTTCCGGGCGAGACAGTTTTTCGTAGTATTTGACACCTTTAATGTCCGCCGGATTGCTATAATCCATCGTTAGATAATCCGGAAGCGTCTCTCCCCGCCGCCGGAAAACCTCTTTCACCAGCTCCCAACACGGATACTTTTCGAATGGCTGCCCCACCAAATCAGTTACGTCTAGCATATAAGCCTCCCTGCGGTATCGTCGGTTCACCGCCAAATCTCGTGTTGTTCCCGCGTTCCCGACAATCAGTCAACGTCTTATTGCAGGTAGTGAGTGGTCCTTTATACCCACACCGAACGCCCTTAAACTTGAACGGGCACCAGTCTTTCATGATACGTACATTCGGATAGCGCCGATCTAAACTTGCGCCGCACCCAAGCTTGATAGATACGTAATCCTTTTTCGCCGTGGCTCCGGCAATAACGAAATGTTCTTCCTGTAAAATCTCATCAGAAATATTCGTGTTGATAACGGCTACAGTAACTTTCCCGCCGGACGCGCCGTCATATGCTTCCAAAATGCGGGAAATCGTGCCTGTGATATTGGAAACCGTAAGGGTACACGACGGCAATTCCGTAGAAGTCTGTTTCACTTCTGAAAGAGAAAAATAATATGGATAATACTCCTGGCCTTTGAATGTAATCTTTTCATTGTTAAGTACAAGACAAATGGGTTCTTCCTGCTTATACTGAATAGTCAGCAAAAGCAGATAAACCCCATCCGTAGACACCTTGTTCTTTTCAATGATAGCCGCTGTAGAAAGATTCATTTCATACCTCGCTTAATGTAATTGAGCCGCTCCAAAAAGAGCATTCGACAAGCTGAAAAGAAAGTTCGCTGTCAGAAAATCGGACAGTGAACTTCTTCCCGGAATAATCATTCCCAACATCGGAGGGATACGTCCACTCGAACGCGAGCGCGCCGCCCCGTGTCTGCTGAAAGAACGCTCGCAATTGATTGTAGTCCGCTGTTGGCAGCTTCAACCACGTAATTTTAAAAGCCTTCGGGAGCTTCGTAAAGCGCGGGCGCGTGAGAATGGTCTCATTGTCCACTTGCATTTTCAGCGTGTGATCCGTAAAGATTTCATTCAACGGATAATCGGGCGTCTGTATATCAGGAAAAACCATTTATCGCACCCCCATAATCGCATCTTTCAAACCGTACTCATTCGTGGTTAATGCTTCGCCGACCGTCGAAAGAATAATCTGGTGCAGCAGTTTCCCAGACGAATCTTGCGAAGTCGTCTGCCGGGCCTGCATCTGCGTTCCTGTGTTGTTATTTACAATCACCTGCACCTGCGCCGGTGTCTGTGCCCCGCCGGAAAGCATCTTCCTTGTGTCGCCATTAGAATACACGTGAGCGTCCCTGCTGAATCGTACCAATTCGGGGCCACGTTCGCCGACCATCACCCAGCGATCCGTCAGCACATCGCCTCCGGATGCATAGCCGTAATTGGCTGCTACAGATTCCCACACGCCAAAATCAGCTTTAGCGGCTTCATGCGCTGCCCCCAAGCTCTTACTTCCACCGCCGCCAAAGATGCCTGTCACAACTTTCATGATAAGCAGTTTCGCGATCACCTGCGAAATGGATTTCAGTACGCTCTTGGCAAAGTCGCGGAAGAAAGATTTCATACGTGTGCAGAAATTCCCTGTAGAAGACAAGCAGCTTGCAAGTGAGCTTTCGATATCAGAAAACAGATTGACCGTCGTGTCTTTCCAGTTGATTTGCTGATTAGAAATCTCTGTCAGCGCCTGCTTCCAGCCTTCCTTGTAGTTATAGCAAGACTGGTCATTGATGGATTTAATAGTGCTAGAAAGTTTCTGCTCGATAGAAATTCTCTGATTATATGAAAGGTTCGTGTCGTTCAGCTGCTCCTGCAAATAAGACTTGTATTCATTCAGCTTATTGGTCAGCTCCTGCGAGCGGCTGTAGGCTTCGCCAAATCCAAGATTTCTATTCGAAATCGCAGAAATCTGGTCATCATACCTCCCCATCGTTTCCGTTTGCTGCGCTTCTTTGGCCTTCTGTCTCATAGCCTTCGCGTAGTCGATCATGGCGTTTTGCAAGTCGCTGATGACATTTTCATTCACGCCGAGTGCCTTGTCTTTCTCGATCTGTACCTTGTACTCTTCGAGCTTGTCATTCGCTTCCTGCATGGTCTTATCATAGGCCGTCTGCGCTCCAGTGACGGAAAGAGTAGCTTCATTCAGATTTTTGGTGTCGCGAATGGTGAGTTTCGTTGCATCCGCCAACTTTCTGTAAAGCTCTTCTCTCTGGCGTGCCATGTCTTTCCTGCCGTTCCCAGTCTCGCCGTTCAGCGTCGCTTCTTTGTTAGCAAGCTGCATAAGGCGGGGGAGGAGCTGCTGTGCATAACTAAGCCGCGTGCCTTCGGTATCATCTCCTGGGGCCTCGTATTGTGAAAACACAATGTGATTTGCTTCTTCCAAACTGCCCGCAGCGCGAAGTCGCGTCCCCACGTCTTTGTAATACGGCGCTTCTCTCAATTCATAATCAGAAAATTCGAGCTGTTTCTCCCGATCTGTCCAATCGCCGTTAGCATAATCATAGAGGTTTTGGAAACGCTCTCCGCCCCACTGAACTGAACCGTAATACCCCTGCTTGTTATCCGCTGCGTAATCAATGGATTCTGTATCGCCTTTCCCAGCTTCCTGCATCTGATTTCCTGCCAGTGCAGCGGCCGCGTAGACGTTGTAACCGTGCTGTAAATACCAAAAGGCATTTCCTAGCGCATCAGTATATTCCAGTTCAGGAAGCGCCGCTTTGCCAGATTTACCGCCGGACGCCTTGCCGCTTCCGCCGTCGTCCTGCTTTTTAACGACATCGGCGAGCGTGGCTTTCCGCATGAGATCCTCGGCTTCTTTTGCCTTCTGTTCTGAAATTCGAGCCATTTCCGCGTACATATCCACCAGACTGTTCTGCGCCTTTGTGTGGAACATTTCTTCATCAGCCGCATCCGCCGCGTCGTAGTCTTTCTGCGTGGGAGTAAATTTCTTTACATAGGAGCTTTGCGGGATTTCCTCTTCTTCGCTCCCGTCATGATATCCGCCCAGTTCCGCGTCAGAGAAGAAGTCATGTACATTGTAATCGCCGCTTTGCGCTTTTTCGTACTTGCTGCTTACTCCATACGCTATAGCGGCGAGTGTTCCTACACCTACTGCCCCGATAAGTCCCGCCGGATTCATAGCAAGAGCTTTGACGACGGCTAAATTCCTAAACCACGTATATGCACTTTTTAACCCTGCAACAAGACTAGGGATAAGGCCAATGAGCCCTTCCGCGGCCATCGAAATCATGGAAATCTGCATAGCTGCATCCGCGGCCTCTTTCGCCATATCATGACAGCCATCGGTATTTGCTATATAAGCATCTGTGAGGATGGAAACACCCATGCCAGCGGACGAAACCACGCCTAGCATCTTGCTCATTTTCCCATTAAAAAGACCTACCCCCTGATTTGCCTCGTCCAGTTTCTGTTTGTGAACAGTCAGTGCTTCGTTAGCCTCTTTGATAGCAGCGACTTCTTTCTTCGTGGCAAGTGTTGCCTTGTCTTTGGCTTCTGCCACCTGCTGCAAATAATTTACGGTTTCCTTGTAAACGGCGTTCGCTTTATCCGTTGCGCCACGCTCATTCAAAGCGGCTTGCAGCGCCTTGCTTTCTTCAAGCAGCTTTTTTGTTGCCTGAAACGCCTCTTCTCCGCCGATTTTGAACGCATTAGAAAGAGCGTTAAATTCAAGCGCCGCATCCGCGTTCGCCTGTTTCACCTGCTCTATCTGCTCTTTTACGAGCTTGAAATTATCAGCAAATGCTTTCGCGCTATCCCCGACCTGCTTAAATGCCGCGTCTACAGATAAAAAGTTCGTCTGATCTACAGTTTTTAAGCCCTGAATAAGCTGGTTTATGAACTCATAGGATTTGACTTGTGCTTCTTTCGCACTCATCCCGACTTTTTCAAGCTGGCTTGAAATTTCTTTAAAAAGTGCTGCCACGCGCTCTTTCTGCCCAAGTTCATTTGCCGTATTCCCGCTGGACTGGTATTTAATATACTCAATCTGCGCATTGGTTAATCGCTCTGTATTCGTCCGCGTAGACTGCAATACATCATTCCAAACCTTCGCCGAATTGATAGCTTCGTCCATGACAGGCTTCACTTTGCCGCTCATTCCGGTTTTAAGAGAATCCATGAATTTTTCAGTGGTCACTTGAACGACTTCGTAGTCAAGCTTTAGTGCCTGCAACTTAGAGCGAAGTTCCTCTACCGCTGTCTGTTGCCACTTCCAAATCTGCCGGTTCGCATCACCTTTGGCTCCGCCGCGGCCGCTTGTGTCTGCATCTAAGAAGCGCTGCACACGTGCTTCTGCCACTTCACCGCGAGAATATGGATTCCTCACCTTCTCCGCCATGAGAGAAATATTTTTCAGTTCATCACTAGAAGTCTTTGAAACCTGCATCAGGCGTTCATGTTCCTTCTGTATGACTTCAGAAATGGCTTTGGACTGCTGCTGATACAACTCCACTTCATGCTTCTGCTGGTCATTCTTTGCCGCCAGCGCATTTGCCTCTGCCTGAATTTTTCTTGCGCGCTCATCACCCTTCCCAATCTGTACCATAGCCGCAACATTATATCCGCCATTCACAAGCGAAACGATTTTATTCTGCCAAGTGACAGATTCCTTGATACTCATCCCCATAGCCTGCCACTTTTTTGCCAGGTTTGTGATGGAGTTTTCGTTCGATTCAAGAATGGAGTTCAAGGTCTGCGCTTTACTTGCACTTCCGGAAATCTGCCCAGTTACGTCAGCAAAGGAATTTAAAGCGCTATCGACGAGCCTTTTTTCCTCCTCTTCGTATTTCAAAGCCTTCTTTTGCGCTTCCAGACGGCCGTTAAATTTATCCTGCATGCCCTGAATGGCGCGGCCCAGCCCCGTATGCAATTCTCTCTCTTCGCGCGTCACGCTAAGAATCTGCATTAAATCCTTGATATACTTAGAGGCTTTGAATCCCGCCCAGAGTGTGACGATTTCACCTATATGTTCACCGACCTGCCCGAGTGCCGCGACGGCAGTCTTTCCGACATACGTGGCACCGACAAGCCCACTGGACATAAACTCGCCAACTTTTTTGGCGCTCTCTACCATTTCCACCATGGAACCAGAAATGGTGCTGATAGAGCTGATAAATTCAGGATTGATTTTCCATTCTTTTGTTGACTTGTCAACCTGAATGATTGATTCGCCAAACTCTTTCAGTGCTTCCGAATACATACCGCGAAGTGGCTCTGTACCTTCTGCGATCCCGCGCTGTAATCCTTCTTTGATCTGATCGATACGTCCCTTGACGGTATTGTTCGTTTCAAGAGCTGAATACTCAAACCCTTTCATGCGATCCATCAAGAATTTATATAAACCTTCGGACGATTCTTTCGCCTTCTTGATATCCGCATCGGAAATGCCAAGCGCAGTAGCGAGCGTAGAGGACGCGGGGCGAATCCCTCCCTGTACAAGGTCTCGAAGCTCCTGTACAAGCTGTGCGCCATCCAATCCGAGTGACTTAACCGCATTGACACCGACCGTCGTAAACTTCTCGATCTGCTCGATCGACATGCCCGCGCCAAGCCCCGGTCCCAAAAGGGCACGGAAGGTATCAATCAATTCACTTGCCGTCGCAGACGTTTTAAGGGATTCATTCTGCAAGTCGTTCATGATTTTAGAAGAAATCGTAAGCGACTGGTTCCAGGAAAGCTGCTGCCCGTTTATCTGCATCATGGATGCCAGGATGCCAGCCATGCCGATACGGTTCGTTTCCATCATATTCCCATAGTCATACGCACCACCGATGACTGTGCTCCACAGATCTCCAAGCTTCTGAATGCCCTCGTAGATGACGGTATAACGCGCCATAGAGTATACAAGGCGGTTCAGCATTTTGCTGGTATTGCTAGCGCTCTGCGCTGCTTTATCAAGCCCAAGCGCCATATCGCTAAACTGCTTTGCACCGCCGGACTTCCCATTGGTCATTGCCCGCAGATTGACGGAGAAATTCTTCGCCGCACTCGCACTTTTGCCAAGAGAGGATGTTAGGCGTTCATTGGCGCTTGCCATACTGTTTAAGCTGCTGCTTGCTCCGTCGATAATACTGACTTTCGCTCTTGTCTCAATGACGCCCATCTTCCACACTCTCCTTGATGACTAAACTTTCGATTTTCCTCATGCGCTTCATCATTGCTGGCCCTATGTGTATGCGGGATAAGCGGGCGACTGTTTCCAAATCTACCCAATTAAGCCCGCTGATAAAAGGACGGCTCATCGTACCTACATAATGCACACAGTTTGAAGCTAGCGCATATAGCCTCATCGCCCTGAAATTGCCCGGTCGGATTTCAGGAGCCCTATCAGGGCAATTCTCGCAATCTAATTTGCGCCCGGTCTGTTTGGCGGCCTTTCTGCACGTATCACAGTATTTAGCGCCACCTCTGATTCGCCAGTCCCAGACGCTTTCTAGTTTTTTAAGTCTTCCAGCTCGCTCTTTTCAGAAAGCGCCTGCGTCTTCACGAGCAGATCCATGATCGTTCCCGGCGTATACTTCGCAGAATCCGGATCGATGTTGTAGATGTTCTTAGCTACCCACCGCGCCATACGGACGCCGATCAGCTTTGCCGGTGTATCCGAAGTTTCAAGCTCATCGGAATATTCAAGAAAATGCTCAAATTCAGAAAATGTCATAGCTCTTGCAATAAGTTTTTCTTCGTTCTTTTCTGTTGGTTTCATGTTTTTTTCGTTATCCATTTTTATTTCCTCACATATAAAAAAATGCCCCGCCGGAAAATCCGACGGGGTACTCATTAAAATTCGTATGTAGCTACCCCGTTTACCAAGGTAAACTGAATGCAGGAATTTAAAGAATTTTCTTTATAGAACGCAGAATAATCCAGTTCCTGTGTGATGCCTTTCGTACCGTCAATGCCCGGCGACTTTCTCGCGAACATGACTTCCGGGATATCGACGACAAGAGACTTATCCCCCTTTGTCAGTGTAACCTGGAGCTGTGTTATTTTGGAAGTCATCGCTTTGTCGATGAAAGTTTTGTCGTCGAAGAAAGCAGTCAGCTTACCAGTTGGGGAAATGATGCCTTCATTGATTCGTGTTCGGAACCCGCCGCTGCCAATCGCATAGCCGCTATCATCAAGCCCGAACGGAATAGTGAGAGAAAGCTCCGTTGCAATCGCTACATCCGTCCCGTCAATTTTCAAAGATGCCTGAAAATTGTTGAGACGATTAAACCCGACTTTAGTGATATTTTCATCCGTTGCCGCTGATTCATCATTGATTGTTTCTTTACATCCGATAAAGCCAACTGTAGCAGTCAATTCACCGTCGCCGCCGAACGTCATTTCAATCTGATTGACCTTGACGCCGTTAATGAGCGAATACACACCATTAGAGAACACCTTCTCTACAGCGAATGACGGCTGCGTCTTGCCCGGCTTGAAGACATGGGTATAGAGATTTGTGCCGCTCTTCCCCGGTGTTGTAGTCGGTCTGCCGAATGCCGCCGCCAGAAGATAACCGAATGCATCGGTATCCACCGGCGTGACTACGTCGCCCGTGCAGTCGATATTTCCGAGCATCGGTTCCGCTGCATCGCGGCGTCCTGTGATAGTCCCCGGTGAACTGGAATTCTGCGAACTGGAAAGTGAATTAGAATTAAATGGGATCTCAAAACCCTTGACCGTTTCCGGCAACTTGCTCAATGCCACTTCCGGATACAGTCTGGTTTTGGAGTAAACGCCCATAGCCTGACCTGCCATTTTCTACCTCCTATAACTCTTCTGTATAATTCCCACCAAGCGCCTGATAGATACGCTTGTTTACCTTGATTTTCCCCGCCCAATGGCGACCTGCCGGATCGATGGGGAAAGGACCGTTCGTATTTACCTTCGCGCAGGGGCGATTATTGATTTCAGCGTCATTGAAAACATCCTCAATGATGGTCATGAAGTCGGCGCAATCCTTAAAGGCGTCCATGATTTTTACACCATCCGCCTCGATGAATTCCGGCTCCTCTTTCCCGACGCCTACCCATAATGTAAATTCGTAAGGGCAAAACTCAATATTCTGCCCTTCCTGCTTCGAAAAGTCCGTCACGATGATGTACGGTGTGTCATCGTAGGTAGGGATGTATTTCCTTGTAATATCCCCAACAAGTACATGGAGCTCTTTTCCAGAGAACCGCTCTTTGCAAAAGGCGATGATTCTTTTGTCTGTTTTAAGCTGTGCTCCGATATGAAGCATCGTGCTTGTAATATCCAGATTTTGCAATCCCATCAGCCTAACCTCCGTACACCTTGTAAACGCGCTTGTTCTTCTTGCCGAATTTCACATTTCCTTCCATGTAAGACTGTACTTTCCGCTCAATGTACGGCGCAAAATCATCATGAATTCGCGTCATCATCGGCTCAAAGATCGGTCTTGCAGGTGTGATAAGTTCTTTTTTCTTCTTACTAAGCGGGTAAATGTACTTATCATAGTCGCGGCTCTCGACGATAGAACCGTACCTTTCGAGCTCTGCATCATACGCATTATAGAAAATACGGCGAATGCTTTCTGTCACCGGCTGCCGCCCGCCAAGCTCGTTTCTTCGCCCGTATTCCGCAGACGATTTGGAAGTCCACCCGATCACGGTTGAAATGCTGTCTGGCATATACTGATACCCGACGGCGCGGATCATCTGCCCATAAAGATACCGCGAGGCGTGCCCCTGCAATTCTCTACGCGGCTGGATGTTTCCTTCCGTAAACCAGATCTGATTCCAACCGTCATCGGTATGATACAAGACGCCTTTTCGGACGCCTTCTTTGATTTCCTTTTGAATGTAGTACCCGAGCGACTTCGACACGCTTTTTAAGTAATTCTTATTGTTAGCAAGCATCCGTTTGAAAGCAGGCGTTAATTCGTCAGATACCGATATTTCAATCAGATTCATCGTCCGAGTGCCCTTTCTGCTTTCGTTGCAAGCAACACAAAATGACTTCCTGCCACATCGTGCTCGACGATATTAGAAACTGAATACCTATCACCGTTGTAGACGATTGCATCGCCTTCCACTGGCGATAGAACTCCATTCTCGCCTTCGTCGCACACGCAGAAATACGCCGCATCAACAAGAGCCGCGTTTTCTATAACGGTTTTCGCTTCATTCCAGTCAGAACGAGAATTGGACACACCGACATATACAAGCGCCACGATATCTTTCCCGTTGTAAGAAATGTGTTCCCCCAGTCTTTTATCAGAGAAGAATGCCTTTTGACATATCCTCCGCTGCGCGTCCATCATCCCCATCTGACTTCCTCCTAGACGTTGATTTTTACATCAATCGAAGTCGAATCCGCTGTTTCTCCGCTCCATGCGACGCCGACCGCCGGATCAGTTCCTGCCGTCGCAGTAATAGCGCCGGATTCGTCAAGATATACTTTCATGCCCTGCGTGATAGCTTCCGCCGCTTTCTTAGGGAACTGGAATACGCCTTCTGCGTCACACGCCACATAACCGTTTTTTGTCACCGCTGCTTTGGCGACCGCATAAATGCTGCCTACTTTCAGCAATTCATGGTAGGCGACGTCTGCGGTCGCCTTCACAGTGATAATCGATCCGGGCTGTCTGAATGTTCCAATAGTAGTAGCCATCTTTTATCCTCCTTATACCCCTTCATTCTTAACGAATGCGCGATAATCAATCAGATTGAACCCAAAGTCCATCCAGTACTGATAATCGATACCGAGATGTTTTTCGCTCTGCACGGTTCTGGAATACGGGCGATCTACGCCATTCAAAGTGGTAAATTCGATGCCTTCCATTTCAGAAGGCTTCGCGATCGCATAGTAAGCATCGCCTTCAAGCCACGGAGAGGTGAAAAGTACCATCTTGTTCTGCATGGGGTTATTCACGCCTGCATTGTTCTGTGCCGGATCGGATGCAGAATGCAGGATCTGAAGATGTTCAAATTCATGCTCGTCTGATGCCAGCAGGAAAGCCGGGAACGTACCGATATAGGTTTTATCTTCGCGGTCTTTCTGACGATGCATCAACTTGCGCATTTCAGAATAAGCTTTTGCGGAAATGTCTTTGTTCGTCTCCACAATATTTTTATTCTTCGCATTGAACGGAACGGATTTAGTCAGCATGTCGAAGAACATCTTTTCCTGCAGGCGTCTGAACCCGCCGGACTGCTTCTGAATAGCTTTCGTGACTACGCCCATGTCATCGTTAATGAAGATTTCACGGGTAAAAGAAATTGCCTTGCCATAGGTCTGAATTGCCGTGGAGATTTTACCGTCTTTCATTTCCCCATACTTAAATTCATCGCTTTCAGGTGCCATCAGTTCCGGCATGCCGTCCACCCCAAGCCAGTATTTATTGGTCTTCTTGAAATCTGGGTTCGATCCTTTAGAAACAAAATTCAAGAAAATTGCCGGCTGCTCTTTATAGGATTTCAGCATCACCTTGTTTCCGAAATTATCAACGATAGAAACGAACTGGCCTGTACCCATCGCTCTTTCCTTGAACATGGCATTGAACAGGTCATTGGAGTTCATGAGATGTGCTTTTCTCTCGCTCATACCGCCGAAGAGAGTGAGTGCATCTTCTGCAATGGAGCGCAGGGATGCATTCGCATATTCATTAGACACCGCTTTTTCTTCGCCGATGACGCCAAAGCGGATAGCCATCCCGTCTACTGCACGCTTCGTGAATTTTTCTTTTTCATCCGTAACAACATTGATGCCGGACGGCTGATTTTTCGGCGCGCTCATTGCCTTTTCAAGGATCTCTTTTCTGACATCTTCAATGGATGTGCCGTTTTCGATGTAACCTCTCATGGTTTCATCGTCAACTCCCATGCCTCTGCAAACTTTCGTAACTTCCGTGACACGAGCTCGTTCTGCTCTTGCTGCTTTTTCTGCCGCTTCACGAACCGCTGCCTCGTTGATTGCCGGTGCTTCCGGCTTCTGGTTTTCGCCCATCTTTGGCTCCTCCTCGTTCTGAACAATAGAAATGGTCATGTCTGTATTTGTAAGTCCCCTCCCGACTGCACAATCGGGATCTGCCGGACAACTTACCAGAGAAATTTCATAAGGCTCCCATCTGTCTGTTACGTCCATGTCGCAGTCAAATGCAAGTCCCTTATAACTGGTGCCTTTCAGCACGCGAACCGTATTGAGACGGTGATATCCGACGGAAATTCCTTTCAGCGATCCGGAAAGAATTTTCTGAAAATACTTTTCGGATTCTTCGTCTTTATCGATCGTCGCTTCTGCCGTGACTTTCCCATCTTCAAAAGACACGTTCTCGATTTTGCCGATCACGATGTCTCGATTGTGATTGAAAAGCATCGGCATGACGCCATTTTCAAAGCGCGTCAGATCTACGTTTCCCTTTGCGCACAAGCAGACTTCCGGCACGAACCAGTTATCACAAGGCGCTTCTGTCATAAAAGAAAATCGCAATTTCCGGCTCTCTTCATCCACGCCGTCCACTGCGATTTCTCTTAATCCAAACTGTTTAATTGTCGTCGTTTTCCCCATCTTTACCTCCTGTATCATCGTTTTCGGGTTCGTCCTTTATCTCGCTGTCTTGCACGCCGAATGCCAGCGCGACGCCTTTAGATTCTGCATAGTCCTGAACTTCCTTCATCTGGTCAATGCGATCGCGCCAGTCCGCACCCTGTTCCGCGCAATACTCCTGGAATGATTTGCCGCCATTCGCAAGGTTAATGGCATTCGCCTGCGCCTCTTTGAGCGGATCAATCCATCCGAGCGAAGCGGCAAGCCACGTGGCCTTATAATATTCTTCGTCCCCATATTTGAACCCGGTCCCGTCCAGAAGGCCGGTCAAATAGCAGATGTTCACGAAGCGCTTATAAAGCGGCCGTAGGAAATATTCGACCAGTTCCTCGCGGATAGAGCCGTAGGTCAGCTGATCGCCCAAAAGGTTCTGCCGGGCAGATGCATAGTTTACGCGCTCCACATTTCGACTGGTGCTTTCCAGCGAAAGCCCTTTGTCGGCGGCTATAATTCGCTGCTGCAATGGTAAGAAATTGCTTGCATCCGTCACCTGCGCGTTCGGCGTGAGCCCTTTGATGTGCTCGCCCGCTTTCAGGTATTTAATAGATCCGCCTTCGATATTTTCTACACGGCTGCCATCTGCCTGATTAGCAATGCGTCCCGGTGCACCAAGCGTGTTGTCAGTCTCCACAAATGCGGAAAAGCACGCCGCAATTTTCTGCTGGAACATGACGGCCACGTTGTAATCGCCCAGGTCCTTTGTGACGCCGATGGTTCTAGCCATTTCTGTGATTTCGCGGAATTGACTGACACGTGACTTTTTCCACAAAAAGATCACATCTTTTGCGTCATATCGTCGCGGCTCCATTTCCGTGAAACCGTCCGGCTCCGTCTGCTTTAGCCAATATCCAAGCGGTTTGCCCGTAGTATCAAGCTCGACGCCATTCACGATGATGTGCCCATTCTGATCTTTTGGATCTGTCATCGTATCCAGATCATCGACTTCGTGAAGCTGGATGGTGAGAGGTATTTTCCTCTTCCCGTCCAGCGGGAATGTCGCCATAATTCCTCCATCTACGAATTTTCTGACAACAATAAGCTTGATGATGTCATCCAGACACTGCTGCTGCGTAATGTCGCAATTCTCGTGGTGCTCCCACTCTTTCCAAAGCGTTTCGATACGCTGATTAAACACATCATTGTTTGTCTGCGCCTGCATATTAAAACCGGTCCCGATAGCATTATTTAAAAATGCTTCCAATACGGAACCGGTGATGGGATTATTTCTTTCCAAATCCCTTGCTCGTGCTCGAAGTTTATCGCGCGAATACGTATTAAATTGTTCTGCCGTCCCATCGAAGGGCAGGTGCTCGTCTTTCCGCGTTTCCTGTGCCGCCGAATACCCGAAGTATCGCTCTCGTACCATTTTGGACTTCATCGCCTTTTCAGGGCTCCAAATAGACTGGATATCACTGCACAGATCCCCCGCCAGCTTTAGAAATCCCATTATCCGATGCCTCCGAATTTCAATCTCACGGTATCTGTCATGCCATTCACAGAATCGATCTGATTCAGCGCCGAATTGACTTCCGCCAAGCGGTGCATGATGGTTTCAAGGCTTGCCATCTTCACGCGGCCATCTCTGGTCTGGAACTCCTGCCCGCCTTCTAAAATATTCATACGGGCTGTTTCCAGCGCTTCTTTTTCTTTCTGTAACTCTTCTCTATTCATCGCTGACCTCCAAATGGGCTATACGTTAAACCACTCTCTTTTTTCTCATCTTTCTGCACGGGCATGGGATCTTTGGCCGCCACCTGCAAGCTCCGCACATTCATGACATCCGCCGCCACATATGCATAGACTTCACAATCCAGATAGTGGTTATCTCGATGCTGTGCAATCGGTTTCCAGACCTCACGCCCGTTGACCATGATTTTCTGCTCGGCGGTAATCATCTCTGCATATACCTCATCGGTATCTGCATCAACAAGCCATGCGCCATACCCGTCTTTCTCTCGACCGATACGGTAAGCGATCAGATCCTTGTATTTGTTCGTATCCGCTTCGTAAAGCTGCTGCGCCTGTACCCAATTCATATTGTGATCCTTCGGGTTCAGCTGCTTTCGGCGAAAATATGTAGCCATTGGACTTGACATGCCCATAACTGGAATAGACGCCGGATAGTGTAAATAACAAAAGTCATAAACTTCTTCTGTGTTATACCCTGCATCGACCGCATACAGAGCGACCTGCATGCGCCGGTCTGAATCCTCAATGGGCCACATCTGATCCATGATGTTTGCTACGTCATCGAATGTCATTGCCGAACCGTTCGCAATTTTCTGCGAACGCATATCCGGCAGCCACGCCCGGATCACCCAGTAGAAATACCCCTTCTGGCAGTCCACACCGCCGGTGAGAAGCACAGTCCCTTTGGGAACCACTCCGGAGCGAAGTTCCGTCCGCCTTTCGAGCACCGACTTCGATTTGATTTGAGACGCCTTAGACTTCCACGGCTCGCCAAGCCATGAGTTTACAAAGTTCATAAGTTTCGTGGGATCATCTTTTGATTTCAGAAACTCATTCGCCACTTCATAGAAATATACCCACGGCGAATACAGTGTATTCAGCTTGAATCCCACTGTTTTCGCCGCGTATCCAATTCTTTCCTTGTCCACCCACTTACCTTTTCGGAGCATCCCCATCTTCTCCCTGTCATGGATATGGTACTTGCATTTTTCACACTCGTAGTACGTCTCTTTAGAGAGACGTGCTTCATCAAGCACGTCAGGAAACTTTAGATGGTGAAAATCAAAGACTTGATAATGCCCGCATTCTGGGCACGGCACCATGAACTCATAGTGCGCTTCGCTTTCCATGTAAGACTTATACACATAACCGTACTCCGTAGTCGGCGTGCTCATGACAAGTATCTTGCGCCACGGCCAGTTTTTAGTACGTTCTTTGACAAGAGAAATTGGATTAGCTTCTCGACCAGTCCAGATCGGATATTTATCGACCTCATCCATAATGACGCGCGGGATAGGCCACGACGCCAGCTTTGCCGGTGAATTCGCCCCGGACAAATGAATAAATCCACCATTATATCTCACCATAAGTGCCTTGCTTCTGTCTGCGGATTCTATTTTTTTTGCAACGGACGGCGTATTTTTCAGCGCCTTCTGCAAACGATCCACAGAAAAGTCCTTCGCCAGCTCTTCATCCGGCATGACATAAAGCAGACGGCATGGGGACCGATCTATCGTGAACGCGCAGATATTGATACCGGCCTCTGTAGCGCCGACCTGCGAAGGCTTCAAGAAGGTAATGACTTGTGATGTTTTATCCGTGAACGCATCCATGATTGCCCGCAGATACGGCGTATTATCCGTATTCCACAGACCGGCAGATGGTGATTCTTCACGGGAAAGAATACGATTATGGTCTGCCCATTCACTCACCGTTTCCGGAGGCGGCGGCAGAAATGCTTTTCGCGCCTTTTTTATAATTTCTTTTAGGTTTCTTTCCCACTTTGCCTGCATCTTCGGATTTTCCATTGATTCCTGCAAGTTTTCTGAGAAGTTCTTGGACAACTTCATTCGCTACCTCCCCGCACGTCACGGCTAAAGCCGCATCAATGGAATAAACTTTTGATTTTATGGTTTCTGGCAATAGTAAGAGCTTTTGCCTGATATCTAAGAATTCATTTTCAAGCGCATCTTTGACTTCTTCCTGCGGAATAAGCTCCCCCATCATTTGAAGCGTCACCATTTCTTCTTGCTTTGCCTTCTGCGCTTTGTAGTCAGCTTCCGCTTTCAGCTTTCTAGCGCTGTCACTCACCGCTTCTGCGGCCGCATTCGCTTTGTTGAACCGCTTATCAATGATTTCCGCAAGATCTACACGCGCATTCTCTTTCGCAACGCCAAGCTCCTTGATGGACTTATCCATCCCCACCCGACTAATGCCGAACTGCGCCGCCGCCACACTCGTTGAACAAATGATGTGTTTATCTTCATTTAGTCGGATTTCTGGTAATCGTTTCGCCATGACATCCTCCCAATAAAAAATGCGCAAGAGCCTTTGCTCTCACGCATTTTCATTTTCCATAATACATAATACCACGTCTGCTTGTAACATTTTGTAACCTAAATCAGCATTTTCCGTAAAATTTCAAAAGCGCGCTCCTCCGCTCGCCTTTCGAAATCCACCTCTGCCGCTTCCAGTGCCAATTCACGCCTTTCGATGGCAGCGATCTGCCGGACCGTCATGATGGGTGATCCGTAATACTTGTTCGGATCATATGCGCGATCATCGCAAATTTCTTTTCCCTCTTTAAATCTCAAAGGGAGCCCACCCTCTCCGCTTGTCTGGCAATCCAGAACATCGCCAGTCGCCGCTTTTGACGAAATGATTTTGTAAGCGCCGCTGCGCTTATTCCGTAAAAGCCGGTTGACGAAATGAGCGTAAAAAATCCCATTTGTCCTGTAAACCTCTTCCCATCCGATGCCTGGGTATGTATTTTCTTTCGTCCCTGCTGTTTTCATTAGCAAATCTCCTCCTTCATACTGTCTAATTCTTTTCTGTAGAACTCTCCGAAACGGTTAATGGCCTTTCTGCGTATCCTGTAAGCGGATTCTCGGCGAATATTGTTGGCTTTTGCCGCATACTGCTCCGCCGTAAGATTATTTATAAAAAAATCTTCCAAAATGCTCGCTGTATTAAAATCTTTATGCCCATTATCATCCAGCAATCCATCAATTCGCTCCTCGAAGTTCCTTATAATAGACTGCACGCGACTTAGCTTCTTGTAAAGAACATCCAAGTTCTCACTCTGACGAATCAGTTTGTCGCTAGTATCAGACATGCGCCCGCCGGACACTTTCTCCTTTGACGGATCAATGCCAGAGATATCATATATGCGGTTCTTTTCTTCTTTAATGGCTCTTTCCAGCGAAGCGCGCCGCTTCTGAACCGCTTTTATCTTGTCAAAATACTCGTCCGCTGTCATGATCCACCTCGCTATTTTGCTTTATCCGTGACGCAAACAATGAGCTGTCTAAGATACCACGCCGCCTTTTCCAGATCTTCGCGTTGATTATCCGCATGCTTCACCTTGTACCTCCACAAATACTTGAAAACGTTAAAGAACATAGCCGCCTCCATGCCTGGAAGTCCCATTTCCCGAATTCTTGCCATCGCCACATCGAAGCACTCATACTTCCCGTCCTTGTAATACGACGGGTTGATCGCCTCGTCGTTAAACTTCGTGAATGTCACCTCCGGTTTCTCCTTGTCATCCATTCGTGACAACTCATTTTCAAAAATTCGCGGATGAGCCTCCATCGTATCTTCATCTCTGACACTATAAGTGCCGTCGTCATTTTCCGCATAAATTCGTCCCCTGATAACTTGCCCATCGCGGCGCTCAAACATAACTCGGTCTCCTGCATGAAATTCTTCATCACACATGGATAGCCCCCCTCTCAAATGCGCATTTCAGTCTATCCCCCTGCTCTTCATCGCTCATCTTTGCGAATTCAGCGATCCGTTCCTCAGACGCGGGGCAATGCCGCTTGCTGTCCATAATCATTGCTTTTGTCAAAAATTCAAGCTCGCATGGATAGATATTCCCATCATCGTCTTTTGTGACAATCTGAATATATCCATTTTCTTTGCATATGGATACTGTATACCGTTTAATGATTTCTCTCATGTGTGCCATCCTTTGTTCCATCCTTTCGTCCGCTGCTTCTATCAGCCTTTCGATCATCTTATCTTCGTCTACGTTCATGTCGTGCATCGAGTATCGTGAAGCATTGAGACAATCCGCAAACGCCTTATCGAACTCTCCCTTCGATCCGTTACCGCTTAATGGTTCTCTCATGTGCTGCCATCCTTTCATCCGCTTCTTCTATCAACCTTTCGATCTTATCGCCATCTACGTTCATGTCGTACATTGCGGAATATAAAGCATTGAGGCAATCCGCGACCGCATGATCGAACTCTTCACTCGCTTCGTCGCATGTTGTTTTAGTCGGATATCCAATTCCGCACGCACGTTTGAACTTGTTGCATGCGTGAATCATTTCCGCGCACTCTTCCATGAGCATGTCGAGTGTCTCATACCATTCGTGATTGTCTACAATTTCTGTTTTCATCCGCTCTATCCCTCCTAAAACAAACTTGTTTCCCGTTTCTCAAACTCAATTTCCTTTTTGAACCGTTCTTCCCATTGCGCCAGCGTGTTATCTGACTGATCCATCTGCTTAAACTCGTACAAGATGCCATTAAACTCTTCCTTGTTGTTGCGAATAACGCCGTCATTCAAGCGTTTCAGCTCCGCCCAAAGTTCAGGGAAATCGCGGTAGAGAAGTTTCAGATCTCTCACGCCCTGCATCGGGCAGATCCAACAGGAAAGGCGCGTGCGCTCTTTGTACAGCCCCCCCCAATCGAATCCATGTTTGTAGCAGTATTTGAGCGCCTGCTCTTCCGTGATTCCCCACTCAAAAAGCGGATAAATGTCGTCTTTCACACGTTTCGGCTCATCGGCAGCGATTCCGATATAAAGCTTCGTGTTCGCGCGGTTAAATCCATGCGCTTTCATAAACTCCTGCACCGGCTCGCGCTTTAGCATTGACGTACACCAACGGTTCCGCATTGAGGGCCACCCGTACCCATGCTTCCCAGCTCGCTTCCCTTTCTTTCGCAAGATGTGAAGCAGACCGTACTCAAAGCTGTTCTTCGCTTTCAATACCGTCACCATCTTGCCATATTTCTCTCTGATGTAGCGATCCACCTTGTCTACGTGCTCGTACATCTGCGGGAACTCCATTCCCGTGTCGCAGAAAAGGATGTAATCAATTTTCATTCCCCTTTCTAACATCATGAGAAGCAGCGCCGTACTATCCTTGCCGCCGGAAAAGGAAACAATCGACTTCTTGCTATCCTCGATGTGTTCCCTGTAGTCACTCATCACATATTTACCGATGGTGACATTATTAGAGGTTTTATTCCTGACTGATTTTTCATTCAGCCAGACCTTCACCTCTTTCGGCAGTCCCAGAAACGCCGCGTCACATGCTCGCGATAGTCTTGTATTTGCCATTGCACATCTCCTGATTAAAATGTCCAATAATCAGCTTCTTTATTGCTTCGACAGGGCTAGGATCAATAGTCTTTAAGTATTCGTCTATCGATTCTTCCCTGCCTTCTGCTAATGTGAAGGCGTTGTCACAGGTACATGTGATCCTAAAATTTTTCTCTTTCATCTGTTTCGCCTCACTCTATTTCAATAATAATTTGTGGCTTGATGCAAAGTGGTGGCGCCTCGTTCTTCTCGAACAGGTGAGCTTCTTTGCACTGTACATACGTGCATGGGTAAACGCTACTTACATCCATGTTCTCTACTTGCTCTTTAATGAGCTTGTATTTGTAAGCTACTTTCGCAATAGCATCCCATTTATTCCCATAAGAAATGGAAAAGCCGCCATCAACAATACCAATTTCACATTCATCGGGAATGTAGTTAAGTAAATCGATCAGTTTCATTTCTTTCCTCTTTCTGCATACTCGATCTCAATCCTCAAAAATGGTTCCTTTTCATCCGTGGCATACATCGGTGTAATTTCAAGCACTTTGTAATCATGCCACCTTCGAAATAAGGAAAACGGAAGATCGAACAGTTTCCCTGCGTATGTGCTTTCTTCCGTCGTCACAACTTGCATGAATGGGTTTCTCATCGTACTTACAAGCTGGCTAAAATACATCATGCTATTGCTCCTTTCTCAATACTTCTGCTAATTTCTCTATTACGAAATCTGCACAAGGCTGCGCCATACCGTTCCCGATCGCTTTGTATCTCTTTGCGTCACTTCCATATGCCGTCCAGTTATCAGGGAGGCCCTGCAACCTTTCACATTCAAGCGGTGTAAGCCTTCGAACGAACGCCTCGCGGGTTAATACTGATTGAGGCATTTTGTAATCACACGAAGATAGCGTAAACGCAGTTGAATTAAGTTTTGTTGCGTGGCCGCTGCTGTGACTTGTTATGTAAACATCGCCAAGCGTGCAGTACCTATCTACGCTCGTCAGTGTAAAAGCCGTTTTCTCTTTGCAGATCGGACCATTTCTTGACATTCCGGTTCCCTGGCACAAACACACGCCTTTTTCGATTTTTAACGGCACATTGCCGCCTCCTGTCCCCATACTTGCTGCCAACGTTGGGGAAATGTCGCGTTCGTTATACCGTGCGTCTATCCCGTGGCTTTCGTAAATTTTCATTTCTTCCACAATGTAGTTCTCACTTCCTCCACCGTATGCCCCACCCGTCGCTTTCAGCGTACTTGTAGGAAGCCCTTTCTTAATCTCCGAAAGCTTTTCGTAGGGAAAAATTCAGCTTTCATCATGCGCCTGCCTTTCCAAAACCGTTTCCAGCATTTCAGGAAGACATTTCCCCCTTTCTTTTGCTCGTCTAAGTATTCCCGCGCACGCTTTCGGGGTTAAAGAGTACCTGTGCGTACCCCCCCCCACTTTCCAAAACCTGCGACAAGGAAGATTCTCTCACGGTGTTGGGGCACGCCCCAAAATTGAGCGTCAAGCACTCTCCATGCGATTCCGCATTTTGAGCTTCTAACCATTCCGGCTCTTGCCCATCGTCCAGAAGCAGGCATTGGAATGTCGGTCGATCCGATTTCTTCGAGCACGGCCTTAAAGTCACGCCGAGCATTGCTTGTAAACGCTCCCAGGACGTTTTCCCAAACAAAGAACTTTGGATATACTCCATTCGTTTTCTCCCTCATTTCTCGCACAATCCGCATTGCCTGATAGAAGAGGTTTGACCTTTCCCCTTCAAGCCCTGCCCGTCTTCCTGTGATAGATAAATCCTGGCACGGACTTCCTGCACAGATGATGTCTACCGGCGCAATTTCCGCGCCGTCGATTTTCGTTACATCACCTAACTGGATGGTGTCAGGGAAGTGCGCTTTCGTAACGCTTGCGGGGAATGGATCGATCTCGCTGCTCCAAAGCGGCTTTACGCCGTTCTTCACCGCCGCAAGCTGCCACCCGCCGATGCCGTCAAATAAACTCCCAAGCGTTATCACTTTTGTTCTCCTCTTTCTAAGCAAGATACTTGCCGTCTTTTTTCGCTTTCTCCCATTCCTCTTTTGAGAAAAATACCTTTTCGCCTTTCCGTTTGCATCCCCAGCAATCAGTATCAAGGATTGCGATTACATAGTTATCGTATGTTCTGACTTCGATAATCTTTTCTATATAAACATCGCACAAATTCATTTTTTGCTAACCTATTCCTCTACGTAAATTTCCCAGTCCGTTGCGAAAATAGCGTCCCACTCTAACCACTCCAAACTTACGTTGTCGCAAGTTCCAAACTTGTTACGCAACTTGTAGTGAGTCACAAGAGCCGTATCACCAAAGCGTGACTTCTCCTCCTTGATGCTGTACACGCCCTTCATCCAACACTTCCGCCGGATCTTCTTTCCCTCGTCCGCAGCCTTGAGGGCTTGCCATGTTTTCATCATTTCTACCTCGCTAAGGTAATAACCACTTCCAAATCCTCGTTGAGGTCTGCGTGGTCTGCGCAGGCATTCTCGATTTTTTCGGGGATGCCTGCGCTTCTGTCTCCGTAATACAGTATTTCGCCATCTTTGTTCTGAATGACGATCCTATCGAAGTCTGCATGTTCGACTGTCTGCAAAAATTCTTCTACTGTCAGCGTGTTATCGCGTTCGACAAGCATCAGCGCCTGGAGAAACTTGTCTTCAAGTCCTCCCACCTCTTTTGCGCTGCGTTCGACTTGTTTTTCGGCGGCATACTGGAGAAATCTCATCGCAATGATATTTGCGATGATAGTCATATCGTTTTCGTCTACGACTTTCGCAAGTCTCATGCCCCTGATCTTGATTTCATTGATGAGGCGCATAATTCTTTTGCCTTCTTCTTTCTCGTACTGCCCGTTAATTTTCAGCTCTTCCATTTTGTGTTATCCTTTACGTTTAATTATTTCTCACTCACCACAAGCAAAATTTCCTCTTTTGAAAACGGCTTAACCGCAATCACTTCGTGATTCAATAGTTCAAGCGGGATTTCTACTTCCGGGCAGGTATAGTAATGCGTAATTGTGTTTCCACACTTCAACGCAATGTCTGCGTCCGTAACATCAAGCAATGTTTTAAGTAGCATAATCTGTCACTTCTTTCCGCGGCATTCTAACTTCGAAGCTCGCAACTTCATTAAAAACCTTTTGTCCGTATGCAACGGTTTCATGTAGCGTACAAATTGCCCAACTTCTCTAAGCATATGCCTTACATGATTCATTGTTGGGTATCTTTCATGTTTGAACACATTACCCCACCCTTTACAAATATAAATCTATGTGATGATCGTGATACTTTTCTCCTTTGTAAACCCAATCTTTATCTACTATCTGATACCCAAAAACTTCCTTCTGCATGAGCTCTTTCACTTTTCGGATTCTGGCATGGTGTCCAGCATCCGCTATGAACGGATCATAATTTGCAGCAATGTATACAGTTTCTGTCTCACCGAAGAGGTTTAACGCTTCTTCAACGGTATTTGCGTGCATCCCTCGGTATGTAATCATTAGTTAGATCACGCCCTTTCTTGAAAGCTCCTCCGTACAGTCATATGAGCAGGTGAACTCCCCGCAAACATTTAAGCATTTCCCACTCTCATAAAATGTCGTCCGGCAAGGTTCGAATTAGATTGATCAGAACAGGATCAGGCAATTTGTCAATATCATCATTTGCCACCTCCGTCTGGAACTGCGATACAAATTCTCTCATCGGAATGGCCATACACCGGCTTTCTCCCCACTTGCCGGTCTGGTGAAATACCACGATCCCCACGGGCTTTTTCGTGTACTTCTTTTCAAAATCAGCCACGTTGTCCACAGTGACCATGGTGTTATCAGATTTTTTAATAAACCGGCAGCCCGGCTTTACGCTCTTTTCTGTCAAATTCATATTTTAGTCCCCTGTACTCCCTACTCCGCCAGTACGTTCACCAGCCGCTTTGTCATCCTCCGCGAGCAGATACTTCATGAAGATCCCCTGCGCGATTCGATCCCCTTTGCGAATTTTCACATCGTGATAGGGATCCCGATTTACAAGAGCGATGCAGATTTCTCCATCATTGTTAGGATTACCGTAGTAATCCGCATCAATGATGCCCGTGCCATTCGCCAGCGCCAGCCCCCACTTGATGCCCAGCGAACTTCTGATGCACATCATCAGAAATTCATCTGGCTCCATGCGAGCCTTGACACCGGTATGCAGCGTCGCAACGCCATCCCCACCCGCGTGAACGACAATGTCGTTCGGGGCCACAAAGTCGTACCCAGCCGAATGCGCTGTAGCGCGTTTCGGCAGCACCGCGTCTCTGGCGCTCGGCACATCGATCTTTTCAAAACGTCTCATTCCTGTTCCTCCTCTCCCAAAATGTCGTTAGTTGCGACGAATCTATTCATTATCGCATCTCGTTCTTCTGTGTCCGCATTCACCAAGTCTTCCAGCATGCTTTTTACGCTTTCTTTGAACGGAATTGCCAACGCTCCAGCTCCCTCTGCTCTGTCAAGTACGGCTCTAAGAAACTCGAGTGCGATGAGCATATTGGCTTCAAGCTGCGCATGCTGATTGAGCACGATTTTTGTACGAACGGTATCAGCCTTTCTTATGACCTTCACCAAAGCTTTATACTTCATCATTTCCTCCTCAATATGGCATATCCACAGGCGGGATTTCCGCTGGCGGCACTTCATTATTGCCAAACTGATTAAAATCGCCTTTTGGCGCATTATCTTCGTGTTTTTTGAACACAAGCTTTACCCCATCCGCGGAAATTGCGTAAAAAGTCCGCTTTGTGTCAGTCGTCTGATCTTTGTACGAAGAAGAAGTAAACTTCCCCCAGACGCTTACCATATCCCCCTTGTGGAAGTTGGCAGCCTCCTCTGCTACCCTTCCCCAAGCAGTGATGGGCACCCAGTTTGTAATCTGCCTGCTCCCACCACCGTTCTGGTCATAAATGATTTCATTGGCAGCGATGGTGAACCGCGCCATACAACGTCCGTTTGAGGTCATTTTGACCTCGGGATCTCTCGGTAAATTCCCGGTAAAAAAGCAGAAATTATTCATTTTTCTCTCCTTCCAAAATTTTTTTGGCCTTTTCTTTATTTTCTTCAAAGCGAGCATCCATCAAGTCGAAGTTGCTCGCGACGATGCCCCGAGTGACTTCCCACTGCCCCCTCGCGTCGATGAAACGCCCATACCGGAGCGTGCCTCTTATCAAGGCATGTGCATCAGGTTCAAGCACATCCGCCTTCGTGTTCGTCGCATTCAGCGGGACGCTGACGGGAATGTCTTCGCCGTCGGCGTCCAGACGGAACAAAGCCACCTGCTCCGCTCCGTCCGATACCGAGAATACTCTCGGCATTCCGACGACTTTCCCTTCTACGACTACCAGATTCATTTCCCGCCTCCCAATTTCAAACACCCAGACAGAAGTGCTTGCAGTTGCGGGTTCCTAGAAATCAGCGCCGCATTCTCCTCCTCCTGCACAGCCGCCCCTCTCTGGCGTTCATACTCTGCCAGGAAGGACCGCCTCTTCCACTCGAGGTCCTTATCGCTTGCGAAGCGAATTTCCTCTACGGTAAACATAGATGCCGTTCTTTCGAGCGCGGCGTCCTCAAAGTGCGCCCGCGTTTTTCGGAAATAATCGGCGTGAATGCATGCGTCGCGGAATTTTTGCCACGCCTCCCCCGCGCTAAGTTCGTGCTTGCCTTGTGCGGCATCAAGAAGAGCCTTCGCTCTTCCTCTGATTTTGGCGATAGAGGGGCATTTGTCTTCCGTGCGGATCAACTGCCCAATAGCAGCGATGACCGCCTCCTCCGGTAAGTCCTGTAAGTTCGCATAGTAGGTAATGGACTTTTCCTCTGTGAAAAAGTCATATGCCGAACCAAGCACGGCGATCCCTTTTTTCAGTTTTTCTCTCATAAACTCTCCAATGCCTTGTAAATGGCCTGCGCCTTTGATTCTTTCTTTTCAGGATGTTGCCTTAGCTCAAATAGCCCTTGATACCCGCACATAGTTGACTGGTCAAGAATGGCAATCATCATTTGAACATCTCCCCCGGATAACTTTTGAAGCTTCATGAGGGCGATATGCGCCGCTCGCGAAGTCAAAGGGACGTGTCGGCCGTTCTTATCACTTCTCGCTTCTTCCCATCCATAAAGTGCATTCAGGAGGTCCGTATTTCCATTCGCGAAGACGCGAAACTGTTCACTCGATGAGCCAAAATCATTTCTTTTAGTTTCTTCTTCTCCTTTCTTCTCTCTATGTATTCTCTCTTCCCTATAGAGAGGTGCAACGGTATTGCACCTCTGTGGGGCAACGGTATTGCACCTCTGTGGGGCAACGGTATTGCACCTCTGTGGGGCAACATCTTGCCCCGCAAGGCGACGGATAACGTAGTCAATATTCGCCACGTAAATTTTTTGTGGCAACCCCGGCGCCTGTCTTACTGTTTCAATCAGAAAATTCTTTCTAGCCAATGAAAACCAGTACTTAATGGTCCGCTCTGCCATACCCGTTTGCTCTTCAAGTTCTTTTTGGTTATAAAGTACGAAGAGGCCCTTCTCATCGCAGAAATTATTATTCCGAGCAGAAAGGTTGATCCTGTACCTTAGCACGGCGTAAAGCTCCTTCGCCTGCGCGGGGATTGCCCTCAATACGGGATTGAAAACAAATTCCATCGGATACGGCAAAAACGTACTATTTTTCAAATCATCTCTCGAATAGAAGTCACTCATTGCTTCACCTCATTTCTTGTATTTCTCATAAATTCGCATAGCTTCCGCCTTCGCCTTGACATTGAAATCGAGTATCGGGTTTTTATGCATCCGATACTTGACGAATGCAACGGCGTAATCCTTTTCTTTTATGCCGTGTGCCAGATCCCTATGGCAGATATCACACAGGAGAATCAAATTCCCCAATGTATCCCCGCCCCCTGCACTCCGGAAGCGGATATGATGGTGCTGCAATGGGCGATCCGTCCGTCCGCACCATTCACAGTGCGGGCACCCAGTCCCCACGCTCGCCCGCTCATCCACCAAGCGGCAAATCAGGCGATAGCCGCGCGGGGTTAATCGTGTTCTTTTACTCATGGTCAATCCTTCCAAGCAATCAGCGCCCGGCATTCGCGGGACGCCTTTGTGTCGATGCCAAGGTTCTCCGCCTCTGCCACCAGCTCTTCAATGAGACGAGAGAGCTCTTCCTGCGTGTATTTGGATGAGCCTACATAGGCGTTGAATTCCGTGCGCCCAGCCTGCTCCCTCGTGACATTGCAAAAGAAGCCAGCTCCCTGCGATTCCCACACCGCACGCGCCCTTGTGAATGCGGCGCTTTCGCAAGAAAGTGGGAAGAATACACCGACATTTGCGACGGCTTGCTTGTACACTTCATCCTTCGTGGATTGAAGCACGCGGGCGATTTCATCGCAAAGAACCCACATATAGGCATTTGCGGTGAGCGATTTTGTTTTTTCTTTTTTTCGAAATACGAACTCGTACCGACCGCTCTTGATTTTCTGGATGATTCCATCCAGAAAGCGGTTCTCTGTCATGAGGAATGGTTTCAGGCAGGAAACACCGGGTTTCTCCGTCGGAGAGACAGATCCGCCGGAGACGTCCCACCTATTCTCCCTGTCCATTGAATTTCACCCCGAGATACCTCTCAAGGTAAGACTTCGGAAGATTTTCCTTCACACGCAAAAGGAGCGCCCGAAGCGCAATCGCCTCGTCAACTCTTGCGCAGTTCTTCTGCGTGATCTCCGCAGTCTGCCCGCAAATTTCAATTGTGATTTTCTTCATGGCTTCACCAGCCTTTTTGGATGGATAATGATCTCCATCCCCGGAGTGAGGCACGCCAGCTGAGAATCGCTAAGGTGGTTTTCCACTTGCGTGCGATAGACCAGCTCACTAAGATCCTCAGCGTCTGTAGCTACATCCGCACAGACCTTCCAGAGCGTTTCACCGCTCTGGACTTCATGGCGGTATTCAACCACCGTAGTTTCCGGCTCATAGGCGACAGCGAAAGCGGTCATCCCGACAAGTGCAGCCGCGAAGAGGCATGCGCCTGTTTCTTTAACCCACGTTTTTACTCTCATGTTTTTCTCTCTCCGCTTTCCACTTTTCGAAGTCGTCGCGATTTTCAGCAACAAACTTCGATATGAAATCAATCAGGCTTTCCATCTTTTACTCTCCTGCCCCTTTCTGATTTTGAGTTACGTACACGTAATCATTCGTGTCAAAAAAAATAGCGCAAACCTCATCTGGAGTGAGATGCAAGAGATCCATTGACTTCTTAATTTCCCAATCCATGAACGAAGATTCGCCATGCATTTTTCGGTAAAGCGTCTGATACGTAATCCCGATTTCTTTAGCAAATCTCGTTGCTGACATCCCATTTTTTACGACATGGGATAATAACAATAATCTGTTGATAGGTCACTCCTCCTTTCCTAACTCTTGATGATATTATAGCAGTTACGTGCACGAAAATCAATACGCAGACGTAAAAAAACTTAACATTTTTCACCAATTACATTGCGAAAATGAAATTATTCCTATATAATATAGATGTTGGTTAAGTATTAGAGAGGAGTATCAGACATGCGAATGCCTCAAGCTGGATTGATAAAGGAAAAACGCCTTGAGATGGGTATGACTATGAAGCAATTAGGGCAGAAAGTCGGAGTGACAACCGCGACCGTATCGAGGTGGGAATCTGGTGAAATATCTACTCTTAAAGCAGAAACAATTAGGAAAGTTGCTGACGCCTTACATGTTTCACCACTGGTGTTTATCGGCGAGGATATGGCTACGATAAAGACGATAAAAATCCCTGTCGTTGGACGTGTCGTTGCCGGAACGCCAATTTTTGCCCAGGAGAACATAGAAGGAATGGTAGAAATTAACGAGGACGGCTCAACGGGCGTGATGTTTGCCTTAAAAGTAGTCGGTCACTCCATGGAGCCGCGCATACAAGAAGGCGACCTGCTTATCATTCACAAGCAGGATGATGTAGAAAGCGGAGATATTGCTATTATCTTAATCAATGGAGATGAAGCAACCGTAAAGCAGGTAAAGAAACAGACTGATGGGATTATGCTGATTGGATTTAATCAAGATGTGTATGAGCCGCATTTTTATTCTAACAAGCAGATTGAGCAGTTACCGATTCGAATCATGGGTAAAGTAGTCGAAAGCAGACATGTATGGTAAAACTGGATAGGCGTTAGTTTCAGAAGGAGGTCCGTCATTCGTGGCGGGCTTTCTGAGCCGATAAGCGTTACATAGCGCTATGCTTTAAGAGAGGACGTTTAAAGTGTGGGATATGAATGAAAGACCTAACATGCCATAGGGAGGAACATGAAACATGTCAAAAGTCGGGCAAATTATCAAAGAAAAACGGCTGAATTTACACATGACAACAAAGGAGGTGGCGGCAAAGGTTGGCGTTTCGGACGCAACAATTTCAAGATGGGAAAATGGTGAAATTAACTCCATGCGACTTCCGTTAGCGTACAAACTTTCACAAGCTTTACATTCAAGTATTTTTGATTTCATCCCTGAATATGACGGAGTATCTGGGAAGATTAAAATTCCGATTGTTGGGAGGGTAGCATGTGGTATGCCCATATTTTGTGAACAAAACATAGAAGGCGAGCTTTATATTGAAGCCAAAGAAGCATGGGGTAAGGTGTTTGGTCTTAAAGTTGTTGGAAAATCCATGGAGCCGAAAATCGAAGAAGGCGATTGGGTTATTATCCGTATTCAGCCAGACGTCGATGACGGAGATATCGCCGTCGTTATGATTGATGGGGATGAAGGCACTTGTAAGCAAATTCACAAAAGCAAAGATGGAATTATGCTAACAGCGTTTAATCAAGATGTTTTTCCGCCAAAATTTTTTTCTAACGAGGAGATAGAACAACTGCCCGTGAGAATCGTTGGAAAGGTTATAGAAGTTCGCAGAAAAATGTAGCTAGAAGTCCGCTTAGCGGACTTCTTCGCATGTCAAGATAAATTTATAGTGTGCTATGGAGACGAAAATGAAAGACGCCGTTATCTATGCCCGCTACTCGTCTGACCGGCAGCGGGAAGAATCCATCGAGGGGCAGATTCGGGTATGTCAGGACTACGCCAAGCGCAATGGGTTCAACATCATAAACATTTACACAGACCGGGCACTTACTGGACGTTCAGATAAGCGTCCGGGTTTTCAGATGATGATCCGCGACGCCGCGACACATACATTTCAGTACGTCATTGTGTACAAGCTGAACCGCTTTTCCCGCGATCGGTATGATTCTGCGAATTACAAGCACAAATTAAAAAAGCAGGGAGTAAAATTACTCTCTGCCATGGAAAATATCAGCGATGATCCCGCCGGTATCCTTCTTGAATCTGTCATTGAGGGGATCTCTGAATACTACTCTGCCGAACTCTCTGAAAATGTCATACGCGGCATGACCCAGAACGCACTGGAAGGGAAATGGCCGGGCGGCAATATCCCTTTGGGGTACAAGCTGGATGAGGATAACCGTCTGATAATCGATGAAGAGAAAGCGCCTATCGTCCGCGCAGTGTTCCAGATGTTTCTGGATGGGATGTCAGTTCCCCGTATCGTGCAGGAATTGAACAATAAAAAATACACCACGAATGCGGGAAAAGAATTTTCTCGAAGTCGGGTGTATTACATCCTGCATAATGAGAGATATATCGGTGTATTCATGTGGAAGGATATCCGAAAAGACGATCTGATCCCCCCTATCGTTTCAAAAGATACTTTCTATCTCGCACAGGCAAAGGTAAAGAAAATGAAAAAACATCCATATAGGACCAACGGTAAATATTTGTTGTCAGGGAAGATCTTCTGCGCCGCATGTGGTTCGAAAGTCGCCGGTACGTCCGGTAAATCATGCATGGGGGATAAATACTACTACTACGCCTGCTCACACCACCACAAGAGCAGCCGTTATCCATACTGCGAAACGAAAAACATTCGTGCAGATGTACTGGAAGACTTGATATACAGCAAAACCAATGAAATCATCTCAAATAAGGCAGCTGTGCAGGCGATCGCTCGTCAGGCAGTTAAGCTGCAAGGCAGCACCAATGCGTTATTGGAAGTGCAGGCGCTCGAAAACCGTATAGCAGACGTATCTAAAAAGGTGCAGAACTGCGTGAGGGCCATTGAGAGCGGAATTATATCCGATGCCGTGTCCGTCTCTCTAAGCGAAAATGAACGCATTCTAGCCGCATTGAGGGATGAGCTGGCAAAAGCAAAACTGCTCCAGGAAAGCGGATCCTTGACGGAAGAAAAGATTTGCTATTTCTTCGAAAAAATTGGTCAAAAAGCAAAAGAGACGGAGAAGTATAAAAATATACTCCTCACGTCTCTCGTCAGGGCGGTTTTCATATGCAATGACTACATAGAAATCCAATATAACTACGCCGAACAGCTCCCGATCCTCACAAATCCAGTGAGAATAGAAAATAGTTCGTGTGAAAGTACGAATGGTGGGCCCACCAGGACTCGAACCTGGGACGGGGCGGTTATGAGCCGCCTGCTCTAACCAACTGAGCTATAGGCCCGCAATATCGACATATGTTATTTTAGCAATAAATGAGAGAAAAAGCAAGAAAAAGTCGCACATGTAAAAAAGACGAGGAAGGGCATTCTGGCTCTGTGTGGCATCATCGTATCCCTGTCATCGACAGCACGCAAAAAAGTGATCCTCTTTTCGAAAATGGATCACCTCCATCACAAAAGCGCAGCAGAGTTTTATAAGTATCCATGGAGGCATTCCCTGCAATCTGGCACCAGCGCATTTCACGGTTCA
>ENA-ORPK01000470-ORPK01000470.1-human-gut-metagenome-genome-assembly--contig:-NODE-470-length-38033-cov-6.263363_pt1 | contig 38033 bp, 25 predicted proteins | sample MGYA00242139_ERZ509068 | MGnify/ENA primary metagenome ERZ509068 (study PRJEB26280, sample SAMEA2338687) | human gut metagenome | biome: human gut; feature: human-associated habitat; material: faeces...
CTTTAGGTGCAGCACTTACCTGCTTCGTATTTTATCGAAATCATAAAAACAGAACGTATAAAAGAAATTTGAATGATTTGGTACAGGAATTTGATATATCTTCTTCCAGAACAAAGTGGCAGTTATGTCAGATCATATGCGTACCGGCAGTACTCTGCATTGCGGAACTCTGCAATATGCCACGGGCAATGTGGGCTGGAATTGCGGCAATGTCAGCAATCTTACCATTTATGGAGGACATGCAATACAGAGTCCGCAAAAGGATTGTCGGAAATATTGCAGGTGTAATATGCTTTACAGTACTATATTTTCTGCTTCCGTCATCCATCTATACATACATAGGAATCCTTGGCGGAATTGGTGTAGGACTTTCTGCAAAATATGGCTGGCAGGCAGTATTTAACACATTTGGTGCTTTGGCCATTGCTACAGAGAGTTATGGACTAAAAGGAGCAGTTGGTCTTAGAGTGATTCAGAATGTTTTTGGCGTTGTATTTGCATTAATATTTTGTTCTATGTTTTATTGGCTTATGTCGAAAAAAAAGGAAACAGTGGTAACCGTGGCTGCAAAATAACGTGGGTTAGAAAGAAAAAAGGTTAAGAATGAAAGATATTATCACCGCACGGATGAACAGCTTGTACAGTTTGCAAACTGGAAACCAGAGTTTGAAAAATAATATGGAGAAAATAGTATGAGCAAAAATGATGTATGGCTGAATCAGTAAAATGGGGAAGTACGGAGCAACTGCTTCCATCTTTTTGGTGGCCAACTGAGTGAACTCGATGGAACGGAATGGTTATATCCTCCGGGTGCTCCGAGCACCGAAAAATTATAAAAATGAGTAATTGGAGCACCGAAAAGACAAAACGGGCACCGAGAACTAAATCTATCCAAGCACCCAATGGAGATAACTAAAGTGTAGGATAAGATTTAGGTTGTCAATGAATGTAAAAATAGTTTTCTTGCTTGAAGAAAACAGGCCTGACGAAGTATCGCTCAGATTAGATTAAAAATTCTAGTCTGGGCGATTTTTTTCGTTCAGGGAAAAGGAGGAAGTATCATTGACAGAAAAACAGCGTGGCAGGAGCTATTATTATCATGTAGGAAAGAAAAAATTTGAGCTGGCTGAACTGAAATTGTTGGTAGATGCAATCCAATCATCTAAGTTTATTACAGTGAAAAAATCACATGAACTGATTCGAAAATTAGAGAGCTTTTTTTCATACATAATGCGAGCATTAAGCTCCTCTTTGACCGTGATATACGAAGGAACCGGAATCTGAATTCGAATCTTAAATATCAACTCAACTTCGCATCGTCTGATCGATGTTACATACATAGCATTCACGATACATCCCCTTCTTACAAAACAGAAATTATTCGGAAGCATTGGAAAAATATTGGTGATGAGCATCGAACATTCCAATACTTTGTCTACACAGTATAATATAGTTTTGTGTCTGTTGCTTTGCAGATAAATAATACTGACCGGCGGAATATAGTAAGTCTGTGACCCGACTTTTACACATACCGGTGTAACAGGCTCCTTGATAGAAAAAGTCTGTCGGACGAGAAGGCTGGTGATCAGGTCGGTACTTATGGAGAAAATTATATATACGCAGGAAAAGATGAATTTAGTCAAGCGGCATAGGATATCTTAATTTGTTTTATCAACTTTTAGATCAAAGATAGTAACAATTAAAGGCATAGAACCAACCAGAGTTCTATGCCTTTGCATTTTCCTGCTTATTCTTGTAGTAACCAATCGGCTATATCGTGAATTACGATTCCTTCATAGCTATATTGGGGATGTTTGGTTCTAGCAATAATCATACGCTCTATTTTTTGCAATATTTTAACTTGTGAATTTATCATTGTAACGAATATGCATATCTTCCCAATCCATGAACAATACGTAAAATACTTTCCCGTATTGCGGGCTCTCTACAATTCTTCCATGATCAAGAACAGAAAAATAAGTTCCGTCAGCTTTTCGAAGATGAAAGTGAATATAGTCATTTTCATTACCAGCGTCAATCTGTTCCCAGATACTTGATTCTATCTGTTGCTGTTCATCTTCACGAATCAGGTTGCGAAAACTTTTTTTAGTAAGTCTGAACAGTTCATCTATATCTTTATATCCGGACATATGAAGAAATTCATCATTTGCAAAAAATAGTTCATCATCTTCTTTGTCAGCTCTGTATATGATGAATGCACCTGGAAGATGTTCCGCGATATCCTTGAATGCGAATCCAAGTTGTTTGCGGGCATCTGACCGAAGATCTTCCCTGTAGGCCATACATCCATTTTTACCATGAAGCTTTATCTCATAAAGAGCTGCATCTGCGCAGTGCATGAGCTGTAAATGATTGGATGCAAAAGTTGGATATTCTGCATATCCTAGAGAAATATAAAATACATGTTCCTTACCATGGTATGAGAATGATTTAGGAAGTTTGGTGAATTGCTGTAGCTGTACATCTGCTTCTTTAAAGGTACAATTCGGTAAAAGAATGCAGAATTCATCACCACCATTTCTTCCTAGTAATGCATCGGATGGGAAAAAAGCCTTCATGCTGTCTGCAAGATTTTTTAATGCCCTGTCTCCGTAATTATGTCCATAGATATCATTAATAAACTTGAAATCATCGATATCAAGGAGCGCAGCCACAAAATGTGCTTTTGGATCTTTTTGAATCATTTTTTCTGCAAATTCATCAAATCCATAGCGGTTATAAATATTTGTAAGAGAATCTGTGCGCGCCAGTATCTGAAACTTTTTCTTATGTTCTTTTGTTACTAACCATACTCTGGTAAGAACTGACAGGAGAAGGATTATTGTAAGAAATATTCCGATGATGATTATCAGTAGTGTGGCATTTCTCCATCCACTTTTAGGAGTTACTTCTAATTTCCAGTTTTCATCTCCTATTGTAAAAATATAAGAAACAGGATGATTTATTTGCCCATCTGATTGATAAACCACTTTATAAGTATCACTCCATGGAGCATCTGTTTTTGAAATTTTGTATTCGTATCCAAAATTTGAAAGTGCACTGATTGAATCTGAAAAAATATCTGGAACACGCAGGATAACAATAGTAAATCCCCAGAAATACTCATGTCCGTTTTTATCTTTCAGGTATACGGGATTGCGGACTGCAATTCCATATCCTCTCTGTTTTAATTTGAAGGGGCCCTGTGTAATGATTGTATGGACGTCTCTTGCGTAACGGGAAATTTTTCCGCGGTCTTTATCATGGATCAAATCAATCTTACCTGCCTCATTTCCATTAGCCGGATAAATATCTGTAACAACACCATTAGGAGCAAGCTGTACACTTTCAATAAAATCAGACATAAGATTTCCGGCAATTGTTTCAAACTGATGGATTTCGCCATCTTCACTTATTAAGATTTGCTTCAAGGTATCTGTGATCTCAATTCCATTTGTAATTTCATTCTTTATTCGTTCGCCATAGGTGTCTACGTTTAATTGTGCTGTTATGTGTATCTGCTCTTTTTCGTGGGTGTCTGTTTTGTATGCAATTAAACTAACAAGGCATATGCCCAGTAAAAAAATGATAAGAGGCACAAGTGTTTCCTTTTTCAATGGTTCACCTCATTTTGTCCATGGGAATTTTTATAATAAAGCATTATATCATAAAAGTTGAAAACAGAATAAGTTTTTTGTTAAGTATTATTTAGGTATTATGCTGAAAGCATACAATGAATTGGAAAGTCGTGTAGAACATTTGAATTAACCAATTTGCCAGTCAAAAACGCATGGAAAAAACGTCTCGTATGTGTTATATTATTCATAGACAAGAAAATATCTTGTGCTTTCGATAGTAAGTTTAATTGAATGAAAAGTCTAATCCCCCAGCTGTGCCGGGGAGAACAGAATAGTTGGAAAGGTAATGACAGAATGATAAAAAATAAGCGTAATATATAGTGAAAATGCTGAATTTTTCAGTTAGTGACATGAAAATAGTATGCAAAAGATAGAATATAAAAGTCGATATTTAAAACATATTGACAATGAAATAATATTCTGTTATATCAGTGTTGGCAAAAAATAAAATACAGAAAGGAAATAACAATCTATGTCTTCACAAAAAACTACAACGAAAAAGAAATTGGAAAATATGCATCTGCGGGAAAGGATAAACTATGGATACAATAAAGTCATTATGATGATGTTGATTTCGGGGCTTTTTTCTATTGTGGTCATAGGTGTGTTATTTGCCAATATGGTACATTACGTAAAAGATGTTGCTGCAGCAGATGAGGCGGTAAAAATCTGTAGGATAAATGTCAATGCATCGGCAAGAAATATCAGAGAAATGGCATTGAATGATGATACATCCTCTTATGATGGTTATGAGCAGACTGTAAAAAAACTGCTTACAGAAGTTGATTCCGAACTGAAAATTTTAAAGAAAACCGGAACCATTTCCAATGAGAACTATGAAGAATATGCGGCTGCTCTTTCAGATTGGGGAAATATTGGATATTCCATCATAGACGAAATTAAAAATGGTGACAGAGAAAAAGCGGTTGATGCAATTCTGAATGATTGTACGCCTGCATTAAATAAGCTTGTGGATATTGCAATAAAATTAGACGAGGAAACAGATCAGATGAGTAATCAGTCTTCCAGAACTACTTTTATTTTTGCAATTGCAGGATTTGTGTGTATTTTTGTTTGTTTAGGTTTTGCATGGACTCTGACGAAAAAAACAGGTAAAAAAGTACTTGAAACAATTCTGGAGCCATTACACGCAGTAGAAGATGTTGCAAAGGAACTGACAGAGGGAAATTTACATAGTACGTTGGAATATCATTCAGAGGATGAAATTGGAAGTCTGGCGCACAGCATGCGTAAATCAATTCGTATTTTAGGAAGCTATGTGGATGATATCGGCCGCGCAATGAAAGAGTTTTCGGAGGGTAATTTTGATGTCAAGCCGGAAGTAGAGTGGAAAGGAGATTTCGTCGGTATTTTAGATTCCTTTATGCTGTTTGAGAAAAGCATGGCAGAAACGATTAAAGGAATTCAGACTGTTTCGAATGAAGTTTCAAGTGCAGCAGGTCAGGTGGCTTCAAGTTCCAATGATCTTGCGGAAGGAGCTACAAATCAGGCAGCAGTTGTAGAAGAGCTGACAGCAACAGTTGAAGGCGTTTCCGAACAGGTAGAAAAAAATGCGAAATCTGCAAAAGAAATCAGTAATAGAGTAGATGAACTTGGAGATGCTATTTCAGAAAGCAATGGTAAGATGAAGGAAATGGTTGATTCCATGCATGAGATCAATGATGCATCACAAGAGATTGACAAGATTATCGCAACGATCAATGAAATTGCGTCCCAGACAAACCTGCTTGCATTGAATGCTTCTATTGAAGCAGCAAGAGCCGGAGAAGCAGGAAAGGGATTTGCAGTTGTGGCAAATCAGGTAAATCTGTTAGCCGATCAGAGTGCTCATGCGGCAAAAGAATCTGCAGAGTTGATTGAAACTTCTGTAAAAGCTGTGGAAAAGGGTATGGTGATTGCAGGACAAACTGCGACACAATTGGAAGATGTTGCTGAGAGTTCCAAAGTTATTACAGGAGAAGTAACAAACATTGCAGAGACATTAGAGACGCAGACAGTAGAAATTCAGCAGATCAATCAGGGAATTGAACAGATCAATGATGTTGTACAATCAAATGCAGCAACATCTGAGGAATGTGCAGCTGCCAGTCAGGAAATGAGCAGCGAAGCAGAAAGTCTGCGTGAAACGATCCGGAAATTTAAAGTTGCAGAATAAAATGATGTCAGGGTCAAAAGATGCCATAAATTTACATAGGAATCATAATTTTTATTGAGAAAGGTACTTACTTTATGGATACAGACATACGCAAATTACTTAAAGAAATAGCAGCAGAAGATTTAATAGAGTTATTTGCACCATGTATGGATGATTATCTTTATATTATAGATTTACAGAAAAATACTTTTAAAATTTCACAGGCAGCAGTGGATCGTTTTATGATGTCAGGCAATTCCTTTGATGATGCAGTCAACAGTTTTCAGTATTTTGTATATAAAGAAGACCGTTCTATGATCGCGGAGGATTTACAATGTATCATAGAAGGAAAAGAGAAGGATCATAATCTGTATTACAGATGGCTTGATAAAAACGGAATGCCGGTATGGATTAACTGCCGTGGAAAAGTAATAGATGATAAAGACGGAAAACCTCATTATCTGATAGGGTGTGTGAACGAAATAGGAGATACACAGAGAGCAGATAATGTGAGTGGACTTTTAGGGGAAAGGGAGCTGCGTTCATATATTTCTTCCCATGTAAAAGATAGTTCGTCAGAATATTTAATACATATAGGAATTGATGGATTTAACGCCATCAATGGTACATTAGGTGTAGACTATGGAAATTATGTATTGAAAAGTGTTGCGGACTGCATTAACTCATGTCTTTCCGACAACCAGAAATTGTATCATATTGTTGCAGATGAGTATATGATCATCGATCTGGAAAGTCATACAAAAGATGATGTTATGCTTTTGCAAAGGAAAATATGTAAAAAAATAGAAGAATTTATTATTTCTGAAAAATACAAAGTGGTTTTTACAATTTCTACCGGAATTATTTATACAAAAATGCTCTTGAAATATTATGACGAGTATCGGAAAATAGCGGTTTTTTCATTGAAACAGGCAAAATCCATGGGCGGAAACGGTGTTTATTTTTTTGAAAAAGAAGACTATGAATTATTTTTGCGGAAAGAAAAAATAAAGAGTGCACTCCGTAATGCGGTGGCAAACGGATTTGAAGGATTTGATGTATATTATCAGCCGATCATGGACTGTGATTCCGGTCATATGATCGGTGCAGAAGCTCTTATGAGATTTTCCATGTATCAGGATAAGAAAAAGGAACCTGTTTCACCTGTAGAATTTATTCCTCTGCTGGAGGAAACCGGGCTGATTATTCCGGCCGGAAGATATGTATTAAATAAAGCTGTGTCTATGTGCCATGAGATGAGGCAGTATATACCGGAATTTAAAATTAATGTAAATATATCATATATTCAGATGGTGAAAAGTGATATCTGGAAAGACATACTTTCGTCCATAAAACAGTATGATCTTCCACCGGAGTGTTTATGCGCGGAGCTGACAGAAAGTGGTTATACGGATATGACACCGTATTTTTATAAGCTTCGGAAAAAATTTGAAGAGAAAAACTTACAGTTTGTTCTGGATGATTTTGGTACAGGTTATTCGAATCTACATTGTATTGTAAATATGAAACCTAATTATGTGAAACTGGATAAAGATTTTACAGCAAAGGCTATGAGTAATGCAAGGGATTTTGAACTGCTTAAAAAGATTGTCGAAATGGTACATAGTGTAGATATTAGAATTTGTATAGAAGGCATAGAAAAAGAAGAGTGGTATCAAAAACTGAAAGAAATACATGTTGATTATCTGCAGGGGTATTTGTTTGGAAAACCATGCGAAGAAAATCAATTTTTAAATAAATTTATATTTCATTGTACCGATCAGGAAAATCTGACAGATTTGTAATGATATTGATATAGCCGGATTCTGTAGGATCCTATTGACATCCATCTTGTACACATGGTATACATATTATAACTCTTTGCACTGCATAAGACTACAGTACAAACTGAGCAGACCGTGATATATCATGGAGTCGGGTCACAAAGGTGACAGTGGAATTTCTTCATCCACGGGACAGTAGTTGCTTTATACTGGTTCGTGGGTGTTTTTTTATACTTTTCTCGGAAACACATCATTGTAAAACCCCACATATCGTTAGTGCCATAGAGCTATCTTACTTATTTCAGGAGGTAACTGATATGGAAAAAAATGAATTTCAAAAGGTAGCAAATAAAGTGTCTATCGTGACGATCATCGGAAATATTATATTGTCGGTCATGAAGCTTTTAGCAGGTGTGATCGCACATTCCAACGCTATGATCAGTGATGCGGTCCATTCCGCCTCCGATGTGTTCAGTACATTTATTGTTATGATCGGAATTAAACTGTCTTCTAAAAGTGCCGATAAGGAGCATCCGTATGGGCACGAACGTCTGGAATGTGTGGCGGCGATCGTCTTGTCCATTGTTTTGTTCATTACAGGGCTTGGAATCGGTTCGAACGCATTAAAGGCTGTTACACAGGGAGATTATGATCATCTGCAGGTTCCGGGTATTCTGGCATTGATCGCAGCAATCGTGTCGATCGTCAGTAAAGAGGCAATGTACTGGTATACAAGGCATTATGCCAAAAAGATTGATTCAAGTGCACTTATGGCAGATGCATGGCATCACAGATCCGATGCATTTTCTTCGATAGGAGCACTGGTCGGAATTGCAGGCGCAAGAATGGGATTTCCAGTCATGGATTCCATTGCAAGTCTTGTCATTTTTGTATTTATCATAAAGGCAGCTTATGATATTTTTAAAGATGCCATGGATAAAATGGTGGATCATTCCTGTGATGAAGAAACGGAAAACCAGATCCGTGACTGTGTCAGAAAAAACAAATATGTAGAAGGGATCGATCTGCTTCAGACAAGAATTTTCGGCAATAAGATCTATGTCGATATGGAAATTGCACTGGATGGTTCCATGTCACTTCGGGAAGCACATAAAATCGCAGAATCGGTGCATGACAGCATCGAACAGAATTTTCCGAAGGTCAAACATATTATGGTGCATGTAAATCCGAGTAAATAATTCCTGAGATATGTCCGAAACCGTACTATATTAGCAAATGTACGATTTCGGGCATTGTTTTTTTAGCCGCAGCAAAAATAACATGAGCAGAAGCACAATGGGAAAGACAAGTCCTGTACGCATACCAATGCGGATGTTGTCTCCTGCATTTTGTGTGATGCTGCCAACAATACCGGGGCCAATGCTTCCGCCCAGATCCCCTGCCATGGCAAGCAGTGCAAACATGGCTGTTCCTCCTGCAGGAAATTTCTTAGAAGAAAGACTGATCGTTCCCGGCCACATGATTCCGACAGAAAAGCCGCATAAAATACAGCCTGAAAGTCCGATCAGCGGATTTGCGGACAGAGAAGTAAGCAGATAGCATATCACACACAAAAGACCGGAAGCAGTCATAAATTTCATCAGATCCAGCTTTTCCCCATATTTTCCGAAAATAATACGGCTGATGCCCATCATAACAGCAAACAGGCATGGACCGGTCAGATCTCCGACAGCTTTTGACAGACCAAGGGCTGCTTCTGCATAAGTGGAAGCCCATTGTGCCATGGCAAGCTCAGATGCACCGGAGCAGACCATCAGGCATACAAACAGCCAGAACAGAGGCTTTTGAAACAGCTTTCCGATACGCATTCCATTTCCGTCTTCTACCAGATATTCTATCGGACATGTTGCGAAATTATAAATATTTACAGCCGGGATAAGTGCCCATAAAACAGCGAGCCATTTCCAGTGTTCTGTTCCGAAGAGCAGAAAAAACAGAGTGGAAATCAGTATTGTACCAACGGAGCCCCAACAGTAAAAGGAATGAAGCAGGCTCATGGTCGCCTCTTTATTTTCAAAAGGACATGCTTCAATGATCGGACTGCAAAGTACCTCGATCAGTCCGCTTCCTATTGCATATAGGATGACACTGATCAGGATTCCCCCAAAGGGACTCGGTAACAGATCCGGCAAAACAACAAGACCGATCAGCCCTGTGGCAGCGCATATTTCTGAGGCAACAACGCATATGCGATATCCGATCCTGTCCACGAATTTTGCACAGAACAGATCTACCAGAAGCTGCGTGAAAAAGAAGCAGGTGGGGATCAGTGCAATCCTTCCTAGAGAAATTTGATACGTATTGTGAAAGGTTAAAAATAAAAGCGGGGCAAAGTTTGCTGCGATCGCCTGTGTGATAAATCCCAGATAGCAGGCAATTTTTGTTTTTTTGTAATCAGGCATTTTCTATTCCTTCTTTCTGTTTTTTTGTTCTATGTTTACAACAGATTTTAATTTTATTGCTATCCCCGCAAAGAATACATCCTTCATAATTACCGGATATATATCGTGGTTCATAATTGACGGTAAATCCTGATTCTATCAGAGATAGCATCATACGATTTACCTGTTTTTTGTTATTCACATATATAACAAGACTGTTTTCCAATCTGCTTTGCTGTTTTTTAATGACTGCTTTCATACGGATCCTCCTTCATTAGTTTCTGTATTGGATTATATAGTATAATTAGCATGTTTTCATTGTCATATATAGCATAATTATTGTATAATATCGTAAAAATGAAAAGGAATCAGTTGTATGGGATCAGTGAAGAAAACAAATAAAATTGCAACAGATGATAATTTAATGGAAATGGCGCAGCATGGGAGCAGTCAATATTCTTTCCAGTTTTACTGCGATGATCTGGAACAGTTTGATTTTCACTGTATTGACTGGCACTGGCATACAGAGCTGGAGATTTTATATGTAGAATCCGGCAGTCTGACCTGTTATGTGGGAGATAAACAGATCATTTTGAAAAAAGGGGAAGGAATGTTCATTAATTCCAGAGTTCTGCATCGTTTCTATGCAGCTTCTGCGATCATGCCCAATTTTCTTTTTATGCCATCCTTTATCAGAGAACAGGATAGTATCATTTACCAAAAATATGTCTTGCCTGTCATATCATCGTCTTTGTCATTTCAGATTTTTCAGGCAGAGGTTTTCTGGCAGAATGAGGTTTTAAAGCTGATCGGGCAGATTATAGAGATACAGAAGCAGGAGATACCCTGTGAACTTGCAACTTCAGCTCTTATACAGATGTTGTGGCTCCTGCTATATGAAAATGCTGCCATTCTGCCTGCGAAAAAAGCCGGAAAAGAGAAAGCATCTTCTCAGGCAAGGCTGCAGCTTATGATGCAGTATGTGTATCTGCAGTATCAAAATCCCATTTCTTTGGAAGAGATTGCAGGAGCTGCATCGATCAGTAAAAGTACCGCGTTAAATCTGTTTAAGGAATACCTGCATGTCACGCCGGTAGAATTTCTGATACAGCACCGCTTAAAAGAGGCTGCAGTACTGCTTGCAAAGACGGAAAAGAAAATATGTGTGATCGCGGAAGAAACAGGATTCCACACAGTAGATTACTTTTGCAGACTGTTTAAAAAGTATTATAAGGTCACACCGATGCAGTATCGAAAGAGGGGCACTTTTTTGGCATAAAAGGAGCATGTTACAGGAAAAAGCGTTTTGATAAAATAGTAAAAATAGCTATGTGTTTTGAATGATACGCATAAGATAGAGTATGTGGGGGAAAATAGATGAAAAAACGCTTTGGAAAACAATTCCTGTGTTACCTGCTGAGTGTAACACTTTTTGCATCTGTATTGCAGGTTCCTGTAGGAGCCTTGCAGGTCAGTCCGCAGGATGGGACAAAACAATCTGTAGAAAATAAAACAGATTCTTCAGAAATCACAAGTGATACAACATCTGTCAGGAAAGAAGAAAAAATACTGGATTTTGCTTTAAACGGCGGTTCCTTTATTGAGGGCTATCAGTCACCTTCTTCTTATCCTGCAGATAAGCTGCCTGATGGATCGGTCATCAGTAAGCCGGGGTATGCATTTGCAGGCTGGTACGATAATAAAGAATTCAGCGGAGAGGCTGTTACAAAGATAGATACATCTTATACAGGTCCTCTGGTTCTTTATGCAAAATGGAAGGATCCTTATTATTATGTAGATATTCCGGCAAATGTGAAAGCAGACGGTTCCGAGCTGAAATTGAGCGGAGCGGCAGACGGTCTGTATGAGCAGGAAGTCGTAAAGGTTTCGGTCAATTCGGAAAATAACTGGCATCTCAAAAATCACGATGCACTGCTTTCTTATCAGCTGAAGGAAAAAGATACAAAGCTGATACCGGAAAATGGCGTACCTGTGATCAATCTGACATCGACCAAAAAGAGTGATGAAAAAGTCTATATTTGTGAAGTAACGGAAGATCCACAGACAGCGGGAAAATATCAGGATACACTGACCTTTGAGATTGGTCATGAAAGTCCGAGCTATACGATAAATTATGAAGCAAACGGCGGTTTTAAGGATGATCCGAAAAATCCGGGCAGTCTCATTTCCTTTGAAGAAGAGACACTTGCGCCGGGCACGTCCCTTGGTGATCTGCCGATTGCCATCAAGTCCGGTTATACATTTCTCGGCTGGTGCTATGACGAGGGCTGCACCAGATATGTCGCAACAACAGACCGCCTGCTGGGCGATACGACATTATATGCGGCTTATACCGAAGATCAGGCGTTCCAGTCGCATGCGATCGCTGCTTTTGCGCGCGCGATCGATGTAGACGGTGCTTCTCTTGTCATTCAGGTAACAGACCAGAGCGGCGCTATGAGCGCGGATGAGATCTTAGCTGCCTGTACACTGAAAAATATCAGTGATTTTACGGAAGAGATCACACTGCATCTATCAGCCGCAGGAAACAATACATATACGATCAGTAAAGAAAACGGCTGGAAAGAAGGATCTAATTACAGGCTGTTATTAGATAGTAAAGATCTTTACTTTACCGGCTTTGATACTTCGATCCGTGAATATGAGATTTCGATCCATAAGGATGAAGTAAAAAATGTTTCCTTAAATCCAAACCTGAAATATATCCATGTAAAGGAATTATCCAGCCTGACTGTGAACGGACAAAGTGCGCAGTCTGTTTCTGTTGCAACGATGACACTTGGACCGGACGGATCGGTCAGAAGTGAAGGAAGCACGACGACCGGTAGTTTCACCTATACGGACAAAAAGCTGAAAATAGGCGATCAGATCGCTGTCTATGCGGGAGATGTCATTCCGACGATGGATGAGGTGGCGTCATCTGCGGACGGAAGTGATATTTCATTCTTTGAGATCACGGGCGTGAACGGAAATCAGTATACTTACCGGGGATCGAAAACAGAAGATGTGCTTTTTATGCCGGATGTCCTGCCACTGGATATCACAAAGGATCAGGACGGCGATCCGGGAAATAATAGTGTGACGGTTGCTCTGTCAGAGCTGGCCTTTGATGGAAGCAGTATCAGCCAGAATACGATGCTTTCTGCCGATACGACAGTGGATGAAGGAGATTTTCTGGCTCTGTATACAGATCCAAATGATCAGAGCACGCTTTCTTACGGAAAGATCACAAGTGTCCTTTTGTCAAATGGACAGTATATCATCGCTTATCAGCCGCAGACATGGGAAGATGTCAAAGCTGCCATGGATGTTTATACGACCGAATCTGTGAATGGAAAGGATCTGCTGGACGGTACAGATGTGCAGGCACTGGAAAGTAATCTGGAAGCGCAGGCAGTGGAAAGCGGATTTGCAGAAGACGTAGCACAGCAGATCGGCGAAATGACACTTCGTACAGATTCCTTTGCCGAGCTGGAAAAAGAGCTTGGAAAAGAACTGAAAGCAAATGTGGAAATTGCGGGAGCAGATGAGATAGAGGGGCTGACAGCCCCGGGCTCTGCGAAAAAGCGCGTGGAAGTGGGAATGCCACAGGTAAAGGCGGATCTTGATACAAAGCTGCGCCATTTCGACGGCAATGAAAGTGGTGTCCATCTGGGACTGGAGATCAAGGTTCCGATCACGTTCCATGTGGCACGTTATGCGGATTTTACGATCACTGTTACAGCAACATTTGAACAGGAAGTGCGTGTTGCGGTTCATGTAGACGGAGAAGCAGTATGGAAGGTGTGGGGTATTTTCCCTTATATTGCAGATTACCGTGTGACAGCTTCTCTGGATCTGTATGAATATACAGGGATCGGACTGGATATCAACTTTAAAACGGAGCAGGCAAATAATTATCTGCTTTATCCGACAGGCGGTGGCAGCGGTACTTCGATATCGCAGTACAAAAAGAAGCAGAAGTTGGCAAATGATGTGGAAAATATCATTTCCGAGCTTGAAGATATGATGGAGAACGGAAGTGAGTATATATCCGATAAGGCGCCTTTCCTGGCTGATCTGGGCGGATCGGATGATGACGTGGAGGCCAACACCGGAGGCAGTGATCAGATTTCTGTGGCAAAATCCCTGGCAGAGCGTTATGCGGATCTGTTAGAGGATGATGGCGAGTGGGTTGAGATCTACACCAAACGGATCACGGAGCAGCATTTCCGTGTGCTTCTCGTGATCGATATTGCGATCGAGCTGGATTTCGTTGTCTGGACGAAGGTCAATGTTTCGATCGGTATGAGCTTCTGGTATAAAAATGCCAAACGCTATGTATTCTGTCTGCAGGTAAAGGGCAGAAAAGCAACGAGTGATACGATCAATATTACCGAGGAGCAGTATGAATTTACCGCATATGCCATGGGAACGATCGGTGTGAAGGCGGGTGTCAGACTGACGGTCCGTGTCGGACTTTTGTCAACGGAGCTGGCAAGTGTGGGACTTTCCGCGGAAGTAGGCGGTTATGTACAGCTTTGGGGGTATTTATATTACATCCTGAAATATACTGCTTCGAGCGGAAGAAATACGAGAGCGATCGGTGCACTTTATCTGGAGATCGGTATTTATCTGGATATCAAGTTCCGGGCGCAGGCGCTTTCCAATGCATTTACTTATTCGCCGACGCTTTTTGAAGCTATGTGGCCGTTATATACCGCCGGTACTCTGGAAAATGTGCTCGATTTTGCGGATACAACGGACATGGAATGCAATCTGAAGTATGAAATGAAGAAAATGCGCATTCCGGATGACTTCTTTACCATGAATTACATGGATATGAAGGAAGGTCTGGATGACGGCGAATATTTCACAAAAATCTATGAAGATGACAGTGATCGGTATTTTGTGATCACGATGACAAATGATGCCTTTTCTTATAACCCGGAGACAAATCTTATTACAGTAGATCCGGGCGCAGAAAAATCCGTAGATGGCGAGATGATCGTCACATGGAAGGATCAGCCGGGCACATTCAATACAAAACCATTCCGGAAAAAAGTGAAGCTGCACTGGGATATGCTGCGAGATGGCTATATTCTTGCCTTTATGAGCAACGGCGGTTCTTATGTAGCACCGCTTGACCAGAAATACGGAACAGCTATTAAAAAGCCTGCGGATCCGGTAAAACAGGGCTATACATTTGCAGGCTGGTATACAGATGAGGCGTTGACGAAGCCTTATACCATTCCTGCCACAATGCCCGATCAGGATGCACTTGTATACGCAAAATGGACGCCTGCCAGCGTTTCTTATACGGTAAAGACGTATCTGCAGGGCGCAAACGGTGTTTATGAAGTGCCTGAGGATGGTGTGGAAAAGAAAACCGCATTGACAGGATCTACGATCAGTCCGCAGCCAAAGGTGCGTGAAGGCTATGAAACACCGGCAGTCAGATCAGCGGTTGTAGAAGCTGATGGCAGTACGCTCATTGAATATTATTATCCGAGAGCAAAATATACTGCAACCTATCGATCAGATAACGAGGTTGTTTCTACAGGCTCTTACCGCTATGGCACCATGATGCCTGTGCCTGCGGTTTATAAGCCGGGCTATGAGCTGGACGGATGGATCCTGGAAGGAAATACTGCTGTAGAAGAGATCCCACAGGATGTACCGGCAAAGAATGTGACCTATTTTGCAAAATGGAGTCCGCAGTCAGGCATTGGTTATACGGTGCGATATTATGTGGAGGAAGAAAACGGAGACGGATATGTTTTACATGAGATACAGTATCTGACCGGAGAGACCGGGCAGAGAGTCACAGCACCTGCAGGTGCTTATGATCCGGCATTTTATCATTTGAAGAACAATACACTGCCAAGTGGCGAGATCAAAGCGGACGGAAGTCTGGAGCTGCGGGTTTTCTATGACCGGAATGTGTATACAGTGACCTATGATCTGCAGGCATCGGATGCTGTCCTGCCTGCAGGAAGTGAGCTGACATTTACCGCAAGACCGGGTGAGAAGCTTGTGACTGAAACACCGGAAAGAGAAGCCTACAGATTCCTTGGCTGGTATCTGGACGCAGATTATAAGCAGAAGTTTGATAATACAATGCCTGCGCAGGATATCACGCTGTATGCAAAATGGGAAAGCATGCAGGTCAATTATACAGTCAGACATTATCAGGAAAACCCTGAGATTCTGAATGAATATGGGTTCCCGGAAGGGGAAGCACCCACGTATACACTTGTGGAGGAAGAAGTATTTACCGCGCTTGCAGGCACTTCGGTTTCGCCTGCGGTAAAATCCTATGAAGGTTTTACGTCACCGGCCGTGCGCACGGAAGAAGTGACGGCGGATGCGGATGGTATCGGAACGCTTGTCATCGAGTATCAATATGACCGCAGCGATTACACCATGGCGTGGTATCGGAGCGAGACAGAGCTCATTCCGTATACGGTACAGTATGGTGCAGCGATCCCTGTTCCAAATGAGAAAGAGCTGGCAAACGGTAAACCGGGCTATCGCGTGGAAGGCTGGTATGAGGATCAGGCTCTTACGAGGCCTTTCACCTATAAAACAATGCCTGCGCAAAATCTGACTGCCTATCCAAAGTGGGTTGCGGATGAGATTTCCTATTATGTATCTTATATTTTCCTGGATGGAACTACGCAGGTAAATTCCTATACGGAAACTTATACCGGTCTGGCAGACAGCGTTGTACAGCCGCCGGAGGTAAAAAGCTTTGAAGGTTATACGTTTGATGAAAGCTCAAGACTGACGAGTTTTAAGATTGAACCAGGTAATCCGTATATCGGGTATTATTATCAGATCAATACACATACGCTGACTTATCAGTATGAAACAAATGATGCGACCGGACCAAATATAATAACCGCACAGAAAAAATACGGCGAAGATATTACAATACCGGATCCGGCAAGAGACGGCTATGCATTTGCAGGCTGGTACACAGATACAGGCTTTGAAAACCGGTATACGGGGACAACAATGCCCGATCAGGATCTGGTTTTATATGGAAAATGGATAGATGGCAAACAGTCTTATCAGGTGTTACATTATCTGACACAGCTGGATGGCAGCAGGCGGCTGTATCTGGCGGAAAGTCTGTACGGAGAACCGGGAGATGTGATAACACCGGAAACGAAAGCGCCGGAAGGGTATGAAGATGTAGAACCCATCACCCATACACTTGTGCAGGGTTCCGTGGAAAATAACCGCATCATTTATGTGTATCCGAGAAAGCAGTATCAGATCAGATATGTGTTAAATGGCGGAATCTGTGAGCAGAGCACAGAGCAGATGATAACCTACGGAACACCTTTAAAGGATATTCTGGATGCACTTCCGGTCTACAGAAACGGGTATAGTTTTGCAGACTGGTATACAGATGAAGCATTGCAGGCCGTTTACAGACCGGATACAATGCCTGCCTCAGACCTGATCTTATATGCAAAATGGGATGTGATAAAGACCGCATATATAGTAGAGCATTATAAGGAAAACGTGGAAACAGGCGCATATGATCTGGCAGAGAGAAGCTACCGCTATGCAGATACAGATACGATCGTAGAGCCTGCGGTAAATCAGTATGACGGTTATACAAAACCGGATGTACAACAGGGCACAGTATCGGGAGATCCGGATAACAGGCTTGTGATCAAGTATTATTACGATTGCAGTAAGCATATGCTGACGATGCATGACATAGTCTGTGCTGACGGCGTTTCTGTGGAAGATGTGACGGAAGAAAAGAAATGTGGCAGTAAGCTGCCTGCGCAGGCGAGAAAAGCGTATCTGTTTGGTGGCTGGTACGAGGATGCAGCCTATACACAGCCATTCAGTGGTGTAATGCCGGACAGAGATCTGACCTTATATGCAAAATGGATTCCTGATATGCGTTCTTATACCTTTATCTACCGCATACAGAATCTGAATGGCAGATCTGTGAATTACAAAATTGTAAGCGGAGAGGCACAAATCGACACTTTTGTAACGCCGGAGGGCATCGGAGAGGAAGCAGTTGCCAAAGGATTTACTGCGCCGGTGCTTGAGCCGGTACAGATGCAGGCGGAAACTTACAAAAACACATATACCTTTGACTATGCCAGAAACAGATATACAGTTAAATTTCAGCTGGATAACGGGGAAAAGGATGTCATACAGAATGGTTATTATGGCAGCGAGATAAGAGTGCCTGTTCCAAAGAAAACAGGATATACCTTCACAGGCTGGGACAGCAGGGTAGAGGATACGATCCCCGATCATGACGTGACCTATACTGCACAGTGGAAGATCAATTCCTACCATATTGCGTTTATGGTTGATAATGACGATAAGGGTGCAGCCTATCAATACGGACAGACGATCAGCCGGCCGGCAGATCCGAAAAAAGAGTATTACACCTTCAAAAACTGGAGTGGAGAAATACCACAGACAATGCCTGCAAAGGATGTCAATCTGACAGCGGTATTTGAGCCGGTAGTATATCAGATCACCTACGATCTGGATGGCGGAAAAGAGTATTACAATCCGACATCCTATACGTATGAAAGCAATACGATCGTATTAAACCGTCCGACAAAGAGCCATTATGAATTTTTAGGCTGGAGCGAAGAAGGCAAAGAAGGTCTTGTAAAGGATGTGACCATACCAAAAGGTTCCTATGGAAAGCGTCATTTTAAGGCAAACTGGAAGGTGATCACCTATACGATTAGCTTTGCATCGGATAAGGTTGTACTTGGCATGGATGATATGCAGATCAACTATTTTGAGACCAAAAAACTGGAAGCATGCAAGAAAGCACCAAAGGGCTACAAATTTTACTGCTGGACGACAAGTCTGGAAAATCCGAGATATGATTACAGTAACAGACATAAGATGCAGCGTGTGGAAAGGAATATGACGTTGTATCCGGTTTATACGCCGAAGCAGTACCGTGTTTACTTTGATTACAACCTGGATAAATTATACAAAGAATATGATAGTCATGATTTTGAATCAAAGGTGGATATCACGCAGATCAGCACAAATGACAGTAAACGCCATAAATGGGGCTATGTGCTGGACGGATGGGATAAAACGAATGATAAAAATGAAAATCTGGGTTACTTTGATGTATCAGAAAAGAGCTTTATCCTGCGCGACACAGAGGATATCACACTGAAGGCGAACTGGAAGCCAAACGCCAAATATCTGTATACACCATCGAAGTACACAAACAGTTACAATATCACCGATGATAATAACAAAGAGATCTCCTTCAAGTTTTATGTAGATGGAAAACAGGAAAAAGAAAAAGTAACGGGAGATTACGGTCTTGGAAAAGGCGCAGAGTATGTAATGAACATGGATAACATGTCTCTGGACGTAGTCAGCAAAAATTTCAAGAAGGTCAAAGTGGAAGTGCAGTATAATGTGCATATGGTCAAAGACGGTTATGCAGTCATGCGTCTGAGATACAAACCCAAAAATGGCAAAGAGGTATCATGGAAAACAGAATCCTCCGATCTTCTTGACGAAAAGATCACAAAATACTTCTCCTATGAGCTTGACCGGACAGATGTGGAGTATTTCTGGATCGAGTTTGATGCAAACGGTGGCGGTGATGATGAGTATGATCTTGATAATATATTATTTAAGGTAACCTATTTAGAGAAATAAAAGCAGATGAAGGGCAGAATATGAAAAATAAAAAAAGAATTTTGATGATGGCGGGTAGTATATTCGTGGTCGTAATTGTAGCTGTTGTAGTTTATTTTCTGGTCAGACAGGATAGCAAAGATCCGGCATTTTCGCCGGATCTGGATGAAAACGCAATAGTGCAGACTGACGGGATCAAAGAAAAACCGGAGGGGATCCGTATTCCGGGTTATCCGAGGATCACTATTTCGGCAGATACAAAGGATGTCACAATGAATCTGCAAAACCCGGAAGGAAATCCCTGTTATTTTACATTTGAGATCATCCTGACAGAGGGGGAAGAAACCATCTATACCTCAAAGCTGGTAGAACCGGGAAAAGCGATCACGGATGTTACCTTGTCCCACGCACTGGAAAAAGGCGAATATCCGGCCGTGATCAAAATTACGACAACATCTTTAACAGATGGAAGTGCAATGAACGGGGCAGATGTGGAAACCGTTCTCATTGCACAATAAAAGGGGGAAAAAGATGAAAAAGAAACTTTTGATTCTGACAGCACTGCTGACATTTGCCATATCCGTCATGACAGTTTCTGCCAAAGCACCGGGTAAAACAAATGTGACCTATCAGGTAGATCCTTCCTATGAAGTTGTGATCCCATCCGATGCGACAGTTCCGTTTCTGACAGAAAAATCGGCGTATGGGACCATTGAGATAAAAAAAGCTGTTTTGGAAGAAAATAAATGTATTCTTGTAAAAATGGATGCAAGTGGGACGCTGGTAAATGAAAAGCATCCGAAATCCAAAATCCCTTACCAGATCTTAAATGGAAAAAAGGAGTTCAAAAGCCAGAGATATACGAAGGCGGGAGAAAAAACGGATCTGACCATTTCGATCAAAAAGGCAGACTGGAACAAGGCAAGAGGCGGAAGCTATAAGACAGCGGTCACATTTACCATATCGTATGTGGACAGGAAATAGCGGAGAGGCGGTACTATGAAAAAATATCTGGCAGTTTTTATCATGATTTTAATATGCCTGCATCTTCCGATGCAGATCCGGGCATCTCAGAGTGAGATTGGTACAACGGTTCCGGAAACACATACGGTATCGATCGAGGCAGAGCATGCATCAGCGCAGTATATGGAAGGTGATAAGGGAATAAGCGACGCTTATCCCGTACCGCGTTTTTCCAAGCCGGAATTTAAGATCACAGCAAAAGACGGTTATGAAATAAAACGTGTTTTGTTAAATGATAATGATGTGACAAAAAACGTGGAAAAGGGAATTTTAAAGCTTTCAGAGGTCTGTGAAAATCAAGTGATCAGGATCGAGACAGAAGCCGTTGCACCGGAAGATGCCGAACCATCGCAGAAGCCACAGAGTACGCAGAAGCCACAGAGTACGCAGAAACCACAGAGTACACAGAAACCGCAGGCACCGCAATCACAAACGCAGCAGACATCACAGGCACCGGAAAAGCAAAATACCGTTAAAAATGCGGAACAAAAACAGAAAACCACAGAAACGACCGGTCAGGAGCAGGAATCCGGAAATGAAATGTCAGAATCCATATCGCAGGGAGGGATGGATGCAATGGATGGTGCAAATACGGAAAACGAGCCGGAAGTATCTGCCCGTCACTTCAGCTTCTGGTGGATCCTTTTGCTGCTTTTGACCGCAGGTATCATATGGCTGATTATAGTTCTAAAAAAGAGAAAAAATAATAAAAACGAGGAAAAACCACTTGACCAATAAGTAGAATCTGCCCATGTAAGGTTGCAACCTCTTCTCCCCATGTTATAATAAAAGTTATGAAATGTTTGTGGAGGAGAATGTAAAATGGAAAAGCTGCACTTTGCAAAGGGAAGAATGATTCTGCCTCTGACCGGAAGTTCATATGAACTCGGAAAAATGAAAGAGGCTATTGATCTGATAGAGGATACGCAGTTAGCGGAGATCGCACGTGCGGAAGCCTGTTATTTTACAGCGGATGCAAAAGGCTGTGTGGAACATGTAAAAAAATATCTGGCAAGTGACGATGTAATGCTGCGCCTGTCAGCGGATATGCTGTATGTATTTGCAAACCTGACACTCGGAAATGCCGGAAAGGCACAGGCAGCGCGCATAGATGTAAAGCAGTGTCTGCAAAAAGCACTGGAAGAAGATGCATGTACAGGAATAAAATCTTCCTGTATATTTGCCTATTATCTGATCAATATTTTTCTGCATATCGAAACAGAAAAGGAAATGCCGGCTTTAGAGGGCTGCATTTCTGATCTGCCGACAGGACAGAGACTGTTTGCGATCAGTATTTTAGCACATGGCATGTATTTAAAAAAAGAATATCTGAAAGCACAAGGGGTCGTACAGACTGCAATGCTGATGGCAGATGCGGTCTATCCGATCCCGTTTATCTATTTAAACTGTATTGCGGCCATGTGCCAGATCAATCAAAAAGAGCAGGAGGAAGCGATCAGTTCCGTGAAGAAAGCAATTTCTTTTGCGGGAAAAGACGGACTTTTTGAGCCTTTTATAGAATATCACGGCCTATTGCAGGGCGTTCTGGAGGTCTGTCTGCGAAAAAGCAAACCGGAAATTTATAAAAAACTGGTGGATGGGATCATTGCATTCAGCCGTGGCTGGATGAAGATCCACAATTCCCAGATGAACAGAGATGTAACAGATCTGCTGACACCTCTGGAGTTTTCCATTGCCATGCTTGCCTGCAGAGACTGGACCAATCAGGAGATCGCCCAGCATCTTGGATTATCGGTTAATACAGTAAAGCATTATGTTTCCGATATTCTGGAAAAGCTGCAGATCGATAAGAGAGAGAAAATAAAGGATTTTGTGAATCAATAGGTCTTTTCTAAAAAATCGCATAATGCTATAATAGAAAGAAATTGAAAGGGGTAGGAAGACAAATGTCTTCATGTTTGTGTATGAATAAGGGAAATGGAACGAAAGGAAAACGGCTTGATTTTTTAAGAGTCATTATACTGATCGGCAGTGTACCGCTATTGTCAGCAATCATTATTCTGACGATCTACGCTGCAATGAAGATGGAAAATGAACTGGAAACCAGTACATATGCAAGGCTTCGTGCCTGTGCGATTTCCGTACAGAAGTATTTTGAATGGGATATCCGCGAAGAGATTCTGGAAAAAGATGATGTAAGCTATGAGTTTATTGATTCTTTACAAAAAAATGAGATCGAACTGACTTTCTTTGAAGGAGATACGCGTTTTATTACATCCATAAAGGATAAAAGCGGAAATAGAGTGGAAGGAACAAAAGCATCGGAAGAAGTCTGGAATATAGTAAAAACCGGAAAAGATTATCAGTCAGACGGTATAGATATTTCCGGAGTAAAGTATTATGTATATTATACGCCGGTCTGCACAGATGACGGTAAAGTCATCGGTATGGCATTTGCCGGAGAAAAGGAAGCAATAGTTAATGACGCAAAGAACAATCTGATGATCAACTTTGTAAAAATTGCCCTTGTTCTTACGGTTATTTATCTGATCATCCTGATCTGGCTGGCAAGGATAATCCGGAAGCCGCTTGCAAAAACAGCAGCAGATATTGAAAATATCGCAAACGGTAATATTTCTAATGAAATCAGCGGTTCTTCCAAAATTGCGGAAACAGATAAGTTGATCACAGCTTCCAGAATCTTAAAGGAAAAGCTGAATGATATTGTTTCAAGTGTCAATGAGCATGTGCTCAATCTGCAGCAGGATACCGCATCATTGAAGGAACGGGCAGATTTTTGTAATGATGGCTCAAAGCAGATCAGCCAGGCAATGGAAGAATTATCCGTTACAGCAGTCACATTGGCTGAAAATGTGCAGGATGTCAATGCGAAATCATTGGAAATGGGAAATGCGATTACGGATATCAATGGAGATGTACAGGTTCTCAGTGATAATTCCAATCACATGGATAAAGCAAACGAAGACGCAGCAAAGTCTATAGAAACTGTTTTAGACAGTTCTAACCGGTCTTCTGCAATTGTAGAGAAAATCACCAACCAGATCGAAGAAACCAATCAGGCTATATCATCAATCAATGAGGCAGTAGATCTGATCATGGATATCACGGGACAGACAAGCCTGTTGTCTCTGAATGCATCTATTGAAGCTGCAAGAGCCGGACAGGCAGGACGAGGTTTTGCCGTTGTTGCAGATGAGATCAAAAAGCTTTCCGAACAAAGTGCACAGGGCGCAGATGCCATCAAGCAGGTAGCGGATAACATCTTTGAAAAATCAAATGAAAGTGTTGCACTTGTAAATGAGGTCAAAGAGTTGATTGGTAAAGAGCAGGAAGATATCTCTGTGACAAAAGAAAGCTTTGAGATATTAAGTAAAACAATTAACGATAACCTTGTAGCGGTTTCCCGTATCAGTGAGAAGACAAAGCAGCTTGATACGATCAAACAGGCTATTATCGGAAATATTAACGATCTGAGTGCTATTTCCGAAGAAAATGCAGCAAGCAACCAGGAAGTATCCGCAAATATCACCAATATTGCAGAATCAATCGATGAGATGAATACAGCGACCGGTCATGTCCGTCAGATATCCGGAAAGCTGGCAGAATTGATGGAATATTTTAAGTAAACCGAATACTTGACAGGAAAACGTAATAAACCATTATGAATTATATTGTTTTTGACCTCGAATGGAATCAGGGAATTGCCGGAAAAAGAGAAAGCAGCCATGAGGAGATTCCGTTTGAAATTATCGAAATCGGAGCGATCAAGCTTGATAAACGTAAAAATATCATAGGGCAGTTTCAAAAGATCATTAAACCGTCTGTTTATAAGAAAATGCCGGATATCATTGAAGATATGCTCCATGTAGATATGAAGGAGCTGAAGGCCGGAACACCGTTTCCGGAGGCAGCGGAGGAATTTTTAGCCTGGTGCGGAGAAGATTTTATGTTTTGCAGCTGGGGATCTTTAGATCTTCTGGAGCTGCAGCGGAACATGAAATATTATCAGATGCCGGCTCTGTCAGCAGGGCCGATCTGCTTTCTGGATATCCAGAAGCTGTTTGGGATCGCTTTTGAGCATAAAAAGGTTGGCAGAACGCTGGAATATGCGGTAGACAGCCTGCAGATCGAAAAAGATATCCCGTTCCACCGGGCATTCAGTGATGCTTATTATACGGCGCTTGTATTGCAGAAAATACCGGCGGATATCGAGGAATATTGTTCCTACGATACCTACCAGCTTCCAAAGAGCAAAAAAGAGGAGATCCATAAGGTATTTCCCAGCTATAGTAAATATATTTCCAGAAGCTTTCCGGATAAGGGAAAGGCGATGGAAGACAGAGAGGTTTTATCTACCAGATGTTATATCTGTGATAAAGCGGCGAGAAAAAAGATCCGGTGGTTTACACCAAACGGAAAGCATTATTACAGCGTTTCCTACTGCGAAAAGCATGGCTATTTAAAGGGAAAGATCCGTATCCGGAAAAATATTTGTGATCCGGAAAGTGTATTTGTCATCAAGACAATGAAGCTGATCTCTAAAGAAGATGTAGATAAGATCATTGAAAAAAAGGAACATGCCAGAATCCAGAGACAGATCAGGAGAAGGCACGACAGGGAAAAGAAATAGATTTCTGCAGGAGATGCCATGGCGAAATTTACAAAACAGGCAATTATGAACTGCCTGCTCGAATTACTAAGTACAAAGCAGCTTGATAAGATCACGGTAAAGGATATCTGTGAAATATGTGAGATCAACAGAAATACCTTCTATTATTATTTTCAGGATATTTACGATGTACTTGATGCGGTATTTCAGAATGAGGCGGAGAAATCTGTCCGGGATGTCAATGAAGGAGCTTCCTTTTATGAAGAGATCGTCAGATGCTCTCAGATCGTATTTGCCAATAAAAAGGCGATCTTTCATGTTTACCAGTCCAAAAAGGGCGATATTCTGAAAGGATATTTGAGCAAGATCGCCGAGGACTGTGTTGGCAGATATGTGGAAAAAGAGGCAGCAGGCTATGATCTGACAGAAAACGATAAGCATTATATTACGCTTTTTTACAGCCATGCGATCATCGGCAATACTCTGGAATGGATCGAAAAAGGACTTCCGCCGAGCAGGGATGATCTGATGCACCGCCTGTCTGTATCGTTTCAGGCGACGATCCGTGATATGATCGAAAGCTGCATCAAAGATCAAAAATCAGACAAATAAAGGACAGTGTCTAAAAATCAGACACTGTCTTTTTTTTGTCCATAGAAATTCCGAAAAATGGGCAGTATAGTATAGAAAAACAAAAAGGGAGTGGAACTTATGAAAAGCCTGAAAGCAATTAAAAATTCCTATAGTATTTTGACGATCTGCCTGATCCTTGTAGGAGCAGTCCTTCTGATCTGGCCGCACATGGCACTTGGCGCGATCTGTAAAATGTGTGGTATTTTCCTGATTATATTCGGACTTGTCAAGCTGACCGGCTATTTTTCCAAAGACATATTTCAACTGGCATTTCAATATGACCTGGGACTTGGAATCGCCTCCATTATATTCGGACTTATCATGGTGATCCGTTCCTGGGCAACGATCCAGCTCTTTTCCATCTGCATCGGAATCTTTCTTCTGATCGATGCAGCACTCAAAATGCAGACGGCGTTTGAATCCAAAAAGTTCGGATTCCGGAACTGGTGGGTAACATTACTGATCGCCATTATCGTATGTATTCTCGGTATTTTACTGTTTGCCATGCCATTTCAGACGAGTGGCGTGATCACAAGGCTGATCGGAATCAATCTGATCTTAGACGGCGCATTAAATTTATTTGTTGTACAAAGTACAGTCAGAACGATAAAACGGGAGGAGGATGAGATGATCATAGATGAAGACGATTTCCTGAACTAATAAACTTAAGAAAAGAGAACAAGAAAACCAATTTCAAAACAGAAAGGTGGAACTTATTATGAATAAGAATGCAAAATTAGGAGCAGCAGTTGCTTTGGCAGGAGCAGCAGGTATATTTGCCGCCAGCAGAAAGAAAAAAGCACAGACAGTAAAGCAGACAAGAAAACAGCAGCAGGAGCTTGCAGACTACCGCAATACAGAACGTGGCATGCATGAGAAAAACAGCAAGGGCATTTATTATACGAACGGTAATTATGAAGCATTTGCCCGTCCGGAAAAGCCGGAAGGCATTGAAAATAAATCCGCTTATATCGTAGGCAGCGGACTTGGCGCACTGGCAGCAGCCTGCTTCCTTGTCAGAGATGCGCAGATGCCAGGCAAAAATATCCATATCTTAGAGGCAATGGATATTGCAGGTGGTGCCTGTGATGGTATCAACGATCCGACAAGAGGCTATGTCATGAGAGGCGGACGTGAAATGGAAAACCATTTTGAATGTCTGTGGGATCTGTTCAGAAGCATTCCGTCTCTGGAAACAGAAGGAGCTTCTGTTTTGGACGAGTATTACTGGCTGAATAAGCATGATCCGAACTATTCTTTATGTCGTGCGACAGAGCATCGCGGACAGGATGCACATACAGACGGCAAATTCGGTCTGAGCCAGAAGGGCTGCATGGAGATCATGAAGCTGTTCTTTACAAAGGATGAGGATCTGTACGATAAGACGATTGAAGATTTCTTCGATGAAGAAGTATTTGATTCTAATTTCTGGCTTTACTGGCGTACCATGTTTGCATTTGAAAACTGGCACAGTGCACTCGAAATGAAGCTTTATATCCAGAGATTTATCCATCATATCGGCGGACTTCCTGATTTCTCCGCATTGAAGTTCACGAAGTATAACCAGTATGAATCCCTGATCCTTCCGATGCAGAAATATCTGGAAAAAGCAGGCGTGCAGATCCAGTTTAACACACAGGTAACCAATGTATTATTTGATATCGACGACGGAAAGAAACGTGCTGCCAGCATTGAATGTCTCGTAAACGGCGAGAAGCAGAGCATTCCGCTGACAGAAAACGATCTTGTATTTGTGACAAACGGAAGCTGTACAGAAGGTACGATCTACGGAAGCCAGAACGAAGCACCGGTAGGTGATGCGGAAGTTCGTACAAGTGGCTGCTGGGATCTTTGGAAAAACATTGCAGCGCAGGATCCGGCCTTCGGACATCCTGAGAAATTTTGTGGCGATATTTCCCGTTCCAACTGGGAATCCGCTACCGTAACAACAAGTGATGAGAAGATCATTTCCTATATCAAGAATATCTGCAAGAGAGATCCCAGAACCGGAAATGTTGTAACCGGCGGTATTGTTTCCTGCAAAGATTCCAGCTGGCTTTTAAGCTGGACGATCAACAGACAGGGTCAGTTCAAAGAGCAGAAGAAAGATGAAGTCTGCATCTGGGTTTACAGCCTGTTTACCGACAAACCGGGCGATTATATCAAGAAACCGATGAAGGAATGTACCGGTAAGGAGATCACAGCAGAATGGCTGTATCACTTAGGCGTTCCGGTAGATGAGATCGACGAGCTGGCAGAAAATCATGCAAACTGTACACCGACCATGATGCCATATATCACCGCATTCTTCATGCCAAGAAGAAAAGGTGACAGACCGGACGTTATCCCGGATGGCTGCGATAACTTCGCATTCCTCGGACAGTTCGCGGAAACTCCAAGAGACACGATCTTCACAACAGAGTATTCCGTTCGTACCGCTATGGAAGCTGTTTACGGTCTCTGCCATGTGGACAGAGGTGTTCCGGAAGTCTGGGGCAGTGTCTATGATGTGAGAGATCTGCTTGACAGCTCCGTAAAGCTTATGGATGGTAAATCACCACTTGAAATTTCTCTTCCGGGCCCGCTCAACGCAGTCAAGAAAGCACTCATCAAGGGTGTCAAAGGAACTGTGATTGAAGATCTTTTGAGAGAGCACAATATCTTAAAAGAGGGGATGTAACAGATAGTGAATAGAATGGAAAAGGGAGCCTTTGGGCTCCCTTTTTTACAAATTAATTTTCAATTATAGAAGTTATTTTACCTTGTGCAACAATTCTTTTGTTGTAGAAAATAACAAATTTTTTCATAATGGCAGGATCATATCGATAATTATCGGTAATACGTGTAATTTTCTTTTCTTTTCGAAACCAGATTCTGTTTATTCGTGCATATCCAACCTGTGATAGAGCAGTTCCATCTTCATCAATAAAGCAGATGGGAAGGATATAATGATTCCAGATAGTCAAATGTGGGAAAAGCAGCCCACCTTTATTATGTCTGAGCCATGTGATCTGTGCAATACCAAGTGTTTGTTCCGGGGTGTAAGGATAATATTTATCACCCATTAAAACACGTTTCACAGGCATTTTTATTACAGTTAATATATAAGGAAGAATCATACCATACGCCAATGCAATAGCAAACGATTTATCAAGTATATTATATGCGAGAAGTAAGAAAAGAATCGTATATAAAAAAATCCATATTATATATCCATAATATAAACGGAAATATCTATTACAATCTAGGCATTGAAAACAAAATTTAGAATGCCCTATTCCCTTTTTATTTTGAAAATTTTCACTTCCGCACCATGGGCATACATATTGTGATTGTCGTTTCATGCTTAAAATCCCCTCTTTGTCCAGTGGGCTGTTGATAAATAGTTATTTCATTCTCCTCTTCCTGTCCCGTCTCCGTTTTCTCTGTCCAAATGACTTATTTTTTCGGTTCATCTTAAACTGTATCTTATTTCTGCGCCGTCTGGAGAAATGATAGTTCCGGAAAAAGGCAATCGCTGTGATAAGGAGCAGAAGCAGAACGATCACGCCGATCACAATAGCGATCACCTTGATCACGTTGATAAAGATGACTTTATCGCCTGGTGCGTTATTCTGGGAAACAGAGTAAGATTCCACGACCGGAGAAGTAAAATCATAGGTGTCCTTCTGCGCATTCAGCTCTACCTTTGCCTGTCCGACAGAAACATCGTGATAGCTGTAGTTGATGGAAGCAACTGCCAGCGGATCAGAGGCATCATCTTCATAGGAAAGTGTGGATGTCAGATCGGAAAACGTAATGGTATTTGGAACGATCACATAATCATTCGGATTGATAGACATGATCGTTTCCGTTGCACCGAAAATATTGCTGTTGCTTTCAAAAAAGTCGGAATTGTTTACTGTGTAATTCGTCTCGTTTTGTGCCACATTGACCCGGCTGAAGTTATTGAAACCGTAGTCAAATAAAGCGATCGTATCTGTAAACTGCGCCGGTGCATCTTCCTTCATGACAACACAGATCAGCTTCATGCCATTTCGCTCCGCACAACTGACAAGCGTCTGATGTGCCTGCGAGGTATAGCCGGTCTTACCACCGATATAGCCCTCATACGGATAAGTATTGTTTGTCAGCTTATTGTGTGTATAAAGGTCGATCAGATCAGGCTGCGTTGCAGTCGGCTCTATCGTATAATGACTTGTGCCTGCTATACGGGTAAGCGTTTCATTGGAAAAGAAGGCTCTTGCGATCGTAGCCAGGTCATAAGGGCTTGTATAATGATTTTCATCGTGCAGACCGTTTGTAGTCACAAAATGACTGTCTGTGCAGCCAAGCTCTGCAGCCTTTGCATTCATCATATCCACAAAACCGGAAATAGAACCGGCAATATGTTCTCCGACTGCATTGCAGACTTCATTTGCGGAATACACGAGAATACCATACAGGCATTGCTCCATCGTAATGGATTGTCCGACATCCATTCCCATATTGGAGGATTTTTGTTCAATGCTGAATACAGCCTCATTGGAAAATTCCACCATATCATTCAGATCGGAATTTTCAATGGCAACGAGAGTTGTTAAAATTTTTGTTGTACTTGCCGGATAAAGATGCTCATGAATGTTCTTGGCATACAGGATCGTTCCGGTATTGGCTTCCAGCAGGATCGCACCTTCCGCGCCCACAACAGGGCCGGTCGGCCAGCCATCGATCGCGTTGGAATCGATCGGCTCCTCAAGGCGCATGGCAGCGTCCGTATCATAATCGACTGCTGTGGTGTCGCTTGCCTCTGTATCCGTTGGCTGCGCAAAAGCAGTGATCGTCTGCGTGCAGAGCAGAGAAGCAACGCAAAGCGATAAGATCAGTTTTTTACATTGAAAAGTATGAAATAGCATATATGCTCCTAAATTAGATTCAAAATATAAAATATATATGTATAAATATATCATCTTTAACTGTAGATAAATTATACTTTTTATACGAAGATGCAAATTTATCATACACTATTTCAGGATAAATGAAAATCTTTTGCTATCTTTTTATATAGAAATCATGTAATATACTACTGGTATTAGAAAGATATTTTTGCATGCGTCGTGTAAGAATAAGAATATAAAATTCCCGGTGTTCCAGCACTGGAGCTATATAAGCGATTGTAAAAAGAAAGAGGTAAAAATGAGACTCAGAAATATACCGGGCGCAGAGGAAGCCCTTGCAAACAGCAAATATGTGATCAAACAGCCGGAAACTTACCGCGGAAAATTCAGAGAGCAGATCTTTCAGAACGAGAATCCGATCCGCATTGAGATCGGAATGGGAAAAGGAAAATTTCTGCTGGCTATGGCGCAGAAAAACCCGGATATCAATTATATCGGGATTGAACTGTATTCCAGCGTACTTCTGCGTGCAGTGCAGAAAATGGAGGAGTTGGAAAAAGAAAATAATGTACCGGGGAACATTCGATTTCTTTGTGTTGATGCAAGAAAGCTCGGCGAGATCTTTGCAGCAGAAGAGATCGACAGGATCTATCTGAACTTTTCCGATCCATGGCCGAAGGATCGCCATGCCAAGAGACGCCTGCCAAGCAAGGAATTTCTGGCATTATATGATAAATTCCTGAAAAAGGACGGACAGCTTGAGTTCAAAACAGATAATAAAGATCTGTTTGATTTTGCGATCAGTGAACTTCCGCTTGCCGGCTGGAAAGAAAAGGCTGTTACGTATGACTTACATCACGATCCAGTCTTAAATGCAGGAAATGTCATGACAGAATATGAGGAAAAATTCTCTGCCAAGGGCAATCCGATCTGTAAGTATATTATTTACAGATAGAATGTTTACATGGTATTTGACATATGCTATAATGTCTGCAGACAGGAATGAAAATGTGTTCAAGCAATACACAAAGCGAAAGCCTCGGAGGTGGCGTCCTCCGAGGCTTTCTTTTGGCTAATTGTCACTGTCTTTTCTGTCTAGCCATTTGCAGATGCAATGACAAATCACACCTGCCATAACAGAAAATAGGAATGAAAATACTATTTCCAAACAATACACCTCCCTTCTGCTGCCAGAATGGGATGCGACAACATGATAAGTATAGCATTTCTATATGCGTCAGACAATCTCATTTTGTCATATGTAACATGAAATTTTAGAAAAACCCTGCAATATGAAATTTTGTAGTAGACAACAAAAATAAAATGTGATAACATATCTCAGTGGTGAGTGAAAATTCTCACTCTCGGGGTGTGGCTCAGCTTGGTAGAGCGCTACGTTCGGGACGTAGAGGTCGCGTGTTCGAATCACGTCACCCCGATTGATTGCAAGTCGTAAGACTTGCTGTATTTTTAATAGGATAGGAAATTCCTATAATGTTTTTGCTTAATATAAGGCTATGATAAGAACAAGTAATGATCAGGGAAACTGACAGAGAGTTACCGGTTGGTGAGAGGTGCAAGGGAAGCTGATCATGAATACCTCTTTGAGCTGCGCACCAAACGAAACATCCAGTAGGCTGCGACGGAACCTGACCGTTATAACAGGAGAGTATGTATGTACTTGATGAGGCAGAAGCCGTGAGGCTTTTGTGAATAAAGGTGGTAACACGAGTATAAACCTCGTCCTTTGAATAGGACGGGGTTTCTTTTTATAGCGAGGAAGAAAATCAAGCATTGTCGTATATTTGCGGAGCAAATGTACGGCGCAATAACCTGCGTAGCAGGTTATAGAAAATTTTAACCGAGCGTATAACGAGAAATTTAAGAGCACGATAGTGCGGCTGACGCGAAAGCGGCAGAAATTTCGAGTATGAAAGCAGAAGAAAAATAAATTAAAACGAAAAAGGAGACGAAAATGACAGTATTTGATGAATTAAAAGCCAGAGGACTTCTGGCACAGCTCACAGATGAAGAAGAGATCAAGGAACTCATCAACAACGGAAAAGCCGTATTCTATATTGGCTTTGACCCAACAGCAGACAGCCTTCATGTAGGTCACTTCATGGCACTATGCCTGATGAAGAGATTACAGATGGCAGGCAATAAGCCGATCGCGCTGATCGGCGGCGGAACAGCCATGATCGGTGATCCGTCCGGCAGAACAGATATGCGTTCCATGATGACAAAGGAGCAGATCGATCACAACTGCGAATGCTTCAAAAAACAGATGAGCCGTTTCATCGAATTTGGTGAAGACAAGGCGCTTATGGTCAACAATGCAGACTGGCTCAGAGATTTGAATTATATTGAATTTATCCGTGATATCGGCGGATGCTTTTCTGTGAATAACATGCTGCGTGCAGAGTGCTACAAGCAGAGAATGGAAAAAGGTCTGAGCTTTTTGGAATTCAACTACATGATCATGCAGAGCTACGATTTTCTTGCACTGTATGAGAAGTACGGCTGTAATATGCAGTTCGGCGGTGATGACCAGTGGAGTAATATGCTTGGTGGTACAGAGCTGATCCGTCGTAAAAAAGGAAAAGATGCATATGCCATGACGATCACACTTTTGCTCAACTCAGAAGGAAAGAAGATGGGTAAGACACAGAAAGGTGCTGTATGGCTTGATCCAAACAAAACCTCTCCGTTTGAATTCTACCAGTACTGGAGAAATGTAAGTGATGCAGACGTTCTCAAATGTATCCGTATGCTGACCTTCCTTCCGCTGGAAGAGATCGAGAAAATGGATAGCTGGGAAGGAAGCCAGTTAAATCAGGCAAAAGAAATCCTTGCATTTGAGCTGACAAAGCTTGTACATGGCGAAGAAGAGGCTGTAAAAGCACAGGAAAGTGCCAGAGCTTTATTCTCAGCAGGAAATGCCGCTGATATGCCAACTGCAGAGCTTGCAGACGAAGATTTTACAGAGGATAGTATAGATGTGATCACAATGCTTGTAAAATCAGGTCTTGTAGCAAGTCGTTCCGAAGGAAGACGTGCGATCGAGCAGGGCGGCGTATCCATCGATGGCGAGAAAGTAACCGATATCAAGCAGACAGTTGCAAAGGATGCGATCGGAGACGGTATCGTATTAAAGCGTGGCAAAAAGAACTTCCGCAAGATCGTAAACGCATAATAAATAAAGTGATCCAAATTGGATACAAAAGGGACTATTATGTACATAGTAGTCCTTTTTATATAATAGTAGATAGCAGTATATTTTAAGATCAGTGAGGCGGATATAGATTATATGGATAGCAGAGATTTGAAATTGACAAAAGAAGTATGGCGGAAACTGCATCATACGCCGGAGCTTTCCGGGCAGGAAACAAAAACAAAGGAGATCCTGAAGGAATATCTGACAAACTATACGACTTTGTCAGTCGTGGAAACACCGGATTACCTGTATACTGTATATGAAGAAAAGGATTGTGAGCAGCCTCAGCTGACGATCTGTCTGAGGGCAGATATGGATGCCATTCCGGATGGAGAGGGCGGCGTATTCCATGGCTGCGGGCATGATGGACACAGTGCAGCATTGTTTCTGACAGCACTTTGTCTGGAACGGCTCAGACAGAAAGGCAAAAAGATCGGTAAAAGAGTGATTCTGTTATGGCAGCAGGCGGAGGAAACGGGAGAAGGTGCAAGGCTGGCATGTCCTGTGCTTCTCAAGGAATCGGTTTCAGAGATTTATGGCTGTCATAATATTCCGGGCTATCCACTCGGAGAAGTGCTGCTGTGCAAACAGGTATTTGCCTGCGCTTCCAAGGGACTTATTCTGGATCTGCACGGAAAACAAAGCCATGCAGCTTATCCGGAGCAGGGGATCAATCCGGGTTATCTGATCGCTGAGATTGTAAATAAACTTCCTATATGGTGTGAAGACCACAAAAAAGGACTTACCATGGCAAGCATTATTGAAATGAAGGTAGGAACCGAAAATTTTGGTATTTCTGCTGGAAATGGGAGGTTGTGTCTGACACTTCGGGCACATTATCAGGAGGATCTGGAAATGCTGACTGAGGCTATCTTAGCTTATGCAAGGCAGCAGGCTGAAACAAGCGGGATTACAATGGAGGTATCGGAAACAGATGCTTTCCCGGATACAGTGAATGATACTGCGTTGACAGAGAAGCTGGAGCAGCTATGCATAGATCATGCACTGCCATATACATATCTGCCGGGGCCAATGCGCTGGTCAGAGGATTTCGGATGGTATCAGAAAAAGTGCAGAGGCGTATTTTTCGGGATCGGCGCAGGAGAGGAAACACCCGGGCTCCACACAGAGTCCTATTGCTATCCCGAAGTATTACTTGAAAAAGCAGGCATGATATGGGAAACTATAATCATGCATTGATAAAGCAAAGGAGAAGGTTATGAAAACGATACAGGTTGAAGATATTACGAAAAATATCCGGGAAATGTGTATAGAAGCCAACCATTTTCTGACAGAGGATATGAAAGCTGCCATGGAGCAGGCGTGTAAGGAAGAAAAATCCCCGGTCGGACAGCAGGTGCTTTCGCAGCTTGAGGACAATCTGCAGATCGCAGGGCAGGATATGATCCCCATCTGTCAGGATACGGGAATGGCAGTGATCTTTATGGAGATCGGACAGGATGTGCATTTTGAAGGCGGTAATCTGGAAGCTGCGATCAATGAAGGAGTCAGACAGGGTTATGTAGACGGTTATCTGCGCAAATCGGTTGTGAAAGATCCGCTTGAACGTGAAAATACAAAGGACAATACCCCGGCGGTCATCCATTATCAGATCGTTCCGGGCGATCAGGTGAAGATCACTGTTGCACCGAAGGGCTTTGGCAGTGAAAATATGAGCCGTGTATTTATGCTGAAACCGGCAGATGGCATAGAAGGCGTAAAAGCAGCCATTTTAATGGCCGTAAAGGATGCAGGACCGAACGCCTGTCCACCTATGGTAGTAGGCGTCGGAATCGGCGGAACCTTTGAAAAGTGCGCGATCATGGCAAAACAGGCGCTCACAAGACCGGTAAATGTGCATTCTGCCATTCCTTATGTGGCAGAAATGGAAAAAGAGCTTTTGGAAAATATCAATAAAACAGGAATCGGTCCGGGCGGACTTGGCGGAACCACGACAGCACTGGCTGTCAATATCAATACTTATCCGACGCATATTGCAGGACTTCCTGTTGCAGTCAATATCTGCTGTCACGTATGCAGACACAGCACACGGGTATTGTAATGCAGGCATGGAATGCTATGAAAAATATCACAGGGTAATCATGAATAAAGAAGATCAGAAGGATGTTCCTATTATATAGTTGAAAACAGAAAGGGTAATCATGAAACAATCAATACAAGCGCCACTCATAAAAGAAGAAATCCAGAGCTTACATGCGGGTGATTCTGTCCTTATCACGGGCACGATCTATACAGCAAGAGATGCAGCGCATAAAAGAATGCAGGAAGCATTAAAGAACGGAGAAAAGCTTCCGCTTGCAATGGAAGGCAATGTGATCTATTATATGGGGCCTTCACCGGCAAGAGAAGGCAGACCGATCGGTTCTGCAGGGCCTACAACTGCGAGTCGTATGGACAAATATGCCCCGGAGCTTCTTGATCTCGGATTAAAGGGTATGATCGGAAAAGGGAAACGTTCTAAAGAAGTCATAGATGCGATCGTCAGAAACGAAGCGGTTTATTTTGCTGCAGTCGGCGGAGCAGGCGCACTTCTTTCCAAATCCATTCTGTCATCGGAAGTGATCGCCTATGACGATCTTGGCACGGAAGCGATCCGCAAGCTGGAAGTCAAGGATTTTCCGGCGATCGTTGTGATCGATAAAGATGGCAACAACCTGTATGAAACAGCCGTGAAGGAATATAATACATTATCCTGATACACAATGTGGAAAAATATATGGAATCTATGTGAAGATCCACAGATTTGTATGAAATCGTAAAGAATTGAAAGAGTTTCTTCCTATATATATGTAGGACTGAAACAAAACAATACAATATATAGAATTATAGTATCGAAGCAAAGGAATGAATTGTTGATTATATACTGACGGGAGAATAAAATGCGAATTGCAATGATGGTTTTAAGGAAGCTCTATCTGGTACCATTCCTGTTTTACCGGATATGGCTGGCAGGGAAAAAATATATCGGAGATTACATGCCCGGTTTTCTGATCGGAAAGAAGATCTCCACACATGCCATACAGGCGGGCAACATCACGCCTGAGATCCATGGGCTGGAAAATATACCGAAAGAGGATGGATTTATCTTTTACCCCAATCACCAGGGGCTGTTTGATGTACTGATGTTTTTCTATTCCTCTCCGAAGCCGTTTGCATTTGTGATCAAAAAAGAAGCAAAAAATGTGATCCTGCTAAAACAGGCAATTCAGGCAACAGGTTCTCTTCCGATGGACAGAGAAGATCTGAGACAGTCCATGCAGGTGATCAATCAGGTTGCAAAAGAAGTACAGCAGGGAAGAAACTATATTATCTTTGCAGAAGGAACACGCAGCAAAATGGGCAATAAGCTGCTCGAGTTCAAGGGAGGAAGCTTCAAAGCCGCACAGAAAGCAAAATGCCCGATCGTTCCCTGTGCACTGATCAATTCCTTTGTTCCGTTTGATGAAAATTCCGTAAGACAGGTAACAGTAAAGCTGCTCTATTTAAAACCATTGTATTATGAAGAATACCGGCATATGCGCTCCAATGAGATCGCAGAAGAGGTAAAACGTCGTATTGAAGAAGCGATTGAAAAGAATTTATAGTTTATGGTTGACAAACAAAATGGGCTTATGTATAATAACATTTGCGTCAGATGACGTACAACTTTATATTGGTAGAGGATAAAGTTCAGCAGTAAGGAGAAATACTCAAGAGGCTGAAGAGGCGCCCCTGCTAAGGGTGTAGGTCGCTCACGCGGCGCGAGGGTTCAAATCCCTCTTTCTCCGTTTCATATCAAGATGAAAATGAATCTTGACACACTCAGGATTCCTTTTTTTCGCCTCGGGACTGTGGTCGAATAAAATTTCGACAGAACAATACAAAAAAAGTGTTGACAAAGAACGAACGGGATGATATGATAAGATTCCACCGCGAAAAAGTGGTGGAGATGAGATTGAAAAATCTCAAAAGAAAATAAAAAAAGATGTTGACAAACGACAAAACACATGATATTATATCAGAGTTGCGTCGAGAGATACA
>ENA-ORPK01000477-ORPK01000477.1-human-gut-metagenome-genome-assembly--contig:-NODE-477-length-37679-cov-5.278466_pt1 | contig 37679 bp, 36 predicted proteins | sample MGYA00242139_ERZ509068 | MGnify/ENA primary metagenome ERZ509068 (study PRJEB26280, sample SAMEA2338687) | human gut metagenome | biome: human gut; feature: human-associated habitat; material: faeces...
TTCAAAAATGCTATTTTTTATTTAGGGCATTGTTAAAAATGGGGAAACTCAAATTCTTTACTCATTGATTCGCTTAATTTCATCTTGCTTAATAAAAGCAATTTGCCCATGTTATCGTGAATATGCCTTTTAGCAGCTAATATTTCATTTTCTTTTGTATAATTCAAAATATTATCCCCATAATCTCTAAAACGATTATTCATCTCTTTTATATCTTTGTTTTTCTCTTCTAAATCCTTCCCAAGCAAGTAACGCCTAGTAATATTTGTACCTATTATTTCATAGAAAACTTTCTTACTTTGGCTATGTTCATATTTATGGAACGAATATACCCTTCCATCATCCAATTTGACTATAGGCCCCTTCTCAAATCCATTATTAGGAAGAGCTATAGGACTCTTTTTATTATTCAAGTCATCCCAAAAAGCATGTCCATTTAGGATAGCCTTATCCATGATTAATAAGGCAAGTTCATCCATAAGAGAATTGACTAGATTTACCTGTCCTGATTTATCATAGATACAAATCGCGGTAGATAATTCATCTAAGCTTTCCTTAATTGACATAGGAGTAAGATGATGACTCTTCCAGACTCTAATAGAAATAGAGGCAATACAATTCAAATAGATAATTAGGAAAGTCAAAAAGATTACTAGCCATAAAGGCAAAGATACAAACCACATTAATTCAGGATATAGCTCTTTATTTATCTTTTTTAGATATGCTCCCTTCATTAAACAAAGAACCAATAATGAATTTAATAATAACAGCAAAATAGAAAGAATTAGGTAAATTGGCTTAATTTTATACGTGATTGAAAGAGCCATCGTGACAATGGAAAATAGCAAGGCAATAGAAAGAATAATAACTATGATGTATTGAATTGAACTTGGAGAGGAATAGAAACTCATTTGCCTGCCTCCAAATTATTAAATTCAAGCTCGCAGTAAGTTGAGTTATCTTTAATAGATATTTTCATTGTCCCGTTAGATTCTTCTATTTCCTTTTTCTTATAATCCAAATCAAAGTAGGTTATCTTTTCATCTAGGATTACTTTAATAACGGCTTTTTTAGGCTTGCATTCTAGCTTCACTAGGCAAGAATGGATTGAATTTAAAGAACGTATTATGCAGTCTTGGTAGAATTCAAATATAAGTCCCCCTACTTTATTATCTAGACTAGTTTCCCCTTCATAGGTAAAAGAAGACCTAATCCCATAGAAAGAAAGATAATCAAGAGATTCTTTAATCGCATAAACTAGTTCATTTGATGATATGTCTAGCTTATTTTCCATTATCATGGCCAAATTGCTTCTTCTTTTTATATAGGCAATATATAAGCAAGCTAGACGCATCTTATTATCAAAATCTTTATCATCTGGACTTATAGATTTTAATATTCCCTTAACTTTATCCATCTCGGGTTTAATAAGATTATCTATCTTGTCATATAACCTATTTTGTTCATCAACAATTGCTTTCTTTTCCTTTAATTCGTTCTCGGCTGAAATTAGATAATTTTCTTCTAACAAAGTTTGCTTTATTTCATTAAGTTCATCATTTATTTTATTGATCCTAGATAGGTCTTCGTAATAGAAAAGATAGCCACCATGTATGGGTTTTGCAGAGAATCTAGTATTCTTTTTTATTATAACGGGTTCCTTAAGAGCTTCTTTCATCAATTCTTTTTTGGGTAGTTTTACATCATTTGAAACATAAACAACATTTAAATTCATGTCAGCGATGAAGGCAGAGATTCTTGATACATTAAAATATCCAACATAATTCGCATTAGATGGGATTAATCCTATAACGATGCAGCTTTCAATAACCATCATATAGACAAAGGCAATTACTTCTGGCTGCTTAAAATATTTACCTAGCGAAGTCGCAAATGTAATTACTATAAAAGACGCACCTAGGGCTAAGCAACATAACGGGACCCATATCTTCTTTCTAGCAGAAGAAACCCTGCATTTAATAAATAAGACAATTAGGCAGCTAACAACTACTCCATATACCCAGACTAGAACTAGGTAATAGACTATTTCATGTTTATAGGAATAATCAAATGTAGTTACATCTCCAAAAGAGAACGCTAGTTCATGGAAATCATTCGTAAATACCAATAAAAATAAAGTTATAGCAGGGACATAAACTAAATAGAATATTTTATTAAGTGGCTTATTTGTTTTTCTTTCTATGTCTAATGTAGCAAGTAGCAATGTAGGAGGAGTTAGACACCAAGGAAGATAATATGAATACCATAGATATCTACTCGCGGTGCTATCTTTTACTGATAGGTTATATTTTATAAATCTTAAGAAAAGACCTAGAAGTAAAAATAAAGCTACTGCAAGCAATGTCCTTCCCATAGACTTGGCCACTACTCTATGTTTAATAGATATGCCCCATACAATAATCAAAGAGAAAAGAATCAAATTAGAAATAAAGGTTAAGACAACGCTAGGAAAGCCATCAAGATCATATGCAAGCCCTACTAATAATTCGGCAAGTAAAAACAAGACAAAGAAAGAGGTATATATAAACAAACGTTTCTTTTCTTGGCTCATCCCTTACTTTTTCTTTCTTTATTAAACTAATTGTAACATAAATTAGAAAAAGGAAATCTAGACTCAATAAATTTATAAATCTCATACAAATATGGGTCTTGCGATTGGAGTGCTCTTTCTTCCAATTGTTTTTGACGATTGCATTTTTTAATTTCTTTAACATTTTCCCCTTTTGATTCACAGTCCAAACAAAAAACATCTATATTCGAATGGGTTCGAACAATACACATCTGCAATAATCGAACTTTATCCTATATAAGAAAAAACACCGATTCGCTCGGTGCAATCATTCTTAACTGGCGCGCCCGAGCCGACTCGAACGGCTGACCCCTTCCTTAGGAGGGAAGTGCTCTATCCAACTGAGCTACGGGCGCGTTTGCATTGAGTATTGTAGACTAGTAAGAGAAAAGAATAAAGAAAAACTTCCTAATACGGCAACCTAACAAAATCCTTCATTGCAAAGAAGGCAAAAGTGGCTTTAAGAATCGATATTTTATTTCACTACACCTTTTTTAAGGATGATATTTGCATAGATTGCAGTTTCACCACTTTGAATGATGCAATAAGCCTTTTTAGCACGTTCATAAAAAGCGAAACGTTCAATCATTTCTTTACGTGTATTTGGTTCTTTTTTCAATGCGATTGCATCATATTTAGCCCAAATCTCAGGAGTAGGATCGCCATTTGTAGTTTCCATTAAGAAGAAATTGGCCTTGCTATAGGTATCTAGAGGAATCAAAGTTAAAATAGCATCAAGAAGCTCTTCTCCTCCTATTCCATCGGCACGAATAACTTTTGGGCCTAAACTTGAACCAGGGAAATTTCCATCTCCAATGACAATTTCATCTCCATGTCCCATTTCATCAAGGACCTTTAATAATTCAGGGCTAAGACAAGGTGGTATATTTTTTAGCATAATAACGCTCCTATTTCTTGCTATATATTATACATATTAATCATTCTCTATTTTTGTGGTGAATTGAATTCCAACAAAAAATAGGTTGTAAAGTACTATCAATAATGTAGGTTTGGACATGACATCTAAAACGGAAACCTGGATTCAAACATTCTTGGAGACGTTCCCTCACGAAACAGGAATAATAGGCGGAAACAAATAACCTACTAATGACCCCGCCAGCCCTTAAATTCCTAACGGCAAATGCTTTCGTAAAAGACATTTAGCTACATTCTGGGTACTTACATGTCATCATCAATAATTGCACCTTTTTGCATAACAACACTCTAGATTATGCGTTCAAAAAATAAAGTGCAAACATGTCTTTGAACAGTTGCATTTTTTGCAACAGTTTCCTTTTCGGTCAATTCACCTTCTTTAAATATTTTTTAATGTGTCTAGAAATAACCGATTTATCTCTTCCGAATAAGAGGCAAATCTCATTTAAAGATAACCACATCGTTTCTTCCACCGGGGACACATTAACATCTAAAGCTAGGTCGCCTTGCCCAAACTTCACAATTTCATATTTATTCATCGTGTCTCTTCTCAATATTCCTTAATAAAAATCTCCCCATCGATGGTTTCGCCAGTTTCTACAAATCTGCGAGAATGACATAGATTGAACACTTGAGTGTCTCATCTTTAGAGGCAAAAAATAATAAAAGAGCGAATTATGCGATCGTTGTCGCTTTTTTTGCTCTAATAAATTGAATAAAAAAGTGTGCAGTTATCTATTCTTTGAATCCGCTATCAGTTTTCTTGCGGATATATTGTTCAGATATTCATAGGACAATTGGGCCAGCTCCATGCTGCTACTTAATTTTAAGAGGTTTTCATCCCAGTATAGGCTTTTGTACACCCTATTGCCGATTTCGTCGACTTCGAAATTTCTCAAAGAGCAAAACCAAGAATCGAACGTGATGCCCTCGGCATATTTTTTCTTGATCAGCGAAATGAGGAGCAAGGCCAGGTCAACTCCAAATGGGAATTTCTAAATTCAAAAAAATTCGATTAAATCGATGTTTTTAACAAAAAAACAGGTTTTTTGTTAAAAACCCTGTCAAATTGTGGATGTGGTCGGAACGATGGGATTCGAACCCACGACCTCCTGGTCCCGAACCAGGCGCACTACCAAGCTGTGCTACGTCCCGATAGACCTAAATAGGCCGTTAGATAGTATAATAAATAATTAGAAGAATTCAAATAAAGACATTTGGTTAGTCTCGCCCAATCCTTTTAAGACACCAAGCTTTTCCAAATCATTCAAATTAGTTGAATTAAGCTTGTTCGCTCTTTTTAGGATGTCTTCTTTTGAAAGAAATTTCCTTCCATCTGATCTAGCATCCACAATAGATTGGGCAGCTGCCAAACCTAATCCATCAACAACCGAGAAAGGCGGTATCAAGGCTTTGTTTTCATGATCAACTACAAACATTTGGGCATCAGATTTATATAAATCGATATTCTCGAATTTATATCCTCTTTCTACCATCTCCAAGGCAATTAGAAGAGTCTTATAGATATTTATTTCCTTATTCTTAAGTGGATTAGATCTATCATCCATCCTAGCCCTAAGCTCTTCAATTTTAGCCTTGATGGCATCTTCGCCTTCTATCATAGATTTAATGTCATAGTCATCACTTCTAACCGAGAAGAAGACGGCATAGAATTCAAGAGGATAATAAAGTTTAAAATAGGCAACCCTAACCGCCATCATGACATAGGCAGTCGCATGTCCTCTAGGGAATAAATACTTAATCTTCTTACAAGACTCAATGTAATATTGAGGGATCTTTTGTTCGACCATCTTAGCTTCATATTCAGGCTTTAATCCCCTGCCCTTTCTAACGTCTTCCATGATTTTGAAGGACATATTAGATGGGACACCCATGGAAATAAGATAGGTCATGATATCGTCACGACATCCAATGACACCATTTAGGTCAGTTACTCCATTTAAGATTAAATCTTCGGCATTACCACTCCAAACATTGGTACCATGGGCCAAACCAGAAATAATAAGCAAGTCATTAAATGTCTTTGGATTAGATTCCATTAACATTCGCTGGGCCAAGTCGGTTCCGAATTCAGGCAAGGCAGAAGCACCTGTTTTAAGCCCAAGATAATTTGAATGTAACTTCAATGCATCAGGAGATACAAATAAAGATAGGACCTTAGGGTCATTCATCGGGATATCTTCGATTTTCACGCCTGTTAAATCCCTATAATAACGCATTGCCATTGGGTCAACGTGACCTAGGATATCTAGCTTTAATATTTCATCGTGCATAGAGCGGAAATCGTAATGGGTTGTAAGCCATTCAGATTCCAAGTCATCTGCAGGATGCTGTACGGCGGTGAAATCAAAAATAGACATGTTAGATGGAACAACAACAATACCGCCAGGATGCTGGCCGGTCGTGCGTTTAACTCCCTGGCATCTAGATGCGATAGAAGCAATATAGGCCGGATTTATAGAATCAGGGTTCTTCCCAATGCGTTCAAAATAGCCCCTAACGAAACCATAGGCAGTCTTTTCGGCAACGGTTTCGATAGTGCCTGCCCTAAATACGTTATTTTCACCTAGCAATATCTTCGTGTAATTATGTGCTTTGTGCTGCGATTCATCTTCGAAATTCAAGTCGATATCAGGAACCTTATCAGCAGAGAATCCTAAGAATGTTTCAAATGGAATATTTTGTCCATCTTGCTTCATCTTGGCCCCACATTCAGGGCAAACTTTATCAGGCAAATCAAAGCCGGATTTATATTTAATTGGATCAGCCCATTCGAAATAATGGCAATGAGGGCATAGATAATGAGGTGGCAAGGCGTTAACTTCGGTAATGTCTGCCATAGTAGCGGCAAAAGAAGAACCAACAGACCCTCTAGAACCAACTATATAATGCTCTGGTTCATCATTAGCCATCTTGATTAAGCAATGGGCAATATAATAGGTAACGGCATAGCCATTATCGATAATACCGTTAAGTTCTTTATCTAAACGCGCTTTTACTTCCCCAATTCTTTTTATTACTTCTGGGTTAGTATTCCCACAATATCTAGCCTTGAAATTAGATTCACATAATTCCCTGATTTTCAAATCCGAATGAGGCAAGTTTTCATTTGGGGCGAACAAATCGTCGGATACAGGTATGCATTGTTCTATTTGAGATGCTATCATTCTTGAATTATCGACAATAATCTTCTTAGCCTCTCCTTCATCCATCCATGTTTTAAATGAATCGATCATTTCTTGAGTCGAACGGAAATGCTGGTCAGGATTTTCAAATAAAGGTTTATTAGCCCTAGCAGGTGGATTTAAAGGATGGGCACCACCTCCGATAGCTTTTGCATATATATAGATATCTCTTAATATTTTGTCTTCTTTATCTAGATAATGGCAGTCTCCAGTAGCCACAACAGGCTTATTGGCAAGCTTAGCAGCTGCTACTATATCCTTTAATAAGGAAATAAGATGCTCTTTTGAAGCAACTCTACCCATATCCAATAGATAGGAATAGTTTTCAATAGGCTGGATTTCTATATAGTCATAGAATTTCATCGCATCGGCTAAGACACTTATATCCCTAGTAGAAGCCATCTCGAAAATCTCGCTATTAAAGCAGGCAGAACCAATCAAAAGATTCTCTCTATATTTGGTTATTAATTCTCTTGGAGTCCTTGGAACGCCAGCAAAATAAGAGACATGCCCTTCGGTTATTATCCTATATAAATCCTTAAGACCTTGTTGGTTTTTAGCTAGAGCGATACAGTGATATGAATGTAAGTGTCTTACATAGGCTCTGAATTTATTTAACCTAGCTTGATAATCAGGTTTATCTTTATCTTCTTTTGGAGGCAATTCGATATTTAATAAATCCAAGTCGGCATGGGTAATACCAGGATGTTCTTTATCTAACCTAAGAATTATTTCCTGCCAGCCTTCATTTAAGGCAGTAGCGTCATAGACGGCTTCGTGAGCATCTTCTTCGTTATAGATTTTTAATCCCAAATTCCTAAGCATCGCGCCTTCGCTATGTCGACCAGCTTCTGGGAATAAATAGTGAGAAATAGGAATGGTATCGATAATTGGATTAGCTAGAGGTGGCTTCCCTGCCCTTTCTAAGGCGGCATTAATAAAGCCAACGTCGAAAGTCGCGTTATGGGCAACTAGAATACAATCTCCAAAGAATTCAAGAATCTTAGGAAGGAATTCTTCAATCGTAGGTTTTCCTTTAACCATGTCATCGGTAATATGGTGAACCCTAGTTGAATCATCGCTAATATGCATTTCTGGGTCGATATATTGATTTAATCTATCAACCACACGTCCGTTTTCAACGATGATTCCGCCTATTTCGATAATCTTGTCATATCTAGCAGAAAGACCAGTAGTTTCGGTATCGAACACACAATATCTAGCGCTCTTTAAGGGGATATTTGCAGGGTTAAAGATATATTTTTGGCGCAAATCAACCATATATAATTCGCTACCATAAATCATCTTTAAGCCATATTTTTTAGCAGCAGCTTGAGCCGCTGGGAAGGCTTGGACAACCCCATGATCAGTAACGGCTATTGCATCCATTCCCATGTTTTTAGCAGTCGCACAATATTTATCCATCGTGCAGACGGCATCCATATTTGATAAGTTTGTATGCAAATGTAATTCGACTCTTTTTTCGGGATATGGATCGGTTCTAAGTTCGGCTGGAGGAAGCACATCAATATAATGGGCATTGATAACTTTTGATGAAGTAAATTTATCTATCATCAAAGCTCCCCTTACCCTAATTCTAGTACCTATTCCTTTTTCGGCATATTTAGTTAATTCTTCTGCTTTTAAGGATTTTGATTCCCAAGCTTTGACATTAATCGCATTTGAAGAGTCATATATTCCTAATGTAGCGGATATTTTAGAAGTCTTAGTCATCCTAGAACTGCCCTCAAAAATAGTCCCGACAACATCAACGTTGCATAAAGGAGCCCTAAATAAATCGTCTAGATTATCATAAGGATGGTAATCGCCTTTCTTCCAAGTACGCTGGAATTCTCTTTCTTCCTTCATCTTGGCTAGATTTCTATCCATTTCCTCAATAAGGGCAGCCTCACCTTCATCTATCTCCTTTTTAGGCTCTTCCTTTACCTCTTTAGTTTCAGCATCAGGTTCTTCTACAACGGCTTCTTTAGAAGATTCTTCTATGCGGCTATTTTCTTCATTAACTTGAATTTTTTCTTGCTTAATAACTACAGGGGTCTCTTCTTTTTGCTTATCTTCATTTCTAACTTCTACTTTATATGGATAAGAAACAAATTCTAGTAAAGAAGAGAAAGATGTAGCGAGTTCCTTTATCTCTTTATCATCGTTACTAGCAATAAATACCAAAGATCCATCTTTAATTTCATAAATTGGATCAGATATCCCAAAATAAGAAACGGATAGATAACCCTTAAGCAAAGAAGAAACATCTTCATCATTAATAGAAGGATACTCGAACTCAAGGGAATAAGGATAACTTACGTTGCCTAAAGCCATGACAAATTTTTCAAGCAAGTCATATCTCCAAGGACTATCCTTTTTAATAGTCATATTTACTTGCTTTGGATTTTTTAGATCCATCTTAATGGAGGCAAAATCCATATCGAAAAGAGATGCTTCATCTGCAAAACCGATAGAATTGAAGAACCTCAACATCTTCTTTTGCATATGAACTACCTCCTTTAAATAATCGAAATAATATCTTTAATAGTAACTGCTATCATTAGTCCAAATAGTAACACAAATCCAATAATAGACATTATGGATTGTGCTTTTGCAGGGACTTTCTTTTTAGTTATAGCTTCAACTGCCGTAACTACTAATGCCCATCCATCTAAAGCCGGGAAAGGCAACAAATTGAAGAAAGCGAGATTAATAGAAATTAGTCCTGCGAAGAAGAATATATTGGCAGCACCTCCGCTAGATTGGATTGAAGGAAGCGCTGCTGTCATTCCTACAATTCCCGAAATATTCTTGAATCCATCTTTAGTAAACAAGGAAGCAAATCCTTGTACGACAGCCCCACAAGCCCTAGGCACATCATTGCTCCACTTCTTCCAGGCCCTATTCCAGCCAAGCCATTGCTCGATTTTAGAAACAGAAACATTAGAGGCAGCTATTTTCTTATCTTGGACACTTAACTTTATTTCTGGGCGAATCAAATCTTTTCTTCTAATTAATTCGCTTCCGCTTTCTTCATCTAAAGTAACAGGAACTAGAGGCAAGGTGAAACTAACTTCAACTCCATCGCTAGAATTAGCAAAATCATAAGCGGCAACAGATAAATCGGGCAAAGCCGTAATGCCATATTCGGAATATGTATCGATTATCTTTTGTTCATTTTCATCTACCTTTGTCTTTACTGGATAGAAAAGAATAGAAGAAGACAAATCATGATCTTTTAATAAAGTGGAAGGATAATAAGTAACTACATATTTATTTGGATTGCCGCTAATTGATGCATCGCTAGATAATATTATGGTTTGGTTTGAATTTATCGAGGCTGGGAAAAGAAGATAATAGTCTTCCTTTTTGTAATCTAATCCTTTTGAAGAGATTTCATTATCAATATAGGAAGAGATATATTCAGGATAACTAGCCTTGGCAAATACGCTATTAGTTATTTCGCTAGTTAATGGGGTTTCTAGTTTGCCTTGGTAAGCAAAATAATATTGAGGGAAGGCAATATCGGAAACAAATATCAAGACTAATCCCAATATGAAGTTTAAGACAACCCCCGCCACCAATATCAATGCTTTTTTCCATTTGGCAACAGATTCTAAAGAACGTTCGGCTGGGGGTTCTTCAAATCCATCAGGAACCGCTCCAGGTTCTCCATACATCGAGCAATATCCTCCAAGAGGAATTACTCTAAGTGAGAAATAAGTCTCGCCTTTTTTTCTTTTCTTATGGATCAAGGCTGGACCAAACCCAATCGAATATTCAAAGCAATAGACATTAAAAGCCTTTGCCATACCGAAGTGTCCTGCTTCATGGATGGAAACAAGTAGTCCTAAAATCAATACTATTTCTAGGATAGAAACAACTATCGATAAAAAATTATTAGATGCTAATACATTCATTTTTTCTTACTCCTAACTAAATCTTTTACAAACTTCCTAGTTTCCTTATCTATTTTAACTACCTCTTCTATAGAAGGATTTGGGTTAAAAGGAATACTAGACAAACAAGAAGATACTATATCTTCGATATCTAGGAAACTAATATTATTATCAAGGAAAGCATAAATTGCTTCTTCATTAGATGCATTTAGCACCGTTGTGGCACTTCCTCCTTTAGAATAAGCATCCAAGCAAATTGGGACAGCAATGAATCTATTTGGATCGAACTTATGGAAATGACAGCCTTCAATATCTTCCATTTTAGCTACATGGGTCGGCTTAAATTGTATCTTGCCTTCAAAAAGAGCATATTCAATTGGTCCGTGCATATCAGGGTTAGAAACATCGGCAAGGAAGCTTCCATCATTTAATTCGATTAAAGAATGGACCTTGCTTTCATCATGAAGAACAACCTTAATTCTATCTAAAGGATAATCATAAAGCCATTTGGCTTCTATAATTTCAAACCCCTTATTCATCATTGTTGCTGAATCAATAGAAATCTTCGCACCCATATGCCAGGTTGGATGTGCCAAGGCTTCTTTTGGAGTAACTTCTTTTAGTTCTTCTCTTTTTTTGTTTCTAAAAGGTCCACCAGATCCAGTTATCCAGATATTTTTAACTTCACTTGGAGAAACACAAGACAATAATTTAGCAATCGCGACATGTTCAGAATCTATTGGATATAATTTGCCATAACCATTATTTAATAAATCAAAAACGAACTTGCCACCCACTACTAAAGATTCTTTATTCGCTAAACATAAAATCTTGTTTAGCTTTAAAGTTTCTATTGAAGGAAGTAAACCTGCAAATCCTACTAAAGCATTAATAACCATGTCACAAGGAGTCGCATTTATTAATTCTAATAAACCCTTATCCCCATGATAAAAACGAATACATGGGTAAGCTCTTTTTGCTTCTAGGTAATCTTTTTCTTCTTGTAAGCAAACATATTCAATAGATTTGAATTTATCTAGAATCGGACCAAGTTTATTGACTTGATGGCCAATAGAAATACCTTTTAAAGAAAATCTACCAGGGTTAGCAAAAATTATATCAAGGCTTTGGGTTCCTATCGAGCCACTTGCCCCAAGCAAAAGGACATTCTTCATATAAAGAAATTCCATCCATTCGCGATAAAGACAACAAGTAAAGAAGCAAAAATTGCACAGAAGCTTAAGGAATCGACTCTATCCAAGACTCCTCCATGAGCTTTTAATAAAGTTCCATAATCCTTAATATTGAAATGTCTTTTAATTAAAGAGAAAGTAAAATCTCCTAAATCTCCAACTAAAGGAAGGGTAAATGATAATAAGACTATCCACCACCAATCTTTGCTGAAATTGAATATAGCAACAGAAGGTAACATTGAATAGCCAAAATAATCAGCAAGTATAACAAAGACAAAGCCACTTAAGCCGCCTAATAGCCACCCGCCAAAGAATCCTTCCCAAGTCTTATGAGGAGAGATCCTTTCATTCATATGATGCTTGCCGAAGAACATTCCAACAAAATAAGCAAATGTATCATTCATGATGCAGGTAAAGACAACAAAAATAAAGAATACGGCTGATCCCCAATATTTGAATACACCTGCTTTAGTATCAAAACCAGCATCAAATGTCTGGAAAGCATAGAAAGGATAAAACCTAATAAATAATAAAGCCTGGAAACCAATTCCAATAAAAATAGACATGCCAAATAAATACATGATGTCATTAAAATCAAATTCCTTATGTATTATCCCGATCAAGCAATAAGAGAAGAAAGAGATAATAACCATGTAGACTGAAACGGAAATTCCCTTGAAACTATTCTCTAAGCTAAAATGCCAATCCGCTAGCATTTCATTCTCTGCATAAGCTGCATAAGAGGCTAAATTACCTTTTATGACAAACCAAATGAAATAAGAAATAACTGTAATGTATGTAATCAAATATACATACCATGAATATTTCTTTCTTGTAGAATGAATCATTTCATAAATTGCAAATAGCAAGAAGACAAATATAAAAGCAAAATAGAAATATCCTCCAAGGAAAATACAAGGAACGGCTAGAGCAATTAAGGCTAAGGCCACTATTACCCTGCTAGTTAATGAAGCCTTTTTTGTTTCGTCTAGATGATTTATCTGCCTATTCATTTTTTAATCCCCCATAACGCCTAGATCTTCTTTGGTAACGCTCAAGGCATTCATAGAATTCTCTTTTCTTGAAATCTGGCCACTTGACCTTGGTAAATACAAATTCGGCATAAGCGTTTTGATAAAGAAGGAAATTCGATAATCTTTCTTCTCCAGAAGTCCTTATCATCAAATCAACATCAGGAAGAGAGGCGGTATATAGATATGAACTAAAAGACTTTTCATTTATGTCTTCTAATTTTACCTTATCTTCCTTGTATAAAGTGGCAATTTGCTTACATGCCCTCACTATTTCGTCTCTTCCACCATAATTTAGACAAACATTAATGACATATTTATTGTTATTTTTTGTTCTTTCAATAGCCTCTAGGCAAACTTTCCTAGTTTGTTCCCTAATCCTAGATAAATCTCCGCTAACGATCAGCCTTGCACCTTTAGAATCAATATAATCAATTTCCTTATGGAAGAATTCTTCTAGATAATCCATTAAATGATCTATCTCATCTTGAGGCCTATTCCAATTTTCGGTCGAAAAGGCATAGAAAGACATTACCTTGATGTTTTGCTCCATGCAGGCATCAAATATACCAATAATCCTCTTGCAGGCTTCATGATGGCCGAAATGCCTTGCTAAACCCCTTAGTTTAGCCCACCTGCCATTGCCATCCATGATGAAGGCAACATGATTGAGTGGTTTTTCTAGTTTGAAATTCTTGTAGTCATTAATCATTATCCTAAATTATAAACATAAACTTTATTTAATAAATAAAAATCCCTCCGAAGAGGGATAAAATTTTACACAACCTATTAGATTGTCATGATTTCCTTGCTCTTATTGGCAACGATTTCATCAACTTGCTTATTAAACGATTCGACTTCCTTTTGGATTTCTTCCTCAACTCTATCTTTATAATCATCAGACATTGAATCATCTTCTTTTAATAATGAAAGATAATCTCTTCTGATATTACGGATAGAAACCTTGGCTTCATCACCCATTGCTTTGGCTTTCTTAGCAATATCTTTGCGAAGATCTTCGGTCAAAGCAGGAACAATAATTCTAATTCCATCAGCTTCAACTTGTGGATTAATTCCTAGATTTGCGGCGGAAATGCCAGCAGCAATAGCCTTTAAATCCTCTCTAGAATAAGGCTTTACATAAAGTTGTCTTGGTTCAGGCATGGAAATAGAGCAAAGGGATGTAATATCCATCTTTTCTCCATAATAATCACACTTGACTCCATTGAGCATGGAAGGATTAGCCCTTCCAGATCTTAATTTTGCTAAGCCAGACGTAAAAGATTCGATAGTCTTTTGCATCTTCTCGCTAGCTTCTAATGTATATGCGTCCATAAATTACCTCGCTTATATATTCTACTATTCTTTTGTAATAGTTGTACCTAACTCTTTATCAGTCAAGACCTTCATGAAATTAGACATATCATCCATATTGAATACGCGGATGACAACACCAGTATTCTCAAGCATGGCAACTGCTGTTAAATCCATAACACCAAGTTTCTTTTCGACTATCTCACGGAAAGTTATCTTCTTGATTAATTTGGCGTCTTTATTGACTCTAGGATCAGAATCATAAACCCCATCAACCCCATTTTTGGCCATCAATATGGCATCAGCATTTACTTCTAGTGCCCTTAATGTTGCAGTCGTATCTGTTGTGAAGTAAGGGTTGCCTGTACCTCCTGCAAAGATAGTAACCACTCCCCTATCTAAATAGGCAGCAGCTTTCCTTCTAATATAAGGTTCGCATACTTGAGGGACATTAATTGAAGACATGACCCTGCATTCAATTCCGATTTCTTCTAATGAAGATTGGATAGCCAAAGCATTCATAATGGTTCCTAACATGCCCATATAGTCGGCAGTAGAATGTTCGATTCCAATCTTTTCGGCTAGGCGTCCTCTCCAGATGTTGCCGGCTCCGACAACAATGCCAACCTCTGTTTTTGTTTCTAGAGTTTCCTTAACGACCTTGGCAACGCTTTTTAATTTATTAGCATCATAAATAAGCGAGTTCTTCGGGTCGGAAAGAGATTCTCCAGAGAGTTTGATAATAACGCGTTTATACATACTTTCCATGAATTTTCTCCGTTCCTTATTATATAGAAATAATACGTAATGGCTAGAAAAAAAGCGTGCCCGCAAGGAACACGCTTAATCTAATTTAATTATTCAGCTTTCTTTTCGATGCCTTCGCCAACGTGATACATGACGAATTTAATCATTTCGACACCGTTTTCCTTTAAGGCTTGGGCAACGGTCTTTGTATCATCATAGACGAATGGCTGTTCTAATAAGCAAGAAGCAGAAAGGACTTTCTTGACTTTGTTCTTGATGATGTTTTCCTTAACAGCTTCTGGCTTGGAGGCTAACTTTTCATCAGTAGCAACTTCATTTCTAGCGATTTCGGTTTCTCTTTCAACTATTTCGGCTGGAACTTCATCCATGGAGAGATAGGTTGGGTTAGCAGAAACAACATTCATGGCAAATCCTTTGTTTAGATCGCCACAATCCTTAGAAAGCAAGACCAAGGCAGCGATTTTGCCTTGTCCGTGGCTATATTGTCCGAATACTTGTCCTTCCTTGGCATCGATTACTTCGAAGCGGCGGATGACAAACTTTTCGCCCATGGCAATGGTAGCATCACCAAATAGGTCTTTTGTTAATTCGGTAGCTTCTTCGACACTAGTTGGATTATTTTCAAGAATCTTGTGGGTAACATTAGCGACAAATTCGTGGAATTTATCAGAAGATGAGACGAAGTCGGTTTCGCAATTGACTTCGACAATAGCGGCACGGTTGCACTTGGTGCAGATTTCAATATTGGCTAAGCCTTCAGCAGCGACTCTTCCAGCTTTGGACGCAGCTTTGGCAATACCTTTTTCACGAAGGATATCGATGGCTTTTTCAACATCTCCATCAGCTTCGACAAGGGCTTTCTTGCAATCCATGATACCGGCACCGGTACGGACGTTGAGATCTTTAATTTGAGCAACTGTAACAGCCATTTTTATTCTCCTTCTTTTTTGCTTTCTACTGGAGCTTCTTCTTTTTTGGCGCCTTCGGCTTCAGCTTTCTTAGCAGCATATCTTGCTTTGCGTTCGGCTTGTGCTTTGTTATAGCGTTCTTCCCTGGCTTTTCTTGCAGCTCTAACAGCAGCGCGGTGTTGTTCAGCGGCAACATCGGCTACGTGAACAGCATCATCCATGGTAGCTTCGGCTTCAGTATCGACAGTATAGGCAATTTCAGTTAATCCATCTTCGAAACGAGCTTCAACAGCAGCGTCGGCCAAGACACCAACGATTAATTTAATAGCAGAGGTAGCATCGTTATTGGATGGGATTGGGAAGTCGACAGTATCTGGGTCATCGGAAGTATCGCAGATGGCAAATACTGGGATGTTAAGCTTGTGGGCTTCTAAGACAGCATTATGTTCAACGGTTGGGTCAACTAAGACAATGGCGTTTGGAAGCTTTCTCATTTCCTTGATACCTTCAAGGTTCTTTTGAAGCTTAGCATATTCTTTCTTTAATAAGGCAACTTCCTTCTTTGGGAGTTTGTCCATGGAACCATCGGCCATAGAGGTTTCGAGTTCCTTTAATCTCTTTAAGCGTAATTGGATGGTACGGAAGTTGGTTAATGTTCCACCTAACCATCTATTGGTGATGTAGAAGGAGCCGGAACGGACAGCTTCATCGATAACGATTTGTTGAGATTGTGGCTTGGTACCGACGAATAAGACTTTTCCACCGCGTTCGACAATGCTCTTAAGGGCATTATAGGAAGCGTTAACTCTTTCGACGGTCTTGGCAAGATCGATGATGTAGATGCCATTTCTTGCGCCATAGATGAATTTGCTCATCTTTGGGTTCCATCTTCTGGTTTGATGTCCGAAATGGACACCGGCCTCAAGGCACTTTCTCATAGTGAGGATTGGGGCGTTTTTGTCGTGCATGACTTGGGCCATGACATTTTCGACTTCGGTTGTGGCTGGAGCAGTTTCTTCGACTGCTTCGGTTTTGATTTCTTCGTCACTCATCTTTGGTGACCTCCATTTGTTTTTTCCTCCTCCGCTTCTGACAAACGACCACCTATTTCTAGGAACAAGGCTTTGAATTCACGGAGTGTGTATTGGCTAATAGAGCCGAATGAAAGTATACGCTTATACGCATGTACGCACAAGTGAAACTTTTCTAGAGAAAAATTACTTCTTGATGTTTATACCCTTGAAGGCTTTATCATACTCAACCTGTAAATCCTTTTGGGTAAGGTGAGTATAGACCTGCGTTGTATTGATTGATCCATGTCCAAGGAGTTCTTGAATTACGCGCAAAGACACGCCCGATTCAAGCAAAATCGTCGCAAAAGTGTGACGTAATTCATGGGGATGAAGGCTTGGATCCCCCACTAATTTAATCGAGCATTCCTTTACGATATATTCAAGTCCGCGTACTGTTAAATTGCCTCCGTTGTTATTTAAAAACATCTTGTCGCGCTTAATGTTCTTTCCTTTGCTTTTAGCTAACAAAAAAGGTCTGACTTCCTTTAAATAAACCAAAATCGAATCCTTGCTAGAAGAAGAAAACGGGGCATACCTTTGTTTTTTTCCTTTTCCTAAAACTAAAATCGACCTAGAAGAAAAATCAAAATCCGAAACCGATAGATTAACTAATTCGCTAGCCCTGATCCCGCTAGAATATAGAAGTTCAATTATGGCCTTGTTTCTTTTTGAGAGAGGGTCATCAAATTTAGAAAAGGCATTTAAAAGAGAGCTAACATCTTCTTGGTAAAGCCTTTTTGGGTACTTAATCTCGCTTTTTGGAGATGAAACAAGCTGAAATTGGTTAAAGGAGACTAAGGAATTCTTAACTAGATAATCAAAGAATCCACGTAAGGATGATAGACGCCTTTGAATAGACCTAGAAGAGATATTCCTTTTACTTTTTTCTTCGTATATGAATTTCCTTATATCATCTCTACCAAAGTTATCTTTATCAAGATTGTTATCTGAAAGAAAAGTAAAGAAAAGCACGATATCATCGTGATAATTTTGTATGGTTTTTGAAGAATATCCTTTTTGAAATGAGAGATAGGAAAGATAGGAATCTAGTCCATCAATCGTTATATTTTTTGTAGTATTCTTGGATTTCATTTATGGCCTTTTGGATTGCTTCTTCTTTATTGTATTTATTTACCATAGGAAGCAAAGCCCAATTTGCATTCATCGGGGCAAAATATTTGCCTTTACAACCTAAAACATATGCCATCAAGGCACCTAAAACCGTGCTTCTTGGAGGGAGTTCAAATTGTTTGCCACTATTTCTAGCATCATAAGAAATAGCAGCTAATAACCCTGAAGCAGCAGATTCAACATACCCTTCTACCCCACTTAATTGACCTGCAATAAATACATTGGATTTATTTTTTAAACTCAGGTCATCATTAAGGGAATTCGGTGAATCAATATAGGAATTCCTATGCATTAATCCATATCTAACAAATTCGGCATTTTCTAATCCGGGAATCAAAGAAAAGACTCTTTTTTGTTCGTTATAGGTAAGGTTAGTTTGGAACCCGACGAGGTTATATAGCTCACCCATGTAGTCGTCTTGTCTTAATTGCAAGACTGCGTAAGGCCTATCCCCTTTATTCTTTTCTAGTCCAAAAGGCTTTAAAGGACCATGACGTAATGTTTCCATTCCTCTAGAGGCAATGACTTCAACAGGAAGGCATCCCTCGAAATATTTTGTATCAAATTCATGAAGCAATGCCTTTTGGGCGCCTAGTAATTCTTTTACGAATTGGTAATATTGGTCTTTGGTAAATGGGCAATTTATATAGGAAGAATCATCTTGCTCATACCTAGACTTAAAATAACAGATTGAAAAGTCGATGCTAGACTTCTTAACGATAGGAGCCGAAGCATCAAAAAATGACAAATTCGATTGACCCACTATATCTTTTAGGCAATCTAACAAGGGTGAAGAAGTAAGCGGACCAGTAGCCAGAATAACATCTTCATCAGGCAAGGAAGTTATCTCTTTGTTGACCAAATGGAAATTCGGGAAAGATTTCAATTTGGAATCGATATAGGAGGAAAATCTATCCCTATCAACCCCAAGTGCATTCCCTGAAGGGACTTCAGAAAAAGAAGCTGCTTCCATCATTATTGAACCCATTAAACGGATTTCTTCTTTTAGTAAACCGCAGGCATTATCTAATCTTTTGGATTTTAACGAATTAGAGCAGACCAATTCTCCAAGTTTATCGCTATAATGGGCATTATCCTTATATTCTGGACGTGCCTCAAAAAGAGTTACATTATAACCCTTTTTAAGTAAATAGTAGCTAGCCTCGCTTCCGGCAAGACCACCACCAATAATAAAAGCTTTTTTCATTATTTCTTCTTTTCAATCCACTCGTGGTAACGACATTTCGGGAAATTCGTACAACCTAGGAATTGGGCTCTTTTACCTTGTTTAACAACAAGATGTCCGTCTTTGCAATGTGGGCATGGTTTTACATAATCTTTTTCAGTATAGACTACCTTTTCGGCCTTTTTGGTAGGCTTCCCATCAATAGAAGCGGTATATTTGCATTTAGGATAAGAAGAACACCCGATGAACTTCTCTCCCTTTCTATTTAATTTATAGACTAAAGGAGAACCGCATTCAGGGCAATTTTCCCCTGTATATTCAACCTTTTGTTCAGTTTCTTCTTTCTTGATATATGTACAGGACGGGAAACCAGAACATGCAATAAATTCTTGCCCTTTCTTGTTCTTTTTATAAACAAGAGGTTTACCACATATTGGGCAGTTTTCCCCAGTTTCTTTATAATCGTCTTTATACATCTTTACCTTAGCTTCTTCATAAGCCTCATTAAATGGTCTATAAAAGTTATTCATGGCTTCAAGTAAAGTTTCATTTCCATCCGCCACGTTATCCAAGACAATTTCCATATCTTTTGAATAGGTAGTAGAAACAACATCAGGGAAATATTTACTTAAAATAGCAACGGTCTTAATACCATCTTCAGTTGGGCTAAGTACCCCTTTTGTAGAAGTAACATATTTTCTTTTTAATAATGTCTCGATTGTCGTGGCATATGTTGATGGACGTCCAATTCCATTGACTTCCATTGCCTTGACAATACTAGCTTCGGTATAGGCAGGTTCAGGTTTAGTGAATTTCTGTTCTGGATTGACTTTGGAAACCTTTAATTCCTCGCCTTCTTTAACGATAGGGAGACTGCATTCGTCGTCTTCGTCTTCGAATTCACCATAAATGACTTCGAAACCTTTGAATAGTGTAGTTGATCCATTTATAACGAATTCTAGGCCATTGCAGGTAAGATTAATTGTTGTTTTCTCAACCTTTTTAGGAGCCATTAAAGAAGCCATCGCACGGCAATAAATCAAACGGTATAGCTTCGCTTCATCTGGTGAAACATATTTGGCCACTACTTCAGGAGTCCTATGGGTGCCAGTAGGTCTAATGGCTTCGTGAGCGTCTTGCACGTTCTCGCCATTCTTCTTTTGACGTAAGAAACCAATATATTGATCTCCATATTTTTCTTTAATAAATGGTATAGCGTGTTTAGAAAAGAATTGAGGAGAGATACGGGTAGAGTCGGTTCTCATATAAGTAATCAAACCAACATGCTCGTCATTAATGGTCATACCTTCATATAAGCGTTGGGCAATATCCTGGGTACGTTTATTAGAGAATTTATATTTATTATAAGCAGCCTGTTGCATTGAAGAAGTGGTCAAAGGCAATGGAGGATTGACACTTTTCTCTTCCTTTTTCAAAGAAGAAATCTTTAATGTAGGCGCGATTCTATTTAATATCGCTTCCGCTTCTTCCTTGCTATGGCATTTAAAAGGCTTGCCATCAACTTTAGTCAATATGGCTTTATATTCCTTGCCTTCAATTTCAACTAAGACATCAATTGTCCAATATTCTTCCGGGATAAAAGTATCAATAGCCTTTTGCCTATCAACAATCATCCTTAATGTTGATGATTGAACTCTGCCAGCGGATTTGACACCAGCTTTCTTTTGAAGAAGAGTAGAAACCCTAAAACCAATGATTCTATCTTCCATGCGACGGGTTTCCTGTGCTTTTACAAGCTTCATATCAATAACGCCAGGATTATTAACTGCTTCTTGGATGGCGGGCTTTGTAATTTCATGGAAGCATAGACGTGAAGTTGTTTCTACAGGCAAATGCAAAACTTGGGCCAAATGCCAAGAGATTGCTTCTCCTTCCCTATCAGGGTCAGTTGCAAGAATTACTTGTTCAGCAGTTTTTGCCTCACTTATAAGTTTGGAAACAGTAGCCTTCTTAGATGGAGAAATAACCCAGTTAGGTGTAAAGCCGTCTTCTATATCGATACCTAGTCCACCTTTCCCTTTTGTAGAAAGATCCCTAATATGACCAGTAGAGGCGACGACTTTGTAATCCGGGCCAAGAATTTGACCAATTGTGTGTGATTTGTACGGAGATTCAACGATAACTAATTTCATAAGCGAGTATGAATATAATAAGGATAAATAGGCTTGTCAAAGCCACTTTCTCCCTTTCCTATATATATAAATAATAGGTTATTTATAAATTTAGAAAATTTTTTTCTTTAATGGGACCAAATTAGAGAAGAAACCCAAAACATCCTCACTAGAATTAACTAGGATAGCTCCATCCTGTATAAGTCTATTGTTATAAGTATCTTCAGTGGCCCTAGAAGGCAATACACCAATATCGCAACCTCTATTTAAAGCAAAGGTAACTGATATTAAAGTCCCACTCCTTCTTTGTACTTCTCCCACCAATAAAGAATAAGATAATCCCACCGTGATTCTATTTCTAGCTGGGAAGTTTATTTTACTAGGCCCAACTCCTGGTGGGAATTCTGATAACAAAAGTCCACAATTGCCGATTTCTTGCTGTAAATCATAATTTTCTAGTGGGTAACAAGAGTCTAAAGAAGTTCCTAAAACCGCAATGGCTTTGCCATATGGAAGAGCGGATTTTAAAGCAACTGTATCAATTCCTTTAGCTAATCCAGATATTATTCCCACTCCTTTTTTGGCTAAGTCGCCACAAATTTTACCCACCATTTCGCTGCTATAACTAGAAGGTTCTCTTGAACCTACAACCGAAAGCAGAGGAATAGATCCATTAATAAGCTCTAGATTGCCTTTATAGAAAAGAACAAAAGGCGGCCTAATAGCAGTCCTTAATTGTTGTGGGTATTCTGGATCTAATATCGTTACGTATTTACAGCCAATAGATTCACTTACTCGTTCAACATCTTCTTCTTCCAAAGGGAGCTTGCTCCTAATGGCGTTATACATCTCATCGAAATTGCCTTTATATTTGACGGCCAAATATAGCATTATCTCTTTTGACTTCATAAATTTCCTCCACTATATATGTAGGAGGCAAAAATATAAAAAGGCTCAAAAAAGAGTAAGTTGCTTTACAAAATATTTCTTAACAGGTGCGTATGTAAATCTATGGATATCTTTAATAGGACCATATTTTTCTATTTCTTCTAGATGAAGTTTCGTCCCATATCCTTTATGGACAGAAAACTTAAAATTAGGATATTGCTTCTCTAGTTCGCACATATAATGGTCCCTACTTACTTTGGCCAAAATCGAAGCTGCAGCAATGTTCTCGCACCTTGCATCTCCTTTAATCAAAGGTATTACTTCTATTGGCAAATCTAGTTTCATAGCATCGGTCAAAATAAGTTGATAAGGAACTTTGATTTGTTCGATAGCACCTTTCATTGCAACTTTGGTAGCTTCATAGATATTTAACTTGTCTATTTCAGAAGCAGAAACAAAACATATCCCATAGGCAATGGCAACTTTCTTAATCTCGATGAACAATTCTTCTCTACGTTTCTCGCTTACCTGCTTAGAATCGTTTATCAAATTGTTTTTATAATCTCTAGGCAAAATACAAGCCGCCGCAACAACAGGTCCAGCCAAAGGTCCTCTTCCAGCTTCATCGACTCCTACTATAGAAGTAACTACATCAGAGTAATATTTATCTTGCTCAGTTAGCATTGCTAGGCCTTTCTAAAGACGCTCTCCCTAATAAACCATCTTTAAATTCTTTAATAAGCAAATAGGCTGCTTTTTCTATTGAATAATCCTTGCCTTCTAATAAGCCTCTTCTTGAAGCGATAGAAAGTAAAATATCATCATTATTAAATTTACTTAAATCGTCAATAGAAAACCTTTCGTTCAATAAATTAGGATAATTGATTCTTAAATAATCTAATAAGGAATAAGATAAATCGACAGTAGGTAAAACGTCTTCTCTCATCGAACCTAGCAAGGCCAATCTAACGGCCTCGTTTTTATCTAGATAATTCATTGGCAAGACACCTGGAGTATCCAGCAAAATAAAATCGGTATTTAATTTAATCCATTGTTCGGCTCTAGTTATGCCAGCCTTATTTCCAACGTTAGCAATCTTTCTCCCGCCAAGATTGTTTATTAATGTAGACTTGCCAACATTAGGTATCCCGATAATCATGGCTTTGATTGGCTGTGGCTTCATGCCAAAACGTTTCTCTTTTTCTCTTTTGGTTTTTAATAAAGAGGAAGCAGACATTGAAAGGATATTAACAAACTTATCCTTTTTAAGATTACCTGAAATTGAAGGAATGTTATTTTCCTTAAAATAAGAGATCCAAGATGAAGTAACTTCTTGGTCTGCCATATCTGATTTTGATAATAAAATTATCCTAGATTTGCCATTAGCTATTTTGTCTAATAGTGGATTACGTGAAGAAAAAGGAGCCCTAGCATCGACTATTTCTACAATCAAATCTACGACTTTTGCATAGTTTTCAATAATTCTAAGGGCTTTTTGCATGTGCCCAGGAAAGTAATGTACGTTTTGCGCTTTCATGCTTTATATTCCAAACTTATGTAGTCCCAAGGCATCCTTATCTTGTTCAATAAAAACTTTGGTTCCTTAACAATAGTACCATCTTCTTTTTGAACATAGGCAAGTTTTCTCATGCCAGTTAAAACATAAGCCTTTCCTTGAATCATATTATCTTTTAAAGGTCCAACATTACGAGAATCATCGCTATGTGCCCCGATTCTATTATCGCCCATTACAAAATACTCATCGTCTTTTAATTTTGCTTCAATAGTAGTCTTCGTAACGGTACTTCTGCCTTCGATATAATATTTAGTTCCATCAGGAAGATCAGGAAAATCATCAAGGGTATATAAATTAGGAAGTACTTCTGAGGTTCCGTCTTCATGGGTAATAGTTGTCTTTCCCCAAACAGGATTATATGCAGGGTCATTTTCAAATTTGATTGTCTCTCCAGGGAAAGCAATTAGACGTTTAATTTTTAAAGATGCCGATGCATTAAGAGTCGAATATGTCTTATCAGTATAATCGGAAGGATAATAGACAATTACGATGTCATATCTATGCAAATCCGCCTTCCAATTTCCTTTTTCTTTGGATTTTGCCCATCCATAATCAACTATATCTCCATCTCCATTATCACCAATATTCCAAGTCAAAGGAGTATATGAATCAGTTGATTTATTATATCTAAAACCATTTGAATTTAGCGTTGGATACATTGATGCTCCGCTAACATAAAAAGGTTCTCCGTATTTGGCAGAAAGATAAACAACATTACTTGAAACAGCCAAGACGGCCAAGAAAATAACCAATAGGATTACATCAATGACAATAACCCACCATTTTGGTTTTTTCTTTAAGGGTTTTATTTCCCCTAGTACTTGATTTTCTAAATAATTATCAGGCATCGCAACAAATTATAATCTTTACTTAATAAAGTAAAAAGAAATATTGCCTATTAAGGCAATTATTTTAAAGTACCTATAAACTGAGTAGCTTCGGCTCCATCAATATTTGCAGCCATCAAAATATTAGAGAACTTGACATCTCCAAAGCTATTTTTATGAGGTCTATTATCAAGCTCTAATAGACATCTAGCATAAAAAGCATCTCCAGCGCCTCTAGGATCAACAACATTTAATGGGAGGCAAGTTGCTTCATAACTTCTATCTTTATAATAACAAACGCTTCCTTCTACGCCCTTTGTAATAAATAAAAGTACGCCAGGCTTAAGATATGTTTTTATAAAGTTTAACACCTTTTGGTTTCTTGCTAAAAAGTTATATTCTTCATCATTCATTTTAATGATGTCAAATTCCTTCAAAACTGATAAATAAATGTTCCTGGCTTCTACTTTATTTTTATATAAATCAAGTTTCAAATTGACATCAAAAGAAGAAAAACATTTGTTCTTTTTAATTTGTTTCAAAAAGGAGTTAATAACTACACGTCCCCTCTTGTTTGTTAGCAAAAAGGAACCAAAATGAACAATATCACCTTGATGGATTGATAATTTTAGATCTTTATCAAATTGATAATCTGCTCCATGATTTCTAATATATTCTGTATGTAATATTCCTTCTTCTTCGTAATTGATCGCAAGGGTAGTATTTGCTTCTTCACTACTAAAAATATGAGTCCCCTTAAATGGGTATGCCTTCGCTTTATCAATCAAGGTCTTGCCAAAATAGTCATTTCCGGTAACTCCATAAAAAGAAGTATCCCCTCCATTGCGAGCAATATTAGCAGAAACAATAAAGCAATCCCCTCCAGGAACTCCTACCATTTCCAAATTGGATTCACCTTCTTTTTTGGTAATATCCAATAAGATCTCTCCAACACAAATAACCATTACTAACCTCAGCAAGATATAAAACTCAAGTTTTATTCCGTTCAGTTATTATTATCCGCTAGTTTGAGAAAATAATAAATCTATTTAACACTTAATTTTATTAACTAATTTATATTTATCGTTAGGCATGCCATTATAAATAAAAATTTGTCAATTTAAGTTTTCTAAATATATGTCAATGAAAATATTTTTTCTTTTCTCATTCCGTTACCTAAGAGAAACAAAAAACCGCCCCTTTCGAGACGGTCGTCACATGTGAATTTATTAATAGATTAGTCGATGGTTTTGATACGTGCGGCCTTACCAGAAAGCTTGCGCATGTATGTAATCTTATTTCTTCTAACCTTACCTCTTTTGACCACTTCGATTTTGGAAATGGATGGAGAGTTTAATGGGAAAGTGCGTTCGACACCAATGCCAGAAGAGATCTTTCTAACGGTGAAAGTTTCGGAAACTCCACCACCGCGTCTAGACATAACGACGCCTTCGAAAGCCTGATTACGCTCCTTCTTGTTTTCAATGATACGAACATAAACTCTGATTGTATCACCAGAAGAGAAAGAAGGTATGTCATGGCGAAGCTGACGGGCAGTAATTTCATTAACGATATTATTGTTCATGAATATTCCTCCTTTAACTAAGTTTGTTTTCTCCTCAGGTTCATACCCTTGTGACGTTAGGTAGCGGAGCCTGCGTAGCGCTTTAAGCGCGTTGATAATTCTATGCCATATGGTGAGCATAAAGCAAGTAAAACATTCCTATTTATTTATAATAAATATATGGGTTAAGTAAAAATGCTTGACACCTATACCAATGGATAATAGAATACTCCTGCTTAAAAAGTAAAGGAATTAAAAATTATGGTAAAAATCAGATTAACTAGAATCGGACGTCATGATGATCCAGTCTACCGTATCGTCGCCGCTGATTCTCATTATGCTAGAGATGGCAGAATCGTCGAACAAATCGGCACCTATGATCCAAAGCAAGGCGAAGAAAAAGCCCTTGTTAACGAAGAATTAGCCCTCAAGTGGTTAAATAACGGAGCTCTTCCAAGTGATTCAGTAAGAGCTATCTTCACAAGAAAAGGCATCATGGCCAAATTCAGCGCAGGCAAAAAGGTAAGTAAATAATGGATAGAGACTACGAAGCATTGCTTCATCCTCTCATCGATCCACTTGTAGAGCACAAAGAATCAATAATGATTCGTACTCTCCCAGGTGAAACAGACAGAGACGTCACCGTCCTTATCGTTGCCGAAGATGAAGACACTGCTCGTCTTATCGGCAAAAAGGGTGCTGTCGCCAACGCACTTAGAGAAATTGTTTCCATCGCTGGCAAAGCAGATAACTCCAACCAACGCATCCATTTGAAGTTTGAAAGCTTCGATGATAATAAAGATAGCGGAGAAAGCGAGAAGTAATTCTCGTTTTTTTGGTTAATATGGAAAAATTGTTAATTGGATACATCGGAAAGCCATTCGCCTTAAAAGGAGAAGTAAAGATTATCCCAGAGACCTCTTTTATCGAAGATAGATACATAAAGGGCAGGAAGCTCCTTCTAGAAAATCCGAAGACAAAAGAAACATTCGAGGATGAAATCACTTCTGTTAGATTCGGGGCGAATTCCACTACAGTCACATTAAAAAACCATCCAACAATAAATGATGTAGAATCCCTCTATAGATTTAATATTTATATGGATAAAGACAAAGCTCCTATGCCAGAAGGAACTTATAGGATTGCTTCTTTATTGGACTGCACCGTCCTAGATAAAGAAGGAAACAAACTAGGCGTAGTCAAAGACGTTTTAACCTACGCTCCGAAATCAATCCTCAGGGTTGGAAGAGAGAAGAAAAAGGATTTCTTCGTGCCTTTTGTAGATGATTATTTGCTTAATATTGATCTAGAGAAGAAAGAGATCACAATTCTAGTCGTGCCGGGAATGTTATGAAAATAAGCATTTTAACCTTATTCCCGGAGATGTTTGAAGGTTTTACATCTAATTCCATCATCAAAAGGGCAATCGGAAAAGGACTTGTAGAAATCGAATTAGTAAATATTCGTGATTTTACAAAAGACAAATATAACCGTACAGATACCCCTCCAGTTGGAGGAGGAGCTGGTTTAGTCCAAAAGGCGCAGCCTATTGTTGATGCCTTGTCTAGTGTTAAAACACCTACTTCCTATTCAATAATAATGTCTCCTAGAGGCAAAACATACTGCCAAGCAGACGCAAAGCGCTTCTCAAATCTAGATCATCTAATAATAGTCTGTGGCCATTATGAAGGAATCGATGAAAGAGTAAATTCCTATTGCGATGAATCCATCTCAATAGGAGATTATATCCTTACAGGCGGAGAAATACCTGCAATGGGAATATCCGACTCCGTTATACGTCTTTTAGATGGGGCCATATCATCTTCATCATTAGAAGATGAATCATTCAATTCAGATTTATTAGAATACCCCCAATACACTGAACCATATGATTTCAATGGGGAGAAAATTCCTGCCATATTGTATTGTGGGAACCATCAAGCCATTAACAAATGGAGAAGGAAACAATCCTTATACTTAACTAGAAAGCATCGTCCTGACTTATTTAGTAAAATAGAGTTAACCAAGCAAGATAAAAAATTGCTTGAAGAAATTGATTCTAATATAACTCCCAAATGGGAGATAGATGCGATAGAAAAAGGAAGGAAATTCAAGAAGGAGTAAAATCCTTCTTTTTTATTTTTTGTCTTTACAAATGTCTTTACAAATACTATGATTTTCCTATGAACAAAAATGTATTAATTAATATAAGAATAAATAAAGAACTAAAAGATGAATTCCAAAGTATCACTGAAAGAGAAGGTTTTACAATGTCCGAAGTATTGGAAGCAAGTATGCGTGATATAGTAAAAAGGAACTCAATTCCAATATATATAAAATCAAAGATTAACAAAAAAATAACACCAACTTTGTCAATTCCTTTCATCAAAAAATGCATTGATGAGATATTGCAAATTATGGAAAATAAGAAAATCAAATCAATCTCGTTGTTCGGCTCTTATTCCAAAGGAACGGCCACCCCATCTAGCGACATTGATTTGTTTTTAGATGTAGACGAAGGTTTTTCATTGTTTGAATTAGCAGATCTTCAAATTGGTCTAGAAAAAGTTCTTGGCAAAAAAGTAGATTTAGTCACAAGAAAAGACGACGACTATTTTATTAATGAAATCAAAAGGGATGAAATAAAACTATATGAAAGAAGATCGTGATTTTGTAATTGTATCGCACATCAATGAGCACTACTCAGATTTGAAAAATGATTTGGACACGCTTGATTCTCATGTAATGTTTTCAAACTCAAAAGATAAAAGAAGAGCTATACTTTTTGATTTTCTTCAAATGGGAGAACTGACAAATCAATTGTCAAAATCATTTTTTAACAGTTTTAATAACAATGGAGCCATAAGGCTTATAGCAATTAGAAATAGAATCGTACATGGTTATAGCACAATTAGAGACGACCTTATTTTTTTGACTCTAAAGAATGATTTGCCTAAATACATAAACGAGTTAAATGTATTCTCGAGGGATTATTATTTTAAACTACTAAAACAATATCTAGGAAAAGAAACCATAGTCGTAGACAATAAACCACTAAAATTATGTTCGAATTCGGTAAATTTTGTCATAGAAAGCGGACATCTCGATAGTTTTGCAGGATTAAATGGAAAATTTCAAGAAGTCTACATAATCGTGAATCCTATTGTAGAAAGAAAACATTCCTATAAAGTTATTGCAATAATACATTACTGTAATTCTGAAAAAGATAAACTAATAGTTACCAATGACAGTGATCTATTTTTAAGCAAGACCATGGAACAAGAAATAGAAATTCATGAAGGATGTAATTTATATTCAATAATCGAAAACAGTAAAAATTAAATTATGTTTTCGAATTGCCACACCTTCCATAGAAGTTAAAAAGTCCAAATAAAAAGCTGTTAGCCACAATGAAGTGAGACCCAAATGTTGGACCAACTAACAGCTTTTCAATATTCAAATTAAGAATTAAAAGAAAGTTCCTTCGCTCTTTTCTTTCATCTCTTGGCTAGCAATATATGGAATACGGGTTGTATATCCGGCTTTAGCAGCAACAATCATCTTAGTTGGCCAAGCAAAGATTTCGGTGTTCCATCTAGCAACGGTATCATTATATAGTTCCCTGGCAGCAGTGATTTCATGTTGCAAGTAACTATTTTGTTGCATGGCATCAGCAATTTCTTTGTGAGCCTTGATATCAGGATAATTTTCAAAAGCAATGTTGATGGAACGGGAAGCTGCATCAAGTTTAGCGCCTAATTCGTTTCTAGCTTCATCACTGACTGGTCCATTGTTGCCTCTATATTTAGCAACATCGGTAAAGACTGTTTTGTCTAAATCGATAGCCTTGTCTAATAATTGAGCAACGTTTTGAAGAATGGTGACTCTTTGGACTTGATAGTTATCAATTGTCGAAGCATCGTGTTGAATCTTCTGTTGAAGAGCTTGGAGATAGCTTCTAGCCTTGATTTTCATAACGGCAAAAACTATTCCAGGGATGATTAATGGGAACCATAAAAACACTTGGAAAAGAGTAGAACGCCAATCGGTCTTGACTTGAACTTTCTTGTCAATAACGTGAACGTCTCTGCCTTCAGTGTTAACAGGATCAAGAGTTTCGTCTAATTCATTAGCCATAAATAGTAACCTCCTATAGATATGTAAATTATTACTATCGAAAAATATTATCCCTTATTTGAGGGTGAGAAGGTAGTATGAATTTCATTATCTTTACTAGCGTCAATCTCGCCACCCATCAAAGCAAGTAATCCTCTTTCGAAATGGGCGCCTCCAAAGCCAAATAATGTTTGTCCAAGGTCTTTTAACTTTTGTTTGTAATCAATATTTGTAGAATTGATTTCAGTGACTACAATTGGGGAAACCTTCGTGACTTTATCATATTTAATCCAATGGACTGGAACTGAATGCAACTTCCCATCCCCGCCCATCTTTTGGATATAATCAACCATCGGAGTAGTCTTAAATGAAGTTGCTAAAATCTTAACTTCATCAGATTTACCAACCTTATTGGAAGTAACTACTTTTAATAACAATGGAAGACTTTCGTCAGCTTCCTTAGGCCTATAGTAAGATTGATCTAAGGTATTAGCCATAACTTCCTGTTCATAAGAAGAGACATTCGAATATATACCTTCTTCGTAGATATATTCTTTTGTTTTATGCATTTGGTATAGAGGAATAGAAAGTAGAGGAGCCAAATCAAAGAACAAATTCTTGATAAAAGCATCGCAATAGGAAACAAATCTTGTTTTCATTTCCTCAAAATCATAACCAGCAAAATTAGCAGGGTCTCCGCTATAATCAAAGCTTTGTGAATGAATAGAAGCAACACTAGTAAGCATCTTGTTCTTAACCATATAGAAATCATCGCCGAATGGCTCAGGATTAGTGATGATATCTAGCATGTTTTGCTGGGCAAGAGGAGTAAATAGCAATCTGAATTGGACTTCGTTATCTCTATCCACCGCACCAAAGAAGACATCGAATTCATCATTGCCCATTGGGGTAAATCCGCTTTTCCCTGTCTTTAAGGCCTTTTCTGCTAATTTCATTAATTCTTTAGCTTTCTTAGTAGCGACTTTTCTTCTAGTCTTTTCATCCATCTTGTCGCCTCCGCCTGGTTCCCTAGTAAAACTAAGGTCAGGTGCAGCTTCGTTTCCATAAATCAAACGAGTTTCATTTGCATAACATGGGGCTGGATGGACACTAGTTGCAGTAAGTGTTTGGGTATGAGTTGTTGAATAAGACTTGCCATCGCTTCCCCTAGAATATGTGGTCCAGCTAATGACGATGCTACCCGTATAGGTCTTGTTTTCCATCTCACAGGAGAATACTTTCTCAAGGACAAACGGATTTCCTTGAATATTGCCGGAAATTACTCCTAAAGTAGATTCTTTTTGCTCATAGGCTTCTGGGAATCCGAATTTATTGACTAAATATGCTAATCTAGCAGGAGAAAAAGTAGGATCTAAATCAATAATAGGAGTAGCCTTTTCCATGACTACTAAAGGCATGTTCCAGTCAAACAAGGCATTCAAAGGCATCATATCCCCATAACAAATCCTTAATTTGTTCTCGGTATCAGCCTTTAGTCTCTCTAATTCTTCATTAAATTTCTTGCTTTCATTGCTAAATTTCTTAAACAAGAAAATAAAACCAATGCCAGCAGCAATCAAAACTAATCCAATTAGAAGCATAATCCAATTGAAATTTCCAGGAGCCATTTTCAAAAATGTAAATAATAACAATAAGGCACCAGCAACAAAGAAAAGGGCCATGAATATTGCAGTAACTACCTTTTTGGTATTTGAAGAAGATAGTTCCCCTTCTTTCTTCTTTTGCCTTTCTAGTGCCAAATTATATTCTTTGACATGGATTGCATTGGCGGCAGTATCTACTTCGGATTTGACTTTTAAATCATCAAAAGCCTCAAGGGCGGCTTGATGGTATTTATCCTTAAGTTCCTTGTTATAAAGATCGCGAGGTTTGAATAATACTTCTTCGGCCATAATTTACTCCTATCTAAACGGAGGGAATCCAGCTTGTCCCTTACCGCTTTTTTGATATTGCTTTAATTGTTTCATCATAAGCTTTGATTGGTCATATTTTCTAATGACACGATTTACGTCGGCATTAGTAAGTCCACATCCTTTGGCAATCCTATTTTTATGGGAATAACGCAATATTTCAGGATGCCTTCTTTCATATGGGGTCATTGAATTAATAACAGATTCAAAGATTTTCATTTCTTTTTCTGCCATATCTTTTTGTTCATCAGTTATTTTCGGCATGCCAGGAATCATCTTGGCAATAGAACCAAGCGAGCCTAATCTCCTGACCATTTTCATTTGTTTAAGCATGTCTTCAAGGGTAAATTCCCCATCCATCATCTTCTTAGCTTCTTTTTCGGCTTCTTTTTCGTCGATATTCTCTTTAGCCTTTTCTACCAAAGTAACAATATCGCCCATCCCAAGAATCCTATCAGCCATTCTTGAAGGATAGAAAATCTCCATGTCGGATTTCTTTTCGCCGATACCAGCAAATTTAATTGGTAAGCCAGTCAAATATTTAATAGACAAAGCCGCGCCGCCCCTAGCATCGCCATCGAGTTTGGACATGATTAATCCGGTTAATCTAAGAGAGCTATTAAATGCATTAGCAACATTAACGCTATCTTGACCAGCAGCAGCATCAACTAAAAGCAATACTTCTTCAGGATGGACTACATGGTTGATTTTCTTTAATTCTTCCATCAATGTCTCATCTATTTGAAGTCGGCCAGCCGTATCTAGAATAAGGACATCCATATGCTCTTCAAGAGCTTTTTCTTTAGCCTTGATTGCTATATCGACTGGATCTTGTATACCTAAGGTAAAGAAAGAACAGCCTACATCATTAGATACTGTCCTTAACTGATCAATAGCGGCAGGACGGTATACGTCAAGGGCGCCAAGCATGACCTTCTTGCCTTCTTTTTGCATTAAATACGCTAATTTGCCGGCAGTTGTAGTCTTACCTGTACCTTGAAGACCTACTAACATGATTGTAGTAAGCCCGCCTTTTGTATAATTGATCCCGTTTTGCTCATCTCCTAACAAGGATTCGATTTCATCATGGACAATCTTAACAACCATCTGGGAAGGATTGACTTTGGAATAGACATCTTGCCCAATGGCTTTTTCTTTAACATCATTTACGAATGATTTGACAACCTTAAAATTGACGTCAGCTTCCAAAAGAGCAACCCTAATCTCTTTCAGCATCTCGTCCATATTGGCTTCACTTAGCCTGGATTGTCCTCTTAATTTCTTAAATATTTGACCAAAACGGTCAGATAATGATTCAAATGCCATCTTTTATCACCCTTCCTAAAGACTCGAACAGTTTTAACCTAGTCATTTCATCCTCGACTGCCATTATTGAATCAATAGCAGCATTTACATCAAGTCTTTTTTTATATAATCCGAGAATGTCTTCGAAATATTCTAAATTAGAAATGGCTTTATGAATAGAATCAGATACAGCGGATTTAGAAACACCTAATTCATTTGATATCTCAGATAAAGACAAATCAAAACCTAAATAGTTTTCTAGATCCTCTTTTTGTCTAGAACTAAGAAGCCCTCCATATATCTTAAAGAGGGCATATTGCCTTTCTTTTTCCTCGACCAGATTATTTTCCTTCATCTTCATTTCCTAGCAAGAGCCCATAAAGGTATTTAGATAAATCGAATTCCTCTAGATCTTCCATTCTTTCGCCTAAACCCATGAAACGGACAGGAACACCAAGTTCATCTCTAATAGAAAGGATAATCCCTCCTTTAGAAGTCCCATCCATCTTAGTAACTACGATTCCAGATAAAGAAGATACTTCCTTAAATGCCTTGGCCTGGATTACCCCATTTTGCCCGGTAGTCGCATCTATTACCAAAAATGTTTCCTGTGGAGCCCCTTCAATTTCTTTATTTAATACACGGCTAATCTTGCCTAATTCTTGCATTAAGTTTGACTTAGTTTGGATTCTTCCAGCCGTATCTACGATTAATAAATCAATATTCTCAGCCTTAGCACGTCTAGCCCCATCAAAAGCAACAGAAGCCGGATCGGATTCAGGTGCACCAAAAACAATCGGAACATCTAATCTAGAAGCCCAAACTTTGAGTTGTTCGACTGCACCGGCCCTAAAAGTATCAGCGGCTACTAGCATTACCTTCTTACCCTTATTTTTATATCTATAGGCTAATTTAGCAATCGTAGTAGTCTTACCGACCCCATTAACACCTTCGACCAATAAAACAGTTGGTTTGGAGGAAAAATTGATTTCATTTTCAATCTCGCTTCCACTAGTTGCATAATCAACAAACATCAAATCGATAAGGGCTTCATTAATCTTGACTGGCTCGGTTAGGTTTTCCTCTTTTGCCTTTTCAAGCAATTCTTCGCAAAGCTTAATAGATAAAGATACCCCTACATCAGCCTCGATTAATATTTCTTCTAATTCTTCAAAATAAGAAGAATCTATCTTTGAATAACGTTTTGAAAGTTCATCTAATCTAGAGGCAAAAGCCTTCCTAGATTTAGCTAGCCCTTTTTCATATGTCTTTGTAGATTCATCTTCTTTTTTAGATGAGAATTTATTCTTTAAAAACGAAAATAGTCCCATAATTACAATCCTTGTTTCGGAAGAGACATCCTAGACAAAGCATCTTTAGCCGCTTCAGTCTCGGCTGCTTTCTTATTATGTCCTTCCCCTTTTCCAATTTGATTACCCTCGAAATAGACCGCTGCGACGAATACTTTTTCCATCGGAGTCCCTCTTTCTTCAATAATCTTATAGACTACAGATTCCTTATTATCGGCCTGCATGGCTTCCTGAAGATATGATTTGGGATTAATCGTATAATCAATTGTCGCATTCTTTATATCTTCATCGAATATCTTCCTGACAAAATTAAGAGTGAAATCACATCCCTGGTCTAGATAAAGTGCCCCGATGAAAGACTCAAATACATCTTCTAGCAAAGGAACATTGTTCTTCGCTTCTTTTGAGAAGCTAGGACCGACTTTAATATATTCATTTAGGCCAAGTTTCTTGCAATAATTTGCTTCTGAAGAAGAACGGATGAACTGGGCCTTTAAAATGCTTAGTCTTCCTTGTTCCATCTCTGGATGATAAAGATAGCAAAGCTCGGATACAATCATCCCTACAATGGAATCACCTAGAAACTCAAGACGTTCGTAGTCTTGATGCCTAGTGCCTGCCATCCCATTATATGAAGAATGGGTAAAGGCAAGGCGATACAATTCCTCATTTTTTGGCAATATCATGAAACGCCTATATAGCGGCATAAATTCTGAACTCATAAGATAAGTATAACAAATTTCTCCTTTCTTTTAGGCAAGAGAAACTAAAGATGTTTCCTTTTTGGCTTTCGCCAATATGTATCTAAAGCCTTCTTCATCTTTATTCCTAAGAATAAAAGAAGCATCTTCCCTAGCTTTTTCAAACATTTTTAAATCTGAAACAATGGAAACAAAATTGAAGCAAGGAAGGCCACTTTGCTTTACTCCAGCTAAAGTTCCAGGCCCTCTTAATCTAAGGTCTTCCTCGGCTATCTTAAATCCATCATTAGAATTTATTAATACGTTTAGTTTCTCTACTTCCTCCGTTTTGGAATTAGCAAGCAAGCAATAAGCTTTCTTGCCATCCCTACCTATCCTACCACGTAATTGATGAAGTGAGGATAAGGAAAAGCTTGTAGGTTCATAAACTATCATTAAAGATGCGTCTTTTACATCGATTCCGACTTCTACAATCGAGGTGGCAACTAGAATCGGGGTCTCTCCGTTTTTAAATTTATTAATCGCCTCTTCTTTTTCTATTTCGCTAAGCTCCCCATGACATAATCCTACTAAATTAGGGAATAAAGAAGAGAGCCTTTTATATACATCTAGACAAGATGCATTGCCTTCTTTGCTAGATATAGATGGGGCAATTACATAGGCTTTTTTATGGTTTTCCAAAACAAATTTAAGCCCAGATATTAATTTAGGTGAATTTTCATCTACTAAAACAGTTTTGACATCGCGACTAGAAAATGGGAATGTTGAAATAGTAGAAACATCTAAATCGCCATATAAAGTAAGCGCTAGAGTTCTAGGGATTGGAGTCGCACTCATCAAAAGGAGATCCGCCTCATCTCCTTTTGATGCCAATAAACTTCTTTGATTAACCCCGAATTTATGTTGTTCATCAATAATTACAAACCCAAGGTTAGGATAGATAACATCTTTAGAAAATAAGGCATGTGTCCCGATTATTATGTCTACTTCATTATTCTTTATTCTTTCTAATAGTTCGTTTCTTTCTTTTCCTTTAGCTGAACCAGTAAATAACGCAATTTTTATTCCTAAAGGTCTTAAAACGGAGGAAAAATAATCAAAATGCTGCTTTGCTAATGAAGAAGTCGGCGCCATCAAAGCAGTCTGGCTATTTCTTAAACAATTAATATAAGTCGCGATTAAGGCGACTAAAGTCTTTCCAGTCCCGACATCCCCTTGCAACAAGCGATACATCAAATTAGGGCCGCACATATCTTTTTCAATAGTCTTCACCGCATTTTCTTGATCTAGAGTCAACTTAAAAGGCAAGGAAGAAATAAAGCTATCTAACTTATTAATATCTATATCCTTGTTCTTGCTTTTCCTTAATGAGGCATTTTCTTCCCTAATCAAAAGGTTATGCAAAGAGAACTCTAGGGCCTCTTCATATTTTAATACCCTTAACCCCTGCCTAATATCCTCATTATTTATAGGGCAATGGACTTTATTCAGGGCTTCTTCTTTTGAAATAAGACGGTACTTACTTCTAAAATAAGCAGGTATTTGATCAAATATCTTGCCTTGTTCTTCTTTTAATGATTTCTTGACTAATGAATTAAATAAATGGGGCGGATAATCGCTAGGCAAAGAATAAACAGGTACAATCCTACTAGATAAAGAAGATACTTTCTTAAAAGAAACCATGTTCATCTTATGACGTTTCTTATCATAGATGCAGGGAAGGATGATTTTATCATCCCCAAAAGTCTCTTTTCCTAAATAAGGACGGTTCCATGCGATGATTTCATAATCTTCATTATCTTCATCGTTATGAAAATAAAACGAAGCATTATTAGAGGAAGAAAACCTGAGTGTCCTTATATTTCCTTCTATTTTTCCTTCTAATACAACCCTTTGTTTATCGACTAAATTAGCTAGTTCATCTTTAGGAGTCGCGACAAAATATTCGTATTTCCTTGGCAAATGGGAAATAACACCATAATAAGAATGGATACCCATTTCATAAAGCAAAGAATTTAACTTAGGAGAAGAGGTCAGCTTCATACAACTATTATCTTATAAAAATTTATAAAAAGGTACGACAAAAAGAAG
>ENA-ORPK01000478-ORPK01000478.1-human-gut-metagenome-genome-assembly--contig:-NODE-478-length-37653-cov-12.898878_pt1 | contig 37653 bp, 20 predicted proteins | sample MGYA00242139_ERZ509068 | MGnify/ENA primary metagenome ERZ509068 (study PRJEB26280, sample SAMEA2338687) | human gut metagenome | biome: human gut; feature: human-associated habitat; material: faeces...
TAGACCGAAAAGATTCCTTAAGATGATGCAGGTTATTTTTTGAATGTTACTAAATTTGTATGATGCATCGAGGTTTATGAGATATATTCACCGACATATTCTTTTGGTTTTGCTTTCCGTGCTTTGTTTTTGGCCTTCCGCTGCCGCCGCGCCGCAGTCGGACAATTACGACAAGGCGTTGGACAAGTATGCCTACATCTGTGACTGTTGCGTGGAGATGCGGGCCAAGGTCGAGTCCGGGCAGAGCATCCAGATGGAGTCGTTGGGCTCGCTTATGGCTGAACTCTCGTCGCTCAGGAAGACTTTGTCCAACGCTTCGGGGAAGATGTCGGCGGCGCAGGCGGCCCGTTTTGAGGCAATCAAGGTGAGGTATATGCAAGGGATGATGGCTTTCGGGAAGAAGCCGGACAGACCGAAGTTCATTTCGATCCAGAAGATAAGCCCTGTCACTGAGCCTGTCGAAGTGACCTCTAAGACACGTCAAGCAGTGTCGCTACGATGGTTGGTGGGCCCCGTCGAACCACAGGCTCAGCGACCAGAACTAGTGGCTCAGCGACCAGAACTAGTGGCTCAGCGACCAGAACTAGTGGCTCAGCGACTTGAAGGGAAAAAACAGCACCGGAAGGAAGGACTCAGGTTGGCCGTCCTTGCCGATGCCGGAATATTCCCGACCCCATCCTATGGTGCGATGGCGGTGGCGACTTGGAAAGGCATCGGCGCATACGTCAACTATCGGAGTGATTTCCGGAAGAATGAATATTCCTACACATGCACCAGCGATGGTGACACTGAATATGGCCGCATCTGGACCACAGGAAAGTCCCGTGCAGACCGTACCATGATCACCGCCGGTCTCGCCATGTTCACTTCCCGTCGTTTCGGATTCTTTGCCGGAGCCGGTGTGACATCTTACACTCGCTGTTGGGAGGACGTTTCCGGCCAGTGGGCCAAAGTGGAGGACAAGTCATTCAAAAGTCCGGCGGCCGATGTGGGATTGTTCCTGACATTCAGCCCGTTGATTCTGTCCGTGGGTGTCACGTCGGATTTTTCCGGCCATGCTGATCTTCAATTCGCCGTCGGAGTCTTTTTCTAGAAGTGTCTTTTTTGCGACGTTTTTGGGCATATTCGTTCCCCAAGAACTCCAGAGGCCCCTCTTCGGTGACAAAAACCGCCTTTGTCGTCACCGGAGAATCCCATCTCAAAGTGTCTTCAGATGATTGAGCCCGCCTTGGCGGCCGGCTATGTAGGACGGAGTGTATTCGCCGTCCCTGAGGATTCTGGAAATGTAGAGAGGGGAGCCTTTTATGAAGTTGGCGGCCTCAAAGCGGTCTCCTTGCCTGAGTTTGGAGTTGAGGGAGGATTCTACTTCAAACAGGTAGTCGCCCATGTACTTGAGTGTGACCTTGCGATTGGGATCCCAACCGATCTCAACTCTGGAGTCCGGCGCCAGGTCGCAGGAGTTGATGAAGTTGGCCGTGAAGAATCTTGACTGGAACGCCGTAGAATTCTTAATGCTTTCACAGAATGTCTTATAGTCTGTTGAGCCGATATATTTGGCCAGTACATCAAGTGTTGTCTGCCGAGGAAGCGGGGTCATGTTGACATAACCCCACATCCTTTTCAGTGTGGAGGCGGAAATTCTTTCATGGGTCTCGCTTTCAATCTCTTGAGCCAGAGAGTAAAAGTCAGTGGATGTCATGACACTCTTACAGAATCTCCTCTCCACAAGAGACATCAAGTAATTAATTTCCGGGATCTGCCTGCTCATACAATGGCCTTTTTACTTCGTGCCGAAGATTCTGTCTCCGGCGTCACCAAGTCCGGGAATTATGTATGCGTCTTGGTTCAGGCACTCGTCAATCGCGGCCACGAATATGTCAACGTCAGGATGCTCTTTCTGCACGCGGGCGATTCCTTCCGGAGCTGCCACGAGGCACATAAGCCTGATGTTCGAGCATCCACGCTCTTTCAGCATTGTCAACGCGTCGCAAGAGCTTCCTCCGGTGGCGAGCATCGGGTCGGTCACGATCACGAGACGCTTGTTTATGTCTTCAGGGAGCTTGCAGTAATAAACCACAGGAGTGTGGGTCTTCTCGTCACGGTAAAGTCCTATGTGTCCGACTTTCGCCACGGGAACGAGTGTCTGGAGTCCGTCCACCATGCCGATGCCGGCGCGGAGAATCGGGACAATGGCGAGCTTGCGGCCGGAAACCTTCTTGGCCGTCATCTTACAGATAGGGGTCTCTATCTCGATGTCGTCAAGTGGAAGATCGCGGGTGATCTCATATCCCATCAGAAGGGAAATCTCTTTAAGCAATTCGCGGAAATCCTTGGAACCGGTTTCCTTCTTCCTCATGATAGTCAGCTTGTGCTGAATCATGGGATGGTCAATAACGTGCACAGTGCTCATTGGGTAAAATTTTTCGTAAAGTTACCATATTTTTTCCACACTTGCACGGTTCCCGGCCAAGTTTATTCACTGCCTGTCGCATGAGCCGGAACACAATAATATTCCTGAAAAAGATTATCTTTGCACCCGGTTAGTATAGCAGTAATTGTTATGTGGTTATCGTTAGCGTTCCTGTCGGCGGTCCTGCTTGGATTCTACGACTCCTTCAAAAAGGAATCCCTTGGCGGCAACGCCGTCATCCCTGTGCTGTTCCTGAACACATTGTTCTGCTCGCTCATATTCATTCCGTTCATCGCTCTTTCCTACGGCACCACCGCTCTTGACGGCAGCATCCTCAAGGTTGGTGAATATGGTGGCTGGGCGGTCCAGAAATGGATTCTGCTGAAGAGCGTCATAGTCCTCAGTTCCTGGACTTTAGGCTACTACGGAATGAAGCATCTTCCGCTCACGATTGTCGGCCCGATCAACGCCACCCGCCCGGTTCTGGTCCTGATAGGTGCGATGCTGATCTTCGGGGAGAAGCTGAACTGGCTCCAATGGATCGGAGTCCTGCTGGCTGTCGTGTCTTTCTTCATGCTGAGCCGCAGCGGAAAGAGGGAAGGGATTGATTTCGAGCATAATGTCTGGATCTATGCCGTGGTCGGAGCCGCCATTCTGGGTGCCCTCAGCGGACTCTACGACAAGTTCCTGATGAATCCGGACGGCCTTGCCATGGACAAGATGTCCGTCCAGAGCTGGTACAACATCTACCAGTGCGGAATGATGGGAGTGATGATGATGCTCATCTGGTATCCCAACCGAAAGAAAACCACACCATTCCGCTGGCGCTGGTCAATCATATTCATCTCTGTATTCCTGAGTGTCGCCGACTTCGTCTATCTTTACGCCTTGTCTCTCCCGGGAGCGATGATCTCTGTCGTCTCGATGATCCGCCGCGGCAGCGTCATCGTCAGCTTCCTCTTCGCCGCCCTAGTCTTCAAAGAGAAAAACCTCCGCGGCAAAGCCATCGACCTCGCCCTCGTCCTCCTCGGAATGGTATTCCTCTACCTCGGCTCCAGATAGTTCGCTCCGGTCGCAGGGTTTGCCGAAGCTTCCAAGTACGTTTCGACACCTCGACCAGCCCGGTGCGCTACAGGCTTAATGATAGTGGCGCACTGGCTACTATGGTTGGTCGCTACGCTTTGCCAGACTCAACGCCCCGTAGATGTGTGGGAGGGGAGGGGCGGGGGGTCGTGGCACTTAAGTGGATGATAATGAGTCATGTAGCCTCTTTCGTGGTTCTGGTTTTAATACCACGAGAGAGCGCTTCTGCTTGAATATCAGGATTTTATCTGCCACGGTGGGGTCGGCCGACGATGTCGCCATGACGCAAAAGAAATTTCCCATAGCCTCTATGGTTAGAACTATAGGTAGGCATAATAATTCGCAATGCGTTGATAGCGCAAAGAAATTTCCCCTTGCCGCAATTTTTGTAACGTGAAAAATTCGGCAAGGGGAATTTTTTTGCGCCCACAACAGCAATTATATTGCCAAAAAATCCGCCCCGGCAAGGGACGGATTCTTTATGAATATGTCAGTGAAACTCTAACTACTTGCTCTGCTCGATCGCGGCCTGGGCGGCTGACAACCGCGCGATAGGCACACGGAACGGTGAGCAGGAAACGTAGTCAACACCGATCTTGTTGAAGAAACGGATTGACGCAGGATCTCCACCGTGCTCTCCGCAGACACCGCACTTGAGGTCAGGCCTCTTTGAGCGACCGGCCTGGATGCCGAACTCAACCAGTTTGCCCACGCTCTTGGTGTCGATGGTCTGGAACGGATCGGCATCGAGGATCTTGTTGCCAAGATATTCACCCATGAAAGTTCCGACATCGTCACGTGAGAAACCGAATGTCATCTGGGTGAGGTCGTTGGTGCCGAATGAGAAGAACTCGGCTGCGCGGGCCATCCTGTCGGCGGTCAGTGCCGCGCGAGGTATCTCGATCATCGTACCGAAGTTGTAAAGGATGAATTGACGGGTGGTGCCTTCAACCTCAGCCTTCACCTTGTCGCAGATCGCCCTCTGGAAGCTGAGCTCACGGGCGGAGATCGTCACTGGGATCATGATCTCAGGATGAGGGTTGAAGCCTTCCTGCTGAAGCTCGGCGGTGGCGGTGAATATCGCCCTGTACTGAGTTTCGGCGATGAGAGGGTAGGACATGTGCAGACGCACTCCACGGTGACCCATCATAGGGTTGACCTCGTGAAGGGCCTCGCCACGCTTCTCGATGTCCTCGACAGTGACACCCAGCTCCTTGGCAAGCTCCTTCTCCTTCTCCTCTGTCTTAGGCACAAACTCGTGGAGAGGCGGGTCAAGCAGACGGAACACAACCGGCTTGCCGTCCATGATCTTCAGGGTGCTCTTCACAGATGCCTTGATGTAAGGCTCAAGCTCAGCGAGAGCGGCCTTTCTTTCCTCGTCAGTGTTGCAGAGGATCATCTTGCGCAGTTTAGCCAGAGGCTGCTCGGAGTTGAGCCCGTAGAACATGTGCTCGATACGGAACAGTCCGATTCCCTCGGCTCCGAAACTGAGGGCCTTCTGAGCGTCCTCAGGGGTGTCGGCGTTGGTTCTGACACCAATCTTGCGGAACTTGTCGACGATTGACATGAACTTGATGAACATCGGGTTCTCGGAAGCGTCCATCGTGTCGATCTTCTCTCCGTAAACGAATCCCTTTGTTCCGTTGAGGCTCATCCAGTCTCCCTCCTTGAATGTGACATCACCGAAGGAAACGGTCTTCGCCTCGAAGTTGATCTTCATGGACTCGCAGCCCACGATGCAGCACTTGCCCCATCCACGGGCGACAAGGGCCGCGTGTGAGGTCATACCTCCACGTGTGGTGAGGATACCGGCCGCGGCGCGCATTCCCTCGATGTCCTCAGGAGAGGTCTCCTCACGGATGAGGATGGCCTTCTTGCCGTTGGCGTTGGCCTCCATGGCGGCCTCGGATGTGAACACTACCTGACCTACGGCTCCGCCCGGAGATGCCGGAAGACCGATTGCAAGCACCTTGGACTTCTTCTCAGACGCTGGGTCGAGGATAGGGTGGAGGATCTCGTCGAGCTGTGAAGGAGAAACCCTCATCACGGCTGTCTTTTCGTCGATCATCTTCTCATCAACCATGTCCATCGCCATCTGAAGGGCGGCCAGACCGGTTCTCTTGCCGATTCTGCACTGGAGCATCCAAAGATGACCCTCCTGGATGGTGAACTCGATGTCCTGCATGTCGCGGAAATGCTGCTCGAGTCTCAGACGTATTCCGTCAAGTTCCTTGTAAACATCCGGCATGGCTGTCTCAAGGGACTGCAGATCCTTGTTCTTCTCTGTCTTGGTGGCCTCGTTCAGAGGGTTAGGGGTACGGATTCCGGCAACCACATCCTCACCCTGCGCATTGATCAGCCACTCTCCATAGAACTTGTTGTCTCCGGTGGCCGGGTTACGTGAGAACGCCACACCGGTGGCAGAGGTGTTGCCCATATTACCGAACACCATTGACTGCACGTTCACGGCTGTTCCCCAGTCATCAGGAATCTTCTCGATCCTTCTGTAGGCGATGGCCCTCTTGCCGTTCCAAGACTTGAACACGCCGCCGATGGAACCCCAAAGCTGGGCCTCGGCCGTGTCAGGGAAATCTACTCCGAGAACTTCCTTGACCTTTGCCTTGAACTTCTCGCAGAGGTCCTTGAGTTCCTCGGCTGTGATGTCGGTGTCGGACTTGTAGCCCTTCTGCTCCTTGAGCTCCATCATCATCCTGTCAAGCTGCTGGCGGATTCCCTGGCCATCAGCCGGCTCGATGCCCTCGGCCTTCTCCATGACGACATCGGAGTACATCATGATGAGACGTCTGTAAGCGTCATAGACGAACCTTGGGTTGCCTGTCTTCTGGATCATTCCAGGAAGAGTGGCGGAGCAAAGACCGATGTTGAGGATGGTGTCCATCATGCCTGGCATGGAACTTCTGGCGCCAGAGCGGCAGCTTACGAGAAGCGGATCGGACGGATCACCGAATTTCTTGCCCATGACGGTCTCCGTGGCCTTCAAAGCCTCGGCGACCTCCTTCTTGAGTTCCTCCGTATAGCCTCCGCCGAGTGAGTAATACTCAGCGCAGCATTCAGTCGTGATTGTGAAACCTGCCGGAACCGGCATTCCGAGCTTGCTCATCTCGGCCAGATTGGCTCCCTTTCCTCCCAGGAGCTCACGCATCTGTCCATCGCCCTCAGCGGTCTTGCCGCCGAAACGATAGACTCTTTTCTTTTTGTCGAACATATTATCAAGAATTTGTTTTATAGACGTTGCAGTAAATACAGAATACAAAATTACTAAAAAACTTTGGTTATAGCAATTACGGAAAATCAAATGTCAAAAGGCAAAGTCAAAAAATCAAAACCTGCCCCCATGCCTTGAAAAGCAGCAGGGGCAGGTTTCTCTCTCTCTTACAAACTTACAAAAGGCGGGACGCGATGTCTGAAAGCTCGCTCCTTTCTCCTATTTTCAGGAATATATGTTCGAACAGCTTCTGTCCGTCCATCTTCTCGTTCAGGTGCGACAGTCCGTTGGACCACTGATCCAGATAAGGCTGGTCAATCTGGAATATGTCTCCGGTGAACACCATCTTTGTGCCTTCTCCCGCCCTCGTGATGATTGTCTTCACCTCGTTCGGAGTGAGGTTCTGCGCCTCGTCGCAGATGAGGAACACACGCCCCAGACTCCTGCCCCTGATGTAGGCCAGAGGGGAGATCATCAGTTTCTCCTCCTTCAGCATGGCCTCTATCCTCAAGGCTTCCTTGCTGGAAGGACGGAACTGTGCCTTGATGACGTTCAGGTTGTCCATCAAAGGCTGTACGAAAGGACTCATCTTGGCCTTCTGGTCTCCCGGGATGAAGCCGATGTCCTGATTGCCAAGCGCTATCGTCGGTCTTGTAAGGATGATCTGGTCGAAGTCCTTGGCCTGCTCGATGGCTGCGGCCAGCGCCAGCAGGGTCTTTCCGGTTCCCGCTCCGCCTGTCATCGAGACAAGCTGGATGGCCGGGTTCAGGCAGGCGTCCAAAGCGAATTTCTGCTCGTCGTTGCGCGGGCGTATTCCGTAGGCTTCCTTGTTCTTGACCAGAACAATCTTGTCCCTGTTCTCATCGAACCTCGCGCAGATCGTGCTGTCCTGCCCCTTGATCTTGTAAAGCTGGTTGGCCTTGGGCCTGGCTTTGCAGACGGCCTTCCAGTCCACGGCGGTCTCCTGGCTGTAGGCAAGGCTCTGCAGCGCCTCAGGAGAGAGTCCTCCAAGGAACTGGACTTCCTTGTTGGAGTTCTCGATCTTGTCCTCGTCGATCCTGTCGGTCAGGTAGTCCTGCACCTCCATCCCGGCGGCCTTCGCCTTCATCCTGAGGTTGATGTCCTTCGTGACGAGGGCGACGAACCTGTCCGGATTGTTGTCTCTGGTCCAGATTGCGGTGGCAAGGATCCTGTGGTCGGGAATATCATCGTAGAACATCCCTTTCATGCTCTCCGGGAAAGGATGCCCAGGGTCTATCCTGATGTTCCCCAGGCCTCTTCCGATCGGTACACCGTACTTCCCGAACGATTTCCCGTCGGTGATGCGGTCGATGTCCCTCATGAAGCCTCTGGCGTTGAAAGCCAGATTGTCGTTGCCTTTCTTGAATTTGTCAAGTTCCTCGATGACGGCGATCGGTATCACCAGGTCGTTGTCCTGAAACTTGCGGATGGCCTTGTGGTCGTGCAGGATGATGTTCGTGTCAAGAACAAAGATTTTGGGCTTCCTGCCGCCCCCTCCGCCGTGCGGAGTGTCAGCGTATCTTGCCATATGTGTTATTAATTATCATTTCCACGGCAATCTCCATTTGCCGCTTGCAAATAATGAATCTCAGTCTTCTCCTTCCGATGTCTGGCTGCCGAGCAGGGATTGCAGTATGTTCGCTATTCCGCTGCCGCCGGCCTTCACATTGACTTCGCCGGTGCCGACGACCGGATGCCCGGCAGGGTAGTAGGCGATGTCTTGAAGCAGGAGCTCGGCGTCAACATAATCGTAGTCTGAATCCTTGATCTGAAGGATCGCTCCCGGGACCTCGGAAAACAGGATTCTGACATTCTGGTCCTCGCCGTATGCGCTCTTGATACCGCTGATGTCGATCTCGGCTCCGACATCCCCCGAACACATCAATTTCAGTGCCGTAAGCAGACCTCCGTCGCACACTGTCACGGCCGACATCGCGATTCTGTCTTCGATGAACTCCCTTACGACCTCGTAACAGTCAATGAAATAGTCCGCATCTCCGATTTCCGGGAAATTGTCCCCGTTCTGTCCGAGAGCGTCACAGAGGAGCGAACCGCCGAGCCTGAAGTCACACGTGTCAAACGGCACGTAGATGATCCAGCTGTCCGGATCCGCGGCCAATTTGTCCGGAACGGCCCTGCGCCGGCCAAGCACTGGATGCTCGCTGCCGAACGGAGCGTCCTCTGGCAGGAATATGTCGTCTTCATCCGGGCTTTCAGCCTTTTCGCACGCCCCGACCTTGAAGGAGGCCTGGCAAACCCGCCCGCTTTCCGTGAACGAGTACCCGCTCAGGCATATTCCAAGATTGTTGATGTAGTCCGCGGTGGCTTCGGCGGACGAATAGAACGCCGCCATATTCCCGAGCGGCTTGCAGTTCCATCTCCATTTGGCGGCGATGGTCAGGTCGCCGAGCTTGAAATGGCCGTTCAGCCACACCGCGTCTAGAAGCGCCTTGGCGATCCTGCCTCTGGTGTAGGGATCCGCGTACGCCGCCGGAAACGGCCTGGGTTCGTCCAAAAGCGAAACGACTGTCGCAAGGTAGCCTTGAACGTTCTGATTCTGAAACTTTTTCATTGATGGCGATGGATCCGTACTTTCGTCCACGACCGGCTCGAACTCCCCGTTATTCGGAACCACCCCTTCTTCTTTGGACGCGATGCAGTCATCAAGCATCTCAGCCGGAGTCAACCGTCTGGAAACGCCGTCGATGATGTACTTCGAATGAAGCGCTGATGTTTTTTCTTTCATTCCGCTAGAATATGTCCGTAAATTTAAGTAAATTTGAGTTCAGTTCAAAAAAACAAGTATATCGGACGATAATGGAACCATTTTCCAAAAAGAGTTACCAGAAGAAGGTCGAGGCTATATTCACCAGATTCCCTTCGGTTCAGAAAGTCCCTTTCAAGGATGCCTACAAGCCCGGGCTTGAGAATATGCTCAAGTTCGAGGGAGTCTTGGGTAATCCGCATAAAAGCCTGAGGACGATACACGTGGCCGGCACGAACGGCAAGGGATCTGTCGCGAATATGCTCGCTTCGGCATTGTCCGCCTGCGGTCTCAGAGTCGGCCTTTACACCTCTCCGCACATTGTGGATTTCCGGGAGCGGATGAGGATTGTCGGGGAAAAACAGAGCGCCGGACTGGTGTCCGAGGAATATGTCTATGATTTCCTCTGCCGTTACGAGGCCGATATGGATGCCCTGAGCCTGTCGTTCTTCGAGATCACGACCGGAATGGCGTTCAAATGGTTCTATGATCAGAAAGTGGATGTCGCAGTGATCGAGGTCGGTCTCGGAGGCCGTCTTGACAGCACGAATGTCATAACCCCAGACCTTTCGATAGTCACAAGCATAGCTCTGGATCATTGCGCCCTTCTTGGAAACACATTGGCTGAGATCGCCGCCGAGAAGGCCGGAATATTCAAGAAGAACGTCCCGGCCCTTGTCGGGGAGTATCTTCCTGAGACACGCCCCGTCTTTGAGGCCAAGTCTGCCGAGGTCGGCTGCCCGCTGACGTTCGCCGAGGATGTGGAACCTTCGCTGTGGCACCGGAACGATGAGATTCTAAGGAATATGGACCTTCGAGGTGAGTACCAGAGGAAAAACCTCCGCACCGTGCTCGCCGCCATCGATATATTAAGGAATATGCCTGAATATGCCGGTCTGTCGGATTCCCGGGCTGTCGTCACCGCCATAGTCCGCACGGCTTCCAGAATGGGCTTCCACGGCCGTTGGGAAAGGCTTTCGCTCCAGCCGTTCATCATCGCGGACATCGGTCACAATCCGGCGGCCCTGAAAGAGAATTTCGCCCAGCTGGAGTCGATGGTGGCGGAAGGGGAGTGCTCCTCGTTGATTCTGGTATATGCGATTATGGCCGACAAGGACTTGGATGGGATAATGCCGTTGATTCCGGCCGACGCCACCTGCATATTCACGAATCCAGAGATTCACCGCGCGCTTCCGGAGAAGGAACTGACGGCGCGGTACCGTGCTTTCTGCGCCGCGAACGGTAGGTCTGTGAACCGCATCTACGACGCTTCTGATGTGCGTCAGGCTCTTTCAATGGCTATCAATCTGGCGCGTGAGACGTCGAGGATGCCGGACAGCGCTCGCTTCTGCTTCCCGCTGATTTATGTTGGAGGCAGCACCTACCTTGTGAGCGAGGCCGTGCAGATCCTGAAATCCTTGCAATTGTAGGATTTCTGGTTATTATATAGGGTCACTTCGATGCCGAATCTTCTTGCAAGATTTTTGCAGGCGTGGATTTAACCGTACATAAAAGATAACATTAAAGATAACATTAAAGATGAAGACGAATATGCTGATAACCTCCGTCCTCGTGGCTATCCTGTGCCTTGCGGCGATAACAACAGCCGCTTTTGTAAGAAAAGATAAAGGTCAGAGCACGACAAAGGACGGCCTTGTGCTGACTGACCTGTGGAAGGAATATTCCGCCGCTCAGAAAGCCGACCGCCCGAAAGAAATGGCCTCCGTTCTTGACGCCATCATCTCGAAAGCCAAGGCCGAACGTCTGAACTATGACTTCTACACCGCCGCCAACAGGAAGGTTGAGATTGTAGGCAACCGTGACTGGAAGCTGCGCGAGGAGTATGATAAGTGGCTTGACAAGGAGGTGGATGAATATGCCGAACCGATCGTGACCTTTTATCACCGGCGCTCCGAAGGGAGTCCTGCATCGCTCGTTGATTATGTTCTGATCAACAAGGCCAGGCTTCAGGCGGCCAGAAACGGCGCTTTCTACGGCGACGGACTGGATGACCTGTGGACGGGGATGATCAAGGATGATTATGAATATGCCCTCTGGTTCCTGGCCGTCATCAATCGTTCGGAGAAGGCGATGTCGCTTCTGGGGGAATATGTCGGCGATTCCTACCCGAAGGCCGCCTACCTTGAGTACCGCCGGATGGCTGATAAGAACTATAAATACAATGATCAGGGACGTGCCGAGAAGATGGCCGCCGCCCGTTCGTTCGCGGATAAGTATGCTGGAAAGGCTATGTCCCTGTACGGCAAGGCCATCGTGTTCAGAGGCCGGTTTGACAGCCTGTCCAGGATTAGTGACTCTTATGCCGGCCAGAGATCTTCGGACGCCGAGCTTGTCGAAGCGTCTTATAAATTCCTTCGCAATGATTGCAGACTTGCCGAGAAGGAACGCCTGTCATATTCAAAAGGTATCGAAAAGGATATCGCCGGAAAGGTGAATGATTTCAAACTGTTGATGGAATCCCTTGACAGGAAGGAGATAGGAATAGCTTTCGAGAAAGGTGTCGCCGTCCTCACCCTTCGCAATCTGGCGAAAGTCGATGTGGAGTTCGTTCAGGATGTCAAAGGAGCCAAGCCATTGATCCGCAAGACGGTGAACAACCCCAGGAAAAGTTTTTATGTTCAAGACACTGTGAAGGTTGAACTTCCGAAATGCGATGACGGAGACTACATATTCACTGTAAGGAACGGGAAGGTGGTCTCAAAGGCCGAATGGGAAAAGAAGACCCTTTCCATCGCCGTGCGCAAGGACAGCGAGAAGCTGCGTTTCTTTGTCGCTGACTATCTGACCGGCGAGCCTGTGGAAAAGGTTGATCTTGAGCTATTTCGCTCAGGTAAGACCATTGCCGGGGCCAAGGATGTGGAACTTTGCAAGGACGGATTCACTCCTTTGCCTGAAGACATTGCTGGCAGTCTGAAGAACGGTGCGGCGAGCTGTCTGGTCGCGTCATACCGTGATCAGGACGGATTCCTCCACAAGACTGATGAACACTACATCTACGGGAACTCTGGTTATGTGTCGGATCAGAATGACGATCCGGGAACGTTCTGCGAGATATTCACGGACAAGTCGGCCTACAATCCGGGAGAGAAGGTGGAGTTCAAGGCCGTCCTTTACAAAGGAGACATGGGCAAGAGTCTGCATACCTTGGAGGCCGGTGTCAAAGTGAAGGCCGAACTCGTCAATGCTGAGGACAAGTCAATCGGGAACAAAGAATTGACTACCAATGAATATGGCTCTGTGGCTGGCTCGTTTGACATCCCTTCCGGAGACAGGAACGGTCATTTTCAGGTGTGGGTCACCGGCGCTGGCGTGAACTCGTCGAAAGGAATCGTCGTGGATGAGTTCATCCTTCCGACCTACGACCTTGCCTTTGACAGGACCGACAGGCTTTTCATTGCCGGCGACACCGTTGAGGTGACCGGCAAGGTGTCCAGTTTCAGCGGACATCCGCTGTCTGCCGCATCAGTGACCTATTCTGTTGGCCGGCACGGGAGAACTTTCGCCTCGGGAAAACTGCTTTTGGATGCGGACGGTTCGTTCACGGTACGCTTCGGAACTGATGACAATGATGGCCTCGCCTTCTATGGCGTGACCGTCAAGGTGACGGATGCGACAGGGGAGACAAAGGAATTCTCCACGATGGTCTCGGCTCTGAAATATTTCAACCTTGCTGTTGATGTGACAAATGCGTCCAAGGGTGACATCAATCCTTCGGATGGCGCATGGCGCGGCACTCCATTTATGGTTTCCGGAGATAAGGCCATTGTGTCGTTCGGAGTCAAAGATTCGAGAGGCGGTAAGGTTAACTCTCCTGTTGAAGTAAGGTATTTATTGTCAGATGATTCTGGTAAGAATTTGGCTTCTGGCGAGACGTTCTCCGGCAAGACGGAGGAACTCGCGCTTCCGGCGGCCGGAATGTACCTGCTTGAGGTTAATGCTGAAATCGTCAGGGAAGACGGCCGTAAGGTGACTGCCCAGACAAAGTTGATGATACTTCGTGTGGATGATTCGGCTACCGTACTTGATGCTAAGGTCAAGAACATATTTAAGTTGGTGGGCGGCTGCGCTGACGGCATCTTGAAAACCGGCGAGGACGTCAAGGTTCAGTTCGGTGTCGGGGAAGGCCCTGTCTGGGCTGTGGTGGAGCTGTTCGGGGACAAGCGTCAGCTGCTTGAGCACAAGATGATCCATCTTGACGGCAAGGTGGGAGAAAAGGGCTCTTTGACGGAAATTGTATATGATTATAAGGAGGAATATCCTGACGCCGTCCGGTTGATGGTATTCTATTTCCGGGACGGGTCGAGACGCATGTTCAACCAGGAGTTCAGGCGTGAGCGCAAGACTCTTGAACTGCCGCTGGCATTCTCTTCGTTCACGGACAAGGCTTTGCCTGGTACGGAATATTCATTGGCTTTGAAGTCTGTCCATGGCGTTGAGGCTGTGGCGACCGTGTTTGACAAGAGCTCGGAACTGATCTCGGCCAATGATTGGACCACTGTGCGTTTGGTCTGGTCGGGGGCGGAGAATGTTCACATTTCAAATTCCACGGGCGGAGTACGTGGCCGGATGACTTATGATGATGACATGGTTGTCGGTTACGGCTCTTTCTCCCGGAATAGCGTGAGGGTCCGTGGTCTTGGCAGAAGAAGTCCTGCAGTAATGATGGATTCGGTGGCTGACGGCGAGAGCGATGTCCTTCTCGAATCTGCGGCAATGCCGTACGAGATGTCAAAGAGCGCGTCTGCCGAGGATTCCGGGACGAGGGACGAAGAGGCCGGGGTTCAGGACGTTGCCGTTCGCTCGGACTTTGCCTCCTCTTTGGCTTTCGAGCCGTTCCTGCACCCGGACGCCGACGGGAACATATTCCTGAAATTCAGGACTTCTGACAAGCTTTCGACTTTTGTGGTGCAGGTTTGGGCGCACGACAAACAGATGAGGAACGCCTCCGTCCGCCGTGAGATGGTCGTGACGGTTCCGGTCAAGGTTTCGGTGGCCGAGCCTAAATATCTTTATAAAGGTGACAGGTTTGTGCTGCACGCCACTGTGTCAAATGGTTCCGACAAGAGTGTGACCGGAGTTACGTCTTTGCAGACATATTCATCGAAGGATCATGAGGGGATGAAGCCGTTCGCTTCGTCATCGAAGAAAGTGACGGTTCCGGCTGGCAGTTCAGTTGAAGTCGCCTTTGATGTCAACCCTAAGGAATATGATGAGCTTGGACTGAAATTGGTCTTCGCTGACAACGTCAAAACGTTCTCGGACGGGGTGTTTGTCAGCCTGCCGATTCACGAGGCGAAGCAGACTTTGACAGAGTCCCATTCCGCCGTGCTTCTTGCCGGGGCGGACAAGGCCGCTCTGATCAAACGTCTCGAATCAGAGTTTACCGGCACTACATCCAAAGGTGCTGAGGTTAAGGAAATTGACATCCGCCAGATGGTTTTGGACGCGGTGCCGTCCAAGATTGAGCCTAAGGGTAAGGATGTTCTGTCTTTGACGGAGGCACTGTATGTCCGTAAGGTCGCTGCCTCTCTTGGCACTGACGTTGAGTCAGAGATGTCTGACGCGGTTCTCGTGGAGAAGATCAAGGCGTGTCTGAACGCTGACGGAGGCTTTGGATGGTTCGAGGGGATGCGCTCCTCTCCGGTCGTGACCGCTGTCGTGCTTGAGCGTCTTGCAAAGATGCGTGATGCAGGCTTTGATTTTGGTGGAATTGATTTGAGGGGTTCTGTCAAGTGGCTGGACCGTAATCAGTTCCTGCGTGGGAATGCGCTCCCTCGCTGGTGCGGCTGGCTGTCAATGGAGCAGTATGCCTACGTCCGCTCGCTGTACTCGTCCATGCCGTTTGATGTCTCTCTTCAGACCAAGAACGACAAGTCTGAATACGCCGGTAATTTCAAGGAGTTCAAGAAATCGGTGAAAGACTATCTTGTGCCTTCCGCGAAAGATGGTCGTGGGCTGAACGGGCAGATTCTTGCCAAGGCTCGCAGAATCAAGACTTTGGCTAATCTGACAGGCAGTGATGGCGGTTTGTTGTTGGCTTCCTCATGGGGGCTGAAACTCTCCGCGGAATCGAAGATGAACCAGTCGATGGCCGCTGACACTCAGTCGCTTCTTGAATATGCCGTACAACATCCTGATGGCGGTTGGTATTATCCTAACGCAGTGATGCCGTTCAGAGGCTTGCTGGAGAGCGAGGCCTATGCGCATTCGATGCTTTGTGACTTGCTGTCAAGTGAATATGTGGAGGCCGCCCTTCGACACTTCGGCAAGCTCAGTGCAGTGCAGGCTCGTGGATCGGCGAATTCGGTCACTGAGCCTGTCGAAGTTACCGCTAAACAGATCGCCGACGGCATACGTCTTTGGCTGATGCTTCAGAAAGAGACTCAGAAATGGGGTGGGGATCCCGCTTTCGTGGATGCCCTCAACTCCGTGCTGACCGGCCCGGCTGACATCCTTGCGACGAGGGTCGTGAGCCTGACAAAGACATATTCAGTACCTTTCTCAAAGGTGAAGGCCGCAGGAAACGGCTTCACGGTCGAGCGCCATTTCTACAAAGAGGTAAAGGGCGAGGACGGGAAGAAGAACCGTCTGGAGATATTCCCGGGAATGAAACTCAGTGTTGGTGACAAGGTGACCGCTGAGTACCGGATCTGGAATCAGGAGAACCGCAGTTTCGTGAAATTGACCGCTCCCCGTGAGGCCTCTTTCCGCCCGTCTGACCAGCTTTCCGGAGCCTACGGCTGGTGGCTCCGCCCTCTTGCCGTGAACGGAGTCTGGTCAGTCACCCCTCAGGGCTACAGAAATGTCAAGACTGACCGCACGGAGTACTGGTTCGATGTCTATCCGGAGGAGAAAACAACTGTGACGGAGGACTTCTTCATAACCCAGGAGGGCATATTCACCGCTCCTGTCGTGACGATCGAGTCCCTCTATGCTCCTCATTACAGGGCGAATGATGCATATTCCGGTGAAGTTAAGACTGTAAAATAAACCTTTGCCGGGAGAAAGGCTTCCCGGCTGTTGACTAAAAGAGATAATCCGATGAGATCTTTGTTTCTTGGTTGTCTGGCGCTCTTGGCTATGGCCGGCTGTTCGGAACGAACGGATCCCACCCCAGAATTGCTACCTCTCCCTCAAGAGGTCGTGTGGGCGAAAGGTGCTTTCCAAAAATCTGAAGTAAGTTTGTCTGGAGACCCTTCAGTTGTGGGAATCGTAGGGGAGTGGCTTGACGGGGCCGGGATCAAACGCTCGGACACGGCCACCGGAAAAGTGAATGTCCGGCTGGTTGAGCGTATAGATCAAGCCGTTGTCAATCAGGAAGAAGCATATAATCTGGCTGTCTCTCAGGAAAAGATAAGCATCGAGGCGGTCACGGAAAAAGGTGTCTATTGGGCTGTCCAGACATTGCGCCAGCTGACTGACAGGTCAACTCGTGAGGTCAGAATCCCTTGCTGTGAAATCATAGACTGGCCCGCGTTCGGAATCCGTGGCTTTATGCACGACACGGGACGCTCGTACATAAGCCTGGAGGAAATCAAGCGCGAGATAGAGATCCTTTCGCTCTATAAGATCAACACTTTTCATTGGCATCTGACTGAGAATCAGGCCTGGAGGCTTGAAAGCAAGATTTATCCGCAGCTTACCTCCCCTGAGAATATGACCCGTTACCCTGGATGCTGCTATACCCAGGAACAGGTCCGGGAGTTTCTCGATTTCTGCCGCAAGCATCATATTCTTGTGATTCCGGAGATAGATATGCCAGGTCACAGCGAGTCTTTCACCAGAACATTCGGGTGCGATATGCAAAGCCCGAAAGGCAAGGGCATCCTCAAGGAACTTCTTGCCGAGGCGTGCGACCTGTTTGCGGAAGAGCCTTATTTTCATATAGGTACGGATGAAGTCCATTTCAAGGATCCTGATTTCGTCCCGGAGATGGTGGCTTTGGTGCGCTCGAAGGGCAAGAAGGCGGTCTCTTGGAGTCCTGGTTGTGAATATGCTCCCGGAGAGATTGACATAGCTCAGATTTGGAGCTATATGGGCAAGGCCAAGCCTGGAATCCCGTCCATAGACAGCCGGTTCCGCTATGCGAATCATTTTGATCTGTTCGGAGACATTGTGGCTGTCTATAACAGCCGGATCTGCGATGCTGAATATGGCAGTGAGGATGTCCTGGGCACCATTATGGCCGTGTGGAATGACCATAAACTGCCGGATGAACGTAATATTCTGTTGCAGAACGCGTTTTTTCCATATATTCTGGCCATCGCCGAACGTTCGTGGATAGGTGGGGGAAGCGAGTATTTTGACGGCAACGGAGTCATCCTCCCCGATGAATCAAGTGATGTCTTTAAGAAATTCGCTGATTTCGAGCGTCGTATGCTCTGGCATAAGGACAATCTCCTTAAAGGGGAGCCTTTCCCTTATGTGAGGCAGACGAACGTTCATTGGGCGGTCACGGACGCTTTTCCTAATGAAGGCGATCTTTCCCGTTCCTTCCCGCCGGAGGACGGAATCTCCGACAGCTATTCTTTTGAAGGTAAGGAATATGGCGTGCACCGAGTCACCGGGGCAGGAATATACTTGCGCCACTTCTGGAGTTTATGGTATCCGTTCCCGGCTTTGTTCAAGGATCCGGTCGAGAACAGCACGGCTTATGCTTACACGTGGGTGTATTCACCAAAGGCTCAGGATGTCGGGATGTTGGTTGAGTTCCAAAACTATAGCCGTTCGGTGAACGATATGCCGCCGCCAGAGGGACGCTGGGACTATCGTGGAAGCCGGATCTGGCTGAATGATCAGGAATTGCTTCCGCCGGCGTGGACGAATTCCCCGGATGTGAGGAGCCCTGAGATTGACCAAGGTAACGAGAATTGTACCGCTCGTCCGCCGCTTCCTGTCCATCTGAACAAAGGATGGAACAAAGTGTTTATGAAATTACCTGTCGGAAAGTTTACGACTCCGGAGATCTGGCTGGTCAAGTGGGCGTTCACGGCTGTGTTTGTCACTCCGGACGGAAGCCGTGCGGTCGATGGACTGATCTATTCGCCGGACAAATCAAAATAACTCATACAATATTCCTATGATGAAAAGAACCTTTTGGCTCATTGCCTTGTCGTTGCTGTCGTTGACATTGTCGGCATCAGATTCGTTGAGGATCCATAATCCTCAGATTCCCATCCTGTTGGATCGCATGGACAATGTCCTGTTCCAGATCCGTGTCCCTGACGCTGTGCAGGGGGATGCGCTCGAATCCTTGACCGTGGAGTTCGGACCGGACACTGATCTGAAATCCATGGCCGAGCTGCGTCTTTTCTATTCCGGAACAGAGGCAGTGCGGCGTCAAGGGCTGCGTTTCAGCCCGGTGGAATATATCTCTGCCCATAATGTGTGGAACACACGTTCCGCCAATCCGTCATATTCAGTGATGCAGGAGCAGGCCTCGAAGATCGGACGCAAGGTGGTTCTTCATTCCCGCCAGCCTATGGTCGGTGGCATCAATTATTATTGGGTCAGCGTCCGGATGAATCCCGATGCGTCTTTGCTGACAGAGTTGCGCGCGAGGGTGTCTGAGGTTGTGGTTAACGGGAAGAAAGTTCCTGTGGCCTGTGATTCGAGGGAGGTTGTCCGCAGGATGGGCTACGGCGTGCGTCACGCGGGTGACGACCATTCGATGGCTTACCGTATTCCGGGCTTGGTCACAACCGACTCGGGAAGCCTTATCGGAGTCTATGACGTTCGTTGGAACAGCAGCGTTGACCTTCAGGAACGCATCGACATCGGTGTGAGCCGAAGCACGGACAAGGGGCAGACCTGGGAACCGATGCGTATCGCTATGTCTTTCGCGGACGTCGACGGACTCCCTTCCGGTCAGAACGGGGTAGGGGATCCGGCGGTTCTGGTTGATGAGAAAACGGGAACCATCTGGGTGATGGCCGCTTGGACTCACGGAATGGGTAACGGCAGAGCCTGGACTAACTCGATGCCTGGGATGGAACCGATGGAGACCCCGCAGCTGATGCTGGCGCGCAGCGATGACGACGGACGCACTTGGAGTGAGCCTATCAATATCACGAAGCAAGTCAAGGACCCGTCCTGGTGCTTCCTCCTGCAAGGTCCCGGACGAGGCATAACGATGCGTGACGGCACATTGGTATTCGCGATCCAGTTCATCGACAAGGACAGGATGCCGCACGCCGGAATCATATTCAGCAAGGACCATGGCGAGACCTGGCATATTCATAATCCCGCCCGTTCCAACACGACGGAGGCCCAGGTGGCTGAGGTTGAGCCTGGAGTGCTGATGCTGAATATGCGGGACAATCGTGGCGGTGCGCGCGCCGTGATGACAACCCGTGACCTGGGACGCACCTGGAACGAGCACGTCTCGCACAGGACAACCCTCCGCGAGCCGGTCTGTATGGCCAGCCTGATCGCGGTTCCGGCTGAGAAAAATGTGTCGGGCAAGGATTTGTTGCTGTTCTCCAATCCGGACACGACCGACGGCCGCCGCGACATCACTATAAAAGCCAGTCTGGACGGCGGAGTGACATGGCCTTACAGCCTGCTGCTCGACGAAGGAGACAGCTGGGGATATTCGTGCCTTACAATGATTGATTCTCAGACTGTTGGCATCCTTTACGAATCAAGCGTGGCGCACATTACATTTCAGGTGGTCAAATTGAAGGATATTGTAAGATGAGACGATTGTTATTGATTTTTCTTGTTTCGTTTGCGGTTTCGCCGCTTTTCGCCCGTGAGAGGATAAAAGTGGCTTGTGTCGGCAATAGTGTCACCTATGGCTATGGACTTGAGAATCGTGAGACGGAAAGTTATCCGTCAAGGCTTCAGGCATTGCTTGGCGAGGAATATGATGTCCGTAATTTCGGACACTCCGGGGCCACGCTCCTGCGCCGGGCATACCGTCCTTACACGGAGCGGCAAGCGTACCGCGACGCATTGGATTTCGCGGCTGACATAGTGGTCATCCATCTGGGGCTGAACGATACCGACCCCAGAGCCTGGCCAAACTACCGTGATGAGTTCGTGGCTGATTATCTTGACCTTATCGAGGATTTTCGTAAGGTGAATCCCGAATGCAAGGTTTGGGTCTGCCGTATGACCCCGATATCGCATCGTCACCATCGTTTCAAGTCCGGAACCAGAGACTGGTACTGGATGGAGCAGGAGCGCATAGAGCTTGTCGCGAAGGTCGCCGGGACAGGTTTGATTGATCTTCAAAAATCTTTGTATTCACGTCCTGACCTGCTCCCGGATTCCTTGCATCCGAATGCGGAAGGAGCGTGCATCATGGCTCGCACGGTATATTCAGCGTTGACAGGAGATTTCGGAGGCCTCAGGATGCCGGAAATATATTCGGACGGAATGGTTTTGCAGCGTGGCCGTCCTCTTGAGATAATGGGAACGGCTGACGCTAGTGAGAAGGTGACTGTCAGGCTGGCTGGGCAGAAAAAATCGGCTGTTGCGGCATCTGATGGCCACTGGAGCATCTGCCTTGATCCATTGGCTGCGGCCAAAGGACTGACTCTGAATATCTCGACACCGAAACGTAACCTTCGGTATAAAGACGTCGCGGCCGGTGAGGTCTGGGTTTGTTCGGGACAGTCCAATATGGCGTTCAAGACCATGTCGATGGTGTCTGAGGAACGTTCGGAGGTTTTGGAAACTGTTGACAGGCAAGGTGATAATGTCCGTCTGTTTAATATGAGGGCGAGATGGAGCACTGACAACAGGGTTTGGGACAAGGCGGTCTATGATTCGCTCAACCGCTTGCGGTTCTTCCATCCAGCCGTGTGGGAGTATGGGTCTAGAGAGTCGGCTGATTCGTTCTCGGCGATCGGACTTGCGTTCGGACAGATGCTTGCGGATTCCCTCAATGTGCCGATAGGCTTGGTCCTCAACGCCGTCGGAGGTGCCGCCACGGAGTCATGGATAGACCGTAAAACCCTTGAATTTGAGTTTCCTGACATCATGATTGACTGGCGTCGCAATGATTTTGTCATGCCATGGGTCCGGGAGATCGCGTCGGTGAACATCAAAGATGCGGAAAACCCTCATCAGAGGCATCCTTTTCACCCTTGCTATCTGTTTGAGGCTGGCATTGAGCCGTTGGAACACTATCATGTACGTGGAACCATTTGGTATCAAGGCGAGTCAAACGGCCACAATGTTGAGGTTCACGAGCGTTTGTTCCCGCTTCTTGTCCAAAGTTGGCGTTCCTACTGGAACGATCCGGACATGCCTTTCCTCTTCGTACAACTTTCAAGTCTGAACCGTCCGAGCTGGACTTGGTTCAGGGATAGTCAAAGACGATTGGCCGAGGCCATTCCGGCCTGTGCCATGGCTGTCAGCAGCGACAGGGGCGACTCTCTTGACGTGCATCCTCGCCGCAAGCTGGATGTCGGGAGACGCTTGGGTGTCCAGGCTCTTTATAATGTCTATGGTGACAGGGATGTGGTGCCGTCCGGCCCTGTCATCCGCTCCGCCCGTTTGGACGGTAATGATGTCGTGCTTGCTTTTGACTGGGCGGACGGGTTGAGGTCTGCTGACGGAGACAGGCTACGCACGTTTGAGCTGGCGGGAGAGGATGAACAGTTCCGCCCGGCGGAAGCCATTGTGGAAGGCTCGGCGGTCAGGTTGCGCAGTGACGCTGTGCCGTCAACCAAGTGGGTCCGCTATGGTTGGCAGCCCTTTACCCGGGCCAATCTTGTGAACAGTGCTTTCCTGCCGGCCTCGACATTCCGCCTGGCTGTTGAATAAGTAACTTTTCCGCATGTTCGGGTGATTCGGGTGAGGAATATAGTGTCTCTGCTCCTAAGAAAATGGTTTTCAGGGATATTCAATGTGACGGATGTGCTTTGGACCTACTGAGGACGGTATGTCGGGATACGAGTATGAAGAAAAAACTCAAAAAAAGTTCAAAAAAGTTTGCAGTAATCAAAAAAAGTAGTACCTTTGCATCACCCGAACGATGAACAACGGGACAACGATTCGGGAGCTTAGCTCAGTTGGTTCAGAGCGTCTGCCTTACAAGCAGAGGGTCGGGGGTTCGACTCCCTCAGCTCCCACCAAAAAAGACCTCTTCAGGATTCCTGAAGAGGTCTTTTTCTATGTATATGTCCCACCCGAATGTTATGGCAAGTCGTGGGGCAAGTCCAAAACGGATCAAGCATCAAATCTAAGAAGCTGTTTTGAATTGTTTGAAATGTTCTTTGAGGTGAAAAACCTTCAAACAAACAATTCAAAACAGCTTCTAAGAGTATGTGTCACAAACGTCAGGGGAAAAATCAAATTGCAGATTTTGGTAACGTGCAAAATCTGCAATTTGCCTTTTTCCCCCTGTCGTCACACATTATTTCTATAGAATGTAAAAGATAAATGAGTCACACAAAATAGTTATATTTGCATATTCATAAAATTCTGTTGTCATGCGTAAGATTATAATCCTGTTGACAGCCGCGATGCTTTGCGTCTCTTGTTCCGAACAGTTCAACGCGGCTTATCTCCTTTCTGGTGGGGCGAAAGTGGCTCAGGCCGCCGTCTTGTCAGACGCACAGATTCAATCTTATGTCGGACAGTATGTGCAGAAACTGGATGCGGAGAACACAGTCCTGCCGGAGACAAGTCCATATGTCAAGAGGGTCAGGAAGATGACATCTGGAATCACCTCGGTGAACGGGACTCCACTCAATTTCAAAGTCTATAAGACGAACGAGATTAACGCCTTCGCCTGTGCGGACGGAAGCGTAAGAATCTATTCCGGACTTCTGGACGCGATGACTGACGACGAGGCCCTTGGAGTTGTCGGTCACGAGATCGGCCACGTCGCCCTCAAGCACTCCAAGATGCAGTTCAAGCAGGCTCTTCTTACATCGGCCCTCAGGGATGCCGTTGTGTCCACAGGAGGAACGGTCGCCGTCCTCACCGCATCTCAGCTTGGAGATCTCGGCGAAGCCTTGATGAGCGCAAGTTTCTCAAGAAAGCAGGAGACCGCCGCTGACGACTACGGTTATGACTTCCTGAAGAGCGCCGGCAAGAATCCTTGGGCTATGGCTATGGCTTTCGAGGAACTTCAGAGGCTTTCCAGCGGTGAGACGGTTTCCGGAACACAGGCCGCCTCAGGATCTTCGGTAGGTCAGTTGTTCTCAACCCACCCGGCCACGGCGGACAGAATCTCCAGGATGGCGGAAAGAGCCGTCAAGGACGGCTACAGGAGACCTTCCAAATAGTCAGCGTAAAGTCTTGTTCTCTGCCACGGTGAATCCCACGGAAATGGAATTTCCGGAATCATCGACGGCTGTGACGGTGTGTCTGCCGGGTGATGGTTTCAACGTCATCTGATGGATCATCTGAGTCTGCCCGACATATTCATTGTCCATGTGCCAGAATACATTGGCGCTTGGAGTCCTGTGCGCCAGATTGAAGGTTATGCCGGCGATTGACCCGTCCAGCTGGCGCGGAATGTAGATCACTGCCCCGCTTTCAGGATAGATGAATTCCATCGGGGAACTGTCCGCCTTGCCTTTCGGAACCACGGGGGCATATTCAGGATGATGCTGCCTGTAGTACCATTCCATCGATGGAGGCAGGATGAACGTCCGGACCCCGTCCACAACCTTATGGTATGGACACGGTTCGCTCCTTACCGATTTGCGCGGCAGCATCAGAGTGTCCGAATCCTCGCAATTCACCCCTTTCAGGCAACCGGACTCACGGCATACCTCAGCGACAATGTAGTCTCCATAGACCGGCTCCTTGAACCAACCATTCCTGGAATATTCACTGTCATATTCCTTGGCCGGAAGAAGGTTGAATATGTCGAACATCACCGGCCCGGCAGTGCGAGCACCCGTCAGGCCGGGAACTCCTTGCCCTTGGGCGTTGCCTGCCCAGACTCCGACGGCGTAGTCAGCTGTCACTCCGACCGCCCACGCGTCCCTGAACCCGAAACTGGTGCCTGTTTTCCACGCAACTTTCTTTACCGATCCGATCAGGTGCCAGTCAATCTCATCTGGTCTGTTGACCTCTTTCAAAGCGTCGAATGTCCACCACAGGGCGCATTTGTCGTTCAGCGGGAAATTGTGCAGTCTGTCACCCTTGGATGTATGCGTCGTGTCCGCGCTTTGGTACGATGCCGACAGTTTTGAATATGTCGATGTGATGTCTCCGAGCGTCCCTTCCGCTCCTCCGAGAATGAGCGAGAGGCCGTAGTGCGAGGCGCTTCCGTTCAATGTCGTCATCCCGCATTTCCTGAGAATATCCAGAAATTTCGGCACCCCGAATCTGCGCAGGAGGTGTACGGACGGCACATTGAGCGAGCGGGCGAGCGCTTCGTCGGCGGGAACCGCTCCATAGAACTGTCTGTTGAAATTCTGCGGAGAGAAACCGTTGATGTTTATCGGCACATCGGGCAGAAGAGTTCTCGGCAATATCTCGCCGTCCTGAAGCAGAGCACAGTACAGGAGAGGTTTCAGGATGCTGCCGGTGCTTCGTGGCGACCGGATTATGTCCACCTCGCTTCCCGGACGTTTATTGTCAGGGTTGGCATTCCCGATGTAAGCCAGTGTCTCGCCTGTGCGCACATCCTCCACGACGGCCGCGAGATCGTATATTCCTGCCTGGGAGAACTCGTTGTTCCATTGGTTGACTATTGCTTGCGCCTGCCTTTGCAGATGGATGTCGATTGTGGTGCGGATTCGTTTGCCGGGAGATGTCTTCCAGTAATATTCAGTCAAATGATGCGCTTCCTGCGGCAATGCCACCGGCTCACCGGGAAGCGGCTCGTCGCAGGCGAGGACAAAGTCTAATGAATCAATATGCCCGTGCTTGTAGAGCGATTCCAGCAGCCGGTTGCGTTTTTCCAGCAATCTTGTCCTGTTTTTGCCGGGATGGATCTCCGCCGGGGCGTTCGGGAGCACCGCCAGCGTGGCGGCCTCGCCCCAGGAAAGCTCATCGGGAGGTCTGCCGTAATATCTCCAGGAAGCGGCTTCCAGTCCGACAACATTCCCGCCGAAAGGCGCGTGTGAGGCGTACAGACTTAGGATCTCCCTTTTGCTGCATCTTAGTTCCAGACGTGTGGCGAGGATAGCCTCGATGATTTTCTGGCCGATGTTTCGTTCCCGCCTCCTGGACATCCTGATGACCTGCATCGTGATCGTGCTTCCCCCGCTGGTGATCTGCCCGGCTTTGATGTTGCCGGCTGCGGCACGCGCTATCGCGACCGGATTCACGCCTGGGTGGTATGCGAACCATCTGTCCTCGAACTCGATGAGGGCTGTCTTGAATTTCTCCGGGACGGTGTCCGGTGGCGGGAACCTCCATTGTCCGTCACTTGCGATCCGGGCTCCCAGAAGCTCCCCGTTCCTGTCTGTGACGACGGTGGAATAAGATGTGCCTTTGAATAAGTCTCTGGGCAGACAGAAAAAATATGCGGTCAAGAGGGCGATGACTGCACCTGCCACTATCCTTGACCGCAGTTTCTTTCTCATAGACTATTCAGTGACTTTCGCCGTGCCCGAAGCCGTGTTGGCGCTGATGTGAGGGGTGTACATCGCCTCGCATTTCACCGCAGGGAGTATGAACTCGCCTTGATAGGATGCGTGCATCTTGATCCTGAATGTCTTGCTGGCTCCCTTCGGAAGGTCGAAGAACCAGATGACACGGTCATCCCTGATGTCGCGGTAATTGTACGAGGCCTTTGAACTCTCGCCTCCGTAGAGCCTGTCGTTCATTATCTCCCAACCGGAAGGGATCATCTCGGTAAGGGCGAGATTGTCACAGTCCCTGACACCGCTCGTGTTGCCGACAGTGATGGTTACCGTGAAGTCCGTCCCCTGGGTTATGCTGTATGGATTCAGGCTCTTGCCCGCCAATGTGCTGTAGCTGACGTTCAGACTTAATCCGCTGGACTTGGCCTCCACCTTGTTCCCGAATTCCGGTATGACTGATGTTATCAACGTCGCATAGAGGCTTCCGTTCATCTTGTTCGTGATGTCTATGCTTCCGTTTTCGGTGTCCACCGCGGCATGGCCGATTGACTTGACGCTCTTTACCTCTGTAGTGTTGTCCCCTTGCTTTATTTCAGCCGAGACCGCATCGGACCCAACCTTCAAGGCAAGGCTCCTCATCGCGCAGGTCGCGAACGCTATTTCCTGTGTGGAGTACCATCCTCCGGCGATCGCGTCGGCGATTTCCTGGGCGACATCCATGGCTTCAGGCAAAGCGTCGTTGAGAACCAATGCCTCAAGGGCCACGGCCTTGTCCCTTACAGGAGATCCGAACGTCCTGTCGGCCTCTTGGTAATCGGAGAAGTTTGTTTTAAGTCCTGCGATGATGTCTCCGGCCACGGTCTTCTTGCCTGTGACAGCGTATGTGGACGCAAGCATCCAGGCGGCCTGACCGGAAAGGGTCTCGCTTTCCTTCAGCCTGTTCATGGCCCCGCTTTCCGCCTCACCGTTAAGCGCCAGAGTGTAGAGCCTGTAAGCCTGCACAAGATCCCCGAGACCTTCATTGTCGGAATTACGGTAGTCCTGCACGTTCCGCTTTTGGAATCTTGACCAGCTGGCCAGCACACCCTTGCTGACGCTGAATCCGTTCTGTGAGGCTGAGATCATAAACTGACCGGCCATGGAGCTTACCCATCCGCTGGCGTCAGCGCTTCCTGGCCAATAGACGAATCCGCCGTTGCCAAGCTGACGTTGGTACAGCTGCTGAAGCAGTTCAGGAATCATCTTGTCGATTTGCTTCTGCCTGTCCTCCGGGAGCATATTCCTGATAGCAAGAAGGCTTATTCCCTTGGAAGAGATCTGCTCCGTGCAATTGTAGGTGCAATTGGTCAGGAATGAGAATATTCCTCCGCAGTCAACAGACGGGAATCCGGTGAGTTCCAGGGTCGCCCATTGGTTGTCATCGGCCTTGAAAGGCGAGAAACCGAAATGCTTGGTCGCGTCTTTGCCGATCATAGTCCTTGTCACGGAGATTACCGGCGGGTTAGGAGCGCGCACCCCAATGGAGATCGTTTCGCCGGCCTTGTGCCCGTTGCCATTCGCGGTGACAGTCACTGTGGCGGTTCCGGTTCCGGTGGCCTCAAGGTTGAACCTGACCATCTTGTCCCCAGGCTTGTCGAACTGGACGGACGCGTTGGCGTTCCCGGTTATCTTCAGTGGGCCGTCAACCTTGATGCTGACATCGGCGTTCCTGACCCCGTCCTCAAGAGCGAAGACATTTACAGGCATCACGACCTTCTCCCCGGTTCCGATGACTCTCGGCAGGGTAGGGAGAACCATAAGCGGAGACCTTACCGGGACAGTCTTCTCGGCATTGCCGTACGCTCCGTCCCTTGCCGCCACAAGCATCACCCGCACACTTCCGACGTACATAGGAAGCTTGACCTTATGTGTGGCCGAGCCGCTCTGCAGCGAGAACGGACCGATGTACTTGACAACGGCGTTGAACCGGTTGTCCTTCCTCGCGCCGACAATAAGGCTTTCGTCACCTCCGATGCTGAACATCGGCGAGAATCTTCCGCTGTAGGCTCCGATGACATCATCGTAGAGATCCCACGTGCTGACTCCGAGCGCTTCCCTGGCGTACATCGCGTTCCAAGGATCCGGAGTCTTGAATGACGTGAGGTCCAGAAGTCCCTCGTCCACAATGGCCAACGTGTAGGTCATCGGCTTGCCGTGCTTTTCCTTGACCTTGATCTTGAATTCCTCCTCAGGGCGGAGCACGTCAGGCATAGTGATGACCGGCTCAAGGTGCGAGTCCTTGTCGTTGACTATGACAGGGCGCACTCCGTAAAGACGGATCGGCAGATCGTTGTCGGCTCTTTCGTGCGGTTGGACAAGGGTGATGTGGATGTAGAAGTTAGGAGCCATCTCCGGGGTGACCTTGAATGAATATGCCACATCACCTTCATCCCCCGAGGTCTTCACCCATTCTCGCGCGATTACCTTCCTTGAGTTCTCAAGTGAGACCAGTGCCTGTCCTTTTGACGCGGCCGGAATATAAACGGTCACCTTCTCGCCGACCTCGTAGGATTCCTTGTCTGTGGAGAATGACAGCATTGTCAAAGCGTCGGGATCAGTCTTGGATGACCTTCCCCTGTAGGCCGGCCAGTCCACATAGATGACATCCCCGGCCGTGTGTCCGCTTACATTGTCGGTCACAAGCAACAGATATCGTCCCCATTCCGGATAGTCCACCCTGAACGGGATGAGGTTGTCTCCTTTGGATGATTTGATTACACCGGAGGATACTATGTCCGCTGACGGACTGTTTACGTAGGAGTCGAGACTTTCGCTGCGGCTTTCCCACCACCAGCTCCATTTCATCTTGTAGATTGTGTACTTAAGGTTATGGCCTGACACCCTCGCGCCGTTCTTGTCCACGACGGCGATGCTGACGCTATAGTCCTTGTCTGTCTCCAGATAATGCCCGTTCCCCTCTCTCGGAACTTTCACTCCGACGTATGATGAATATGGTGAATATGGCACCGACAGCGAATTGAAGCTTACATCCCCGCCTTGCTCCTCGACTGTGGTCACGATATCGGCCCGGAGCATTCCCGGAGCGTTCTCCGCTGACGGCATCGTAACGTTCAGTCTGGACTGGCCGTTGGAGTTCCGCCTTGTGTCGATGAGCTGATGCTCGCTTGCGCTGAAGTCCGACAACGGACTTGAGAAGTTATACCCCTCGAATCCCTTGAATGTGGACGGCCCCTGGCGCAGTGTCATATTCACTTTCGCGGCCAGTCCGGCGGCAGGAGGGCCGGTCAGCCAGTCCGCAGATATGCAGACCGGGACATTCCGTCCTCCGTCAATGGTCTTGCCTTCAAGGTCAAGATTGATCTTCAGTCTGTTAGGTTTGATGCTCTCGATTCTGAAAGGCTTATGGAACGTGGCTCCGCCAATCTTGAAGTAGGCGTGCCATGTTCCCGTAGGATCCTCGTTCTTGGTAGGAACCGTGAAGGCGTAGAATCCATTCTTGGCGTTCGTGTTGATCTGCTTTGTGTAGAACTGTCCCTGAGGTGTGTACAGCTCCATCACGGCCGGATGGTTGTCAGGGATCCTGTTCTCTTTGTCTTCCAGGATCATCGTGACGTGCAAAGTGTCTCCCGGCCTCCAGACACCTCGCTCCCCATAGACGAAGGCTTTCAGACCCTTTTCCAGAACCTTGCCTCCTACATCGAACCTGCTGAGAGACTTCTGCTCACCCTCGGTGACTTTCAGGTAGCTGGTCGCTCCGCCCCTCTTGGCCACAACCACGAAAGGCTTTCCGGAAAGCTGCACCTCTGCCATTCCGTCAGTGCCGGTCTTGGCATAGCCGATTTCCTTGAGCTGGTAGCTATAGACGTAAAGCTCGGCGTTGAACACAGGAGCGGCCTCGATGATGTCGCTCACGCTGACCCAAAGCTTGTCCCCGCCGGCGTACTTCGCGATCACTCCCAAATTGGATGTCAGCAGGTTGATGGCCGGGAACCTGCCATCTTCCATATAGTACGTAGGCTTGAGAGGATTATCCCTGTCCTTCCAGTTGTATTTCTCCCAGTCATAGAAATCATCATAATAATAAGGTGAAGGGGTGTCCCATTCATCGTTGTCCTTGTCCGTGATGTCCTCGGCGGAGATGTTCACCATCTTGTCCGAAGGAGTGCCGCTCTTGAATGAGTCATTCTTGCCATAGACTGAATATTCCTGCTTGAAAGAGATTCTGATGCGGTAAATCGCACCTGGCTCCTGCCTGAACAGTCCGGAGAGATCCACCGAGTAGTCCTGCCATTTGTGCAGGTTCTTTGACGGATCGGAATCCAGACGCACGCGACGCTTATAGACAAGCCGTCCGCATCTGCGCAGGGAGTTGTCACCGGAAAAGTTGTTGTCCTGCAGGAACATCAGCACGTTGTCCTCGTAGATTTGAATGACCCTGATGTCCACCGCATTGAGATTCACCGCCTTGAACGGAAGGATCAGTTCCTTGGAATTCGGCAGAATGTTGCCTTTCACCGGAATCTCGACCGCCGGCCTTACCTCCGTCGAAGAGAATTTCTTTGAATAATCCTCTCCGAGTCTTGTCCCGTCGTGGCTGCTTACCGCACCGGAGATCTTGAGTGTCAGAGGCTGATCATCCGGATTCTCGTAGAAGACTTTTACGTGCGCGTTCTCTGTCTGAATGTAACTGCGTCCAACCCCTTCAAGTGTGAACAGGCCTGAGTTGTCGCTTACATCAGCCAAAGCCTCTGTGAAATAGATGTCGATGTACGGGTCGTCTGCTTCCACCCTCTCGGTGCTGAGTACCTTGAAATCGTTCATCGCCGGAATCCTGATCTCCAGCCTTGAGTCTGTCACGAATCCGGTATCTCCGGCTTTCAGGCTGATTTTCAACGTCCTGTCCTTCGTGTCCCTCGGTAAGCCGATGATCTCGAAATGATAGTTGAGCGGATCCGTTCCGGCTGTGACATTGGCCTCCGCGCCTTTCTCCGGGTAATCATATTCAAGCATCTTCCGAACCTTCTCAAGAGGAAGCGCTTCCGTAAGGGAGATTGTGCCTTCAATGCTGGCCCTGTCAGGAGAGGCCGCGGTGATCGTGATCTCGTTCAACGAGAGCACAGCCTCCTTTATGGCCACAAGGAAATTGAACGAGAATTTCTTGAATTTACGGTCGCCTACCTTCTGGATCTTGTCCAGCCGCAGTTTACCCGTATATGACTGCCCCGGTTTCAGGGCTCCGGTCTCGGGAATGAATTCTATCATGCTGCCGGACAACCATCTGGCCGTTCCTTTGACTGACGGTGTGAATGTCAGTACTCCATCTTTGAGATCAGTCCCGGCCATCGCCTCGGGAATGTCGGAGGCGAGTTCCACACGGATTGTGGATTTGTCGGAGACGACCCCGCCTGTATAAGCCTTGATGAATGTGGCGAACTCGATGCTTTGACCCTTGCTCTTGCCGAAGCGGCTGCAGGATGAGCTGGCCAGAATAAGTATTGCCATTGACAGAATGGCGATAACGCTTTTTGTCGAGATTCTAAAGTTCATATACCTTGTTATTAATCAGGTGTGTGTCCAGTTGTTCCTGTCGGAAGGCTGCGGCCTTCTCTCTATGGCTCGATAGAGTTCCACAACGGCTTCAAATTTAGAAATTCTTTTCCGTATATTCAACACCCTGTCATTATTTGCGTCGGTTTATTTGCCGCGGTGTGACAATTTGTCAGCATTGTCGCGGTGGCACAGCCTTTGATTTTATCCCAGCGTCTCCGGAGTGAGCCGGAGCGCAGATTTAAAAACATTTAAAAACTTTATATCATGATCAAACCATTGGCAGACAGAGTCTTGGTTGAGCCTAAAGAGGCTGAGACAAAGACAGCTTCAGGTCTTTATATTCCTGACACAGCAAAGGAGAAACCTCAGGAGGGTAAGGTGATCGCCGCAGGTCCTGGCAAGAAGGATGAACCTATGGAGGTCAAGGTAGGTGACGAGGTCATCTATGGCAAGTACGCCGGCACAGAGGTTACCGTTGAGGGTAAGAAATATCTTATCGTGAAGCAGTCAGACATTCTGGCTATTCTGTAATTAACAATAGGAGGAATTTATTATGGCTAAAGAAATAAAATTTGATGTTGATGTCCGCTCGAAGATGAAGGAAGGAGCTGACGCTCTTGCGGACGCTGTTAAGGTCACACTTGGCCCTAAGGGTCGTAATGTTGTGATCGATAAGAAGTTCGGTGCGCCTCAGGTCACCAAGGACGGTGTGACTGTCGCCAAGGAGATTGAACTCGCTGACAGGTACGCCAATATGGGTGCCCAGATGGTAAAGGAAGTAGCTTCCAAGACCAATGAGCAGGCGGGTGACGGTACCACCACCGCTACCGTTCTCGCACAGGCCATCATCAATGTCGGTCTGAAGAACGTCACCGCGGGCGCCAACCCTATGGACCTCAAGAGAGGTATCGACAAGGCTGTCGCCGCTGTTGTCGCCGAGCTCAAGAAGAACAGCAAGAAGGTCGGCACAGACTATTCAAAGGTAGAGCAGGTCGGCACGATCTCCGCCAACAATGACGCTGCCATCGGCAAGCTCATCGCCGATGCCATGTCGAAGGTAAAAGGTGACGGCGTGATCACAGTCGAGGAGGCCAAAGGCACAGAGACCGAGGTCAAGGTTGTCGAGGGTATGCAGTTCGACAGAGGTTACATCTCTCCTTACTTTATGACCGACTCTGACAAGATGGAAGCCGTACTTGACAACGCTTCCGTTCTTATCACCGACAAGAAGGTCTCTTCGATGAAGGATCTTATGCCTATCCTTGAGCCTATCGCACGTGACGGCAGGGCACTGCTGATCATCGCCGAGGACGTTGACGGCGAGGCTTTGACAACCCTCGTTGTGAACAAGCTTCGTGGCACTCTGAAGGTAGCCGCTGTCAAGGCTCCTGGTTTTGGAGACCGTCGCAAGGAGATGCTTCAGGACATCGCCACCCTTACAGGCGCCATCGTAGTGTCCGAGGAAAGAGGATTCACTTTCGAGAACACGACTCCTGACATGCTTGGCAAGGCTGAGAAGATCACCATCACCAAGGACAACACCACGATCGTGGGTGGAGCCGGTGACAAGGACGCCATCGCCGACAGAGTCGCCCAGATCCGCAAGCAGATCGAGAACACCACATCTGACTACGACAAGGAGAAACTTCAGGAAAGACTTGGCAAACTGGCCGGTGGAGTCGCGGTGCTCTATGTCGGTGCAGGTTCCGAGATTGAGATGAAGGAGAAGAAGGACAGGGTTGAGGACGCTCTCAACGCCACCCGTGCCGCTGTAGAGGAAGGTTACCTTCCTGGTGGAGGTGTCTCCTACATCCGTGCCGCCGAGGCATTGAAGAATCTCAAGGGTGAGAATGATGACGAGACCACAGGTATCCACATCATCGCCCGCGCCATCGAGGAGCCTCTCCGCCAGATCGCCCAGAACGCTGGTGTTGACGGCAGCGTCATCATCCAGAAGATCCGCGAGAACAAGGGTGACTTCGGCTACAACGCCCGCACCGATGAATATGTCAATATGCTTGAGGCCGGTGTCATCGATCCTACCAAGGTCGCTCGTGTAGCCCTTGAGAACGCCGCTTCAGTCGCCGGAATGTTCCTTACCACCGAGTGCGGTATCGTTGACATTCCTGAGAAGGAGCCAGCCGCTCCTGCGATGCCTGCAGGCGGAATGATGTAATCGAAGCTTTACTTTAAATGAAAACGGGAACCATTATCGGGTGGCTCCCGTTTTTTTTGTGCTTACTTAGTAACATTCAAAAAATAACCTGCATCATCTTAAGGAATCTTTTCGGTCTAGATCTCTTTTCTCATCAGTCATGTGCCACCGGCACACTCCTTCTTCAAAAAAAGATCTATCCTCGAAAATCTTCTCTTAATCTGAAGCAACTTATTTTTTTCATGTTCCTTATTAGAATTGTGACGTTTTTTATTTATCTTTGAGCCTTGATAAAATTTTGCGCTAACGTTTTAGCACTGGATTTATAACCATTGAATAATTATTTATCAAAGAATATGAAAAAAATACTGATTTTGGGGAGCAGCAACACGGACATGACGGTCAAGACACCGGCACTTCCGGCTCCCGGTGAGACTGTTCTTGGAGGGGTCTTCACTATGAGTGCCGGTGGAAAAGGCGCCAATCAAGCGGTTGCCGCAAAGAGAGTCGGAGGAGAAGTCTCCTTTGTCTGCAAGGTCGGAAACGATGTTTTCGGAGACAATTCCGTCAAACATTATGAGGATGAGGGCATCGATGTCAGCGGAATTCTCCGTTCAGACAAGCCGTCCGGGGTGGCATTGATCACTGTTGACAAGGATGCCGAGAACTGCATCGTTGTGGCTTCCGGGGCTAACCTTGATTTCACGGATGAGGACATCACTGCCTCCGAGGCTGCGCTCAGGTCCTGTGACATCCTCCTGATGCAGCTTGAAATCCCCGTTCCAACCGTACTCAAGGCTGCCAGGATCGCCCATGAGGCCGGCGCCTTTGTGGTCCTCAATCCGGCTCCTTACGCCGAACTCCCGGAGGAGATATTCAAGTACATCTCATTGTTCATTCCTAACGAGACCGAACTCGCCTCATTCTCCGGAATGCCAGTGACCGACAAGGAATCCGCCGCCGCCGCCGCCAAGGTGCTGTTCGGCAAGGGTGTCGGGAATATGATCGTGACGATGGGAAGCAAGGGTTCCCTTATCCTTGACGGCGGTGAGCCTCAGTTTGTTCTGGCCCGCAAGGTTAAGGCTGTTGACACGACCGGAGCGGGTGACACTTACTGCGGATCCATCTGCGTGGCTCTTTCTGAAGGCAAGACTCTCAAAGAGGCGGCGGAGTTCGCGTCAGCCGTGTCGGCTCTTTCCGTGACCAAGATGGGTGCGCAGACCGCAATCCCTACAAGGGCTGAGGCCGAAGCCTTCATGGCACAATAATAATGAATATTCAATCTTAAATAACACTTATTATTATGTTCATCGTAAACAGTTATGGTCTGGCAGTGTTCTTCTGCTTCATCATCATGCTTTGTTGGGGCTCTTGGGGCAACACTCAGAAACTCGTCGCCAAAAGTTGGAGGTATGAGCTCTTCTACTGGGACTATGTGATCGGAATGGTCATATTCTCTTTGCTCCTCGCGCTTACTCTCGGTACATTCGGTCCAGAGGGACGACCGTTCTTCCAGGACATCGCACAGGCTGATTCATCCGCCATTCTCAGCATCATTATAGGAGGTGTGATATTCAATCTTTCGAATATCTGCCTCAGCGCTTCCACTTCGATCGCCGGTATGTCCGTCGCGTTCCCTGTAGGATGCGGCCTCGCGCTTGTGCTTGGAGTGATCAACAACCTTAGGGTCGAGATGTCGCAGGGTGCGCTCAAGAGCAACCTGACCCTTCTGGCGATTGGTGTAGCCCTTGTAGTGGTCGCTGTCATCCTTAATGGCATAGCTTCCGGAAAGAAGGCCGGCAATGCCGAGATCAGCAAGGCGGACCAGCGCAAGGGTATCATCCTTGCCGTTGTCGCCGGAGTCGTGATGTCATTCTTCTCATCATTCGTGATGAAGGCGATGGACCTTAAGGATTTCGCGAATATGGAGCCAGGCAAGGTCGGTCCTTACACCGCCATCGTCGTGTTCAGCCTCTCTGTTCTTGTCAGCCACTTCGTTTTCGGCCCTATATTTATGAAATGGCCATTCCAGGGCGCGCCTGTCAAGATGAGTGAATATTTCAAAGGCAATTCCAAGACTCACCTCGTGGGAATGCTTGGTGGATGCATCTGGTGCCTTGGTACCGCCCTCAGCTATATAGCCGCCGGTAAGGCAGGAGCTTCCGTATCCTATGCCCTCGGACAGGGCGCTCCTATGGTCGCGGCCATCTGGGGTGTGTTTGTTTGGAAGGAATTCAAGGGATCCAACAAGACCGTGTACAATCTTCTTGGCATGATGTTCCTGTTCTTCATCGTTGGACTTGGAATGATCGTGGCCGCGGGAATGTAAAGAAAGTTGCACCGTCGGACGGTTTTTGACAAAAATCGGCTTCAGGCTTATTCTGGAGCCGATTTTTTTACTTTTGTTGTAACCATCCGAACAGTTGGGACTTACATCGGTTTAGAGGGCGTTTCAACACATGGATGTTGAAAACTATTATCGAAAAAATGTCAAAAAAAGTTTGGAGGGAAAGAAAAAAGTACTACCTTTGCACCCGCTTTCAGGAACAGAACGCAGGTTCAACCTCTTGAAAACATCAAAACAAGTTCATTGAAAAGACTGAAGGAAGTACAACAAGTACCGAGAACGAAAATGAGAGCGTTGATTCTTTTTTTTTAGAAGAATGAAGTTGTCGGGGTCGAACTGGAAATATGTGTATTATACAAAGAAGAGTTTGATCCTGGCTCAGGATGAACGCTAGCGGCAGGCTTAACACATGCAAGTCGAGGGGCAGCGCGGGATAGCAATATCCTGGCGGCGACCGGCGGAAGGGTGCGTAACGCGTGAGCGACATGCCCGTTGCCCGGGGACAACCGGTGGAAACGCCGACTAATCCCCGATGGGATACGATGCTGCATGGCATTGTATTGAAAGTTACGGCGGCGACGGATTGGCTCGCGTCCGATTAGCTGGTTGGCGGGGTAACGGCCCACCAAGGCTACGATCGGTAGGGGTTCTGAGAGGAAGGCCCCCCACAATGGGACTGAGACACGGCCCATACTCCTACGGGAGGCAGCAGTGAGGAATATTGGTCAATGGGCGGAAGCCTGAACCAGCCATGCCGCGTGCGGGAAGGAGGCCCTATGGGCTGTGAACCGCTTTTGCCTGGGGGCAATAAGGGCGTCGCGCACGTCCGATGAGAGTACCAGGCGAATAAGCATCGGCTAACTCCGTGCCAGCAGCCGCGGTAATACGGGGGATGCGAGCGTTATCCGGATTCATTGGGTTTAAAGGGTGCGTAGGCTGTGCGTCAAGTCGGGGGTGAAATTCCGGTGCTCAACACCGGGGCTGCCCTTGATACTGTCGCGCTGGAGTGCGGATGCCGCCGGAGGAATGAGTGGTGTAGCGGTGAAATGCTTAGATATCACTCAGAACACCGATTGCGAAGGCATCTGGCGAATCCGTAACTGACGCTGAGGCACGAAAGCGTGGGGATAGAACAGGATTAGATACCCTGGTATTCCACGCCGTAAACGATGATGGCTAACCGCCGGCGACACACTGTCGGTGGCCAAGCGAAAGCGATAAGCCATCCACCTGGGGAGTACGTCGGCAACGATGAAACTCAAAGGAATTGACGGGGGCCCGCACAAGCGGAGGAACATGTGGTTTAATTCGATGATACGCGAGGAACCTTACCCGGGCTTGAATTGCAGAGGAAGGATTTGGAGACAATGACGCCCTTCGGGGTCTCTGTGAAGGTGCTGCATGGTTGTCGTCAGCTCGTGCCGTGAGGTGTCGGCTTAAGTGCCATAACGAGCGCAACCCCTCTCCTTAGTTGCCATCAGGTCAAGCTGGGCACTCTGGGGACACTGCCACCGTAAGGTGTGAGGAAGGTGGGGATGACGTCAAATCAGCACGGCCCTTACGTCCGGGGC